>Ga0257121_1000725_pt1 | contig 26748 bp, 39 predicted proteins | sample SI106_100metaG_FD_190180 | JGI IMG/M metagenome (GOLD analysis project Ga0257121, IMG submission 190180) | Marine microbial communities from Saanich Inlet, British Columbia, Canada - SI106_100 | ecosystem: Environmental > Aquatic > Marine > Inlet | place: Canada: British Columbia | collected...
GTATCATGCTTAGTCCAATAAACCATGCTCCAAAAGAGTTTAACATAATAGCTAGTACTTCTTTAGTTGTATAGTTAAGTCCCTCTGTCGTTTCTTCTGTAACTTGAACTTCTTTGGCATCCATATGAGTGACTTACCATTGACTATATCAGTAATATCCCTTAGTATACGTTTCTTTAATACACTTGGTTGTTTATCTACTATATTGAGTTCCATATCACCATCTAGTATAGACCTTATCATGTATTGTATTGGATCAGTATTTCTTACGGGTCTACCAGAGAAGCCTACTTCTTGTATATATGTAGAGAGAGAACCTTCTTTCAGAGGCTTCATTTTGAGTTTCTTTCTTAGTATATTGACCTTCTTGAGAATGTCTTTTTGTGCCTTACTACCAGCAATTGAACCTAGAGCTTTTCTGGTTAGTTTATACAGTTGTGCCTTATCAGACTCCTCTGGTAATATCTCAGTATCCTTACAGTACTCTTTGAATGACTTCATGATAACCATTTAATAACAGCCCATATGATACCAATGATTACTCCAAGTCCTAAGAGTCCTCCTAGTAATAATGGTATTAATGCACCAACTGGAGCTGAGTTGCCTAGTAGAAATGGTGTTAATAGTAGTAATTTCATTTCTTTTTACTCCTCTTCTTATACTTACGTTTCTTCTTCGTTTTTGGTGCTTCTTCGTTTACTGATTTAATGAGTGATTCTCCAACGTCTTCTCCTGTCCATGATTCTTTTTCTCTTTGGCAGTACTTGTCTAGTGTCTTGGATATGCATGATTTGCCTGAGAATAATAGATATGTGAGTACTCCAACTAGTACTAGTAATAAGAGTAGCATGGCAGAGTCCATGTTATTTCTCCATAATGGTTTGTGGTGTTTTATCGGATCCAAATGGTGCTGGTGAGAACATACAATAGAGTCCTATGCATATGCAGATTATCAGGGCAATAGCTCCTTTGTTTATGTGTGATCCATCTGGTTTAAAGCCTATTGGTTTAATGTCTGACATTACTTGTTCCTCGTGATTAGTTTTGTTATTCCATAGCCTATTGCTACCATTGCGAATAGACCCGTTATTGCTGATACTATGGTTGCTAATAGTTGTGTTACTGTGAGTGACATATCTTGTAATTCGTTATATGTTACGTTGACCCAGTTAAGCATTAGACTTGGAAATCACCATCATCGGGACCCAGACCTGAGTAATCTACTGGAAACTTGCCTACGTTTGGTACTTCTTTATATCGTGGTATTGATGAGTTTTCCAGTAGTTCTATACGTCTTTGTAACTTTGCGTTCTTGGTTGATAATACGTTTAGTTGTGACTCTAGTATTGTGCATTGGGTCCTGAGTTGCGATACTTCTGAATACTCTGCCATAGTCCTCTCCTATGTGTCGATTATAGTAGTATGTATAATGGTAGTTCATCAGCGTATTAACCTCCAGCGAAAACATTTGGTGAGCCTTGGGCAACAGATGTACATGCTACGATAGCATCACCAATTCTACCAGAACCACGGCCATTTACTATCACCGTAGACGAGCCCTTGGCAATTGGCATAGCATGTGGACAACAACAAGGAGGGCAACCACATGGTTTTAAGTGAACTGTGTTAATATCACCTTGTCTTGACCAAGGGATACCATTCACTAAAACATTAGGAGAACCTTGAGCTCTAAATGGTGTAGAACAATGTGTTACGTCAGCATCACCTATACGAGTTGCAGCTGGCATTATTCTATCTCTCCACTATTCAATTTTGTTATGACTCCTTGTATGACAGAACTTCCAAATACTTGTTCATACATATATCTGTAGTAAGGGTCTTGTATATGTCCAGATACAGTATATGCTTGTATGTATTGTTCCAGTTTGTCTACAACCATATTATAATATGCCATGTCCGTTGTAATGTGAGATGTGAATGCATCTTGATGTGTATCAATAGAAGCTACATAAGCAGTAATGGATGGTGTGATTGTTGCAATCTTGGCACTTACAATAGAATTTTCCCATGGTAATGCATCACCAGTAGCACCAGATACATATGCCTTATTTACATTGGATGAAACATTCAAACTAGCATAGGTCCCACCAGAGAATGGATTTGTATCCATATGTGTCTGTGCAGCTGCAATTGTAACATCACCTGTGAATAATGTTCCAAACAATCCTGTAAGATAGTTAGTGAATGTTATACCAAACGTATTTTCTGTGTCTGTGATTGCCATAGCTATACCCATCAGTCCATGTAAATTTGGTTTAATAATACCAGATGGGGGAGCATCATCTATACCAGACAATAGTTCCATGTGTAACTTGAAGTTGTCAAGGTCAACAACTGTCAGATAATTTTTGAGTGTTGTGAGTTTCGTTTGTAACTCAGTACAAGTGGTAACATATGCACTAACAGTACTAGCTAAAGCTATCCCGTTATTTCCATCATATTGTGTTAATCCATCAAGATAAGCATCATTCCAACCTGTTGGTAGAAATGAATTGCCCTGCCATGCACCAAACTCAGCAGCATCTGCTGTTGAATTAGATATATCTGTAGCTAGTAGTCCTAGAACAACATCAATTCGTGCTACCAATGCTGTGACACTAGTATCTAGTGGATTAAAAAATGCAGTGCCACCAGTTAGGGCAGTAGCTAGTTGTTTAACGTGTTCTTTAGCCGATCCAAAACTATCGACCGGAAATGTTGGTGTTAGTCCTGTTGTAAATGTAATAGGCATAATATTAGTTCAGTAAAATAGTTGATCCAGTAATCTTACAAGTACTGGATACATTCGTTGTTTGTGTACTACCATATGTTTCTTGTACTGAGCTGGCAACAGTTTCAGATTTATTTGATTTATAGTCCTCTGTTACAGTTTTCGTAACAGTAATATCTTGAGTATCATCATATGTTTCTTTGACAGCTTTCTTGACATATTCAGTCTTTGTACCATTACAGACTATATTCCAGTCACCATCTATTTGTTGTTCAACATCACCCTTGACATACCAACTAGCATTTGCATCAATGGTAATATTACAGTTCCCCACTATATGCACATTGTCATTTTTAGCCTTGATAGTGTAATTATCACCAACGATTTTATGGACAGTCGTACCATCTGGATGTATTTCTTCAAATGTACCAGACCTATGATACTTATGTATTCTCTCATAGTCTGTTGTATCATCCCACTCCTCTATATGTCCAGACTCAGATTGTCGTACATGATTCTTTGGATATGTAGCACTATATGGAACTTCTGGTTCATCCCATTGAGTTTGTACATTAGCCATTGGTATATCTTTACCATTAGCAGTTCGTGCATCTTTCTTTACTTGTAATACTGGATGTTGTTTTGCATTGTTATTTACTGCAAGACGATTTGTATCTGGTTCGTTAAGAGCTGCATGCCATGGAGCTATTTCTTTAACTTCTTGTGTTGGATAGACACCATTAGGATCATTGAAACCAAGTTTAGTATCTGGTTTATCTTCTGGTATTCCACCAAATGTTCCAGTAATGACAGGTTCTTGTGCATTTTTACCATCACGAAAAAAACCAAAGACCCAAGTCCCTTCAACAGGTCCTGTTGGTGATGTACCAATTCCATTTATACTTGCACTAGTGATTGGTTGTGATGGTGTTGCCCATGGCAAAGTATTCGTTGGTATCTCTTGCTTACTATCTGTATGATAACCAAGAATACGCACACGAACTCTGCCCAACTTCAATGGGTCCCCTCTATCTTCTACTACGCCTTGCCACCAGACAAAATCTCCGTACATTATTTAGAAGCTCCCTGTTTTCTTGGCATACGATACGATGGCATTTGTTCCAATCCATCTTTACTCAATTCCAACACCATCTTATAACCAAAATTACCACTCTCACCCTGTGTAAAAGTATGTTTGATTGCTGTAATCAAATAAGTTCCTGTTAAATACTTATCATATGCATTTTCTCGTTTACCATCACTCGTACCTTCTGTTGATGGCACCATTAATTTTACCGTCATTCCAAGTCGTATGAATGTTGCTCCAGCACAATAAACATCCATTCGTACACTATCATAAACTTGTAAATGTGAAGATCGTCGGAGTTTCCATTCTTCAACTTTGTTATCGTATTCATGTGTGGCAGTCTTTGCATACATCTTATCATGTTTTGGATAAAACTCAACATGACTATCTGTATAATCACTTAATTGTCTACCATCTGTCACAGCTAAGTTTGGATCAAATGGAGGAGCTAATGAAACTCTGTAAGTATTACCAGCTTGTAACTCAGTTGGTGAATCTGCTATAAGTGGATATGTACCTGTATGATTATTCCACATCCAATCAGCATGACCATTAAAATCATGTTGATGTATTTTCTTCTTAACTATATCGTGTGTAAGTAACTTGGAAGAATATTGACCTTGTTTAATATTTTGAACTTTATCAAACAGATTCATATGAATTATATGGTCTGCATTTATATGTCCCTTAGACAATCCTTCAATCTTATCGGGATCTTCAACCATTGCTGGCATAGAAATTGTTATTAGAGGTTCTGATTCTGCCATATCATTCAAACTTCTAAAATGAGAACCACCCATAGTTTCATAGTAGAGAAAACTAGTTGATGTATGATCTTCTGGTTGTGACCGTTTAGCCAACCAATTGATAGCTTGATGAGGATGCCAATTTGGAATGATTACTTGCTCACTATTCTTTGTATTTTCCACAAATAAGTCTTTATCATCATCAAGATAGTTAGACCATATATCACCAACAATTTCATCAGCAGTCATATCTGAATATGACTTACTAATTTTTGTATGTATATTACTCATATACTGTTCTGATACCAAGTCTAAAGAAAATCTCTGTGATTTTGGTGTCTTTATGAATCTATCAGATAAATTATACACATGAAATAAAGGTGGGTTTATAATAGATGTTTCATTATCACTAACACCAGTTAACCGTATAGAAATATCAACAGTTTCTTCTCCTTGTATTGGTAATTTAGATGGAAGATTAAAACCTTCTTGTAGTGTAAGATGAGCAGTCATTGTATTTTCAAACAAATCTTCATAGATGTTCAGTTCCTCAAAATGTGGAACTAAACTCCATTTTCCAGCTGAACACTCAATGTTCATTTTTTCAATCTTAATATCACCGACTGTTAATTGATTAGGCATAATTTTTTAACTAGCTTTCATTAGTCTTTTAAATTCATCTACCACTAAATCTACAAACTGGGACTGAATAACTCTAATAGGTCGTTTAGCATCATTCAATGTCTGTTCGTGTCCAAAGTTGGTTACAATAGTAGCACCAGCTGCATCTGAATCTACTTCCAACCCACCAGATGAATAATGATTTGTTGCATTAAGATTACCACTACCATATTTCTTTGCAACAAATTTAGTCAAGTCATATTGTGTCATAGGCCAATCATACCACGGCTGTTGCATACTTGCACCATTAGCATATAATACAACCCAATGTAATTCAGAATCACCATAAAATTGATGTGCAACTGTATCTGGTCTATCACCATCTTTTATAATATATTTCACAAAACCATTAGCTGCTCGCACTAATTCATTTGCTTGGTCGTCAGATTGTTTCCAACTATTAGATTTAACAAGAACACGAGCCATGATATTTGTAACAATATCATTTTGAGCATTTGTAGATGTTCTGCGTAAATCATAAGACAGTTTTGGAAAATAAGCAAAGTATGCCATATTAATAACCCCCCTTTCCCGGAGTGTTATCCCACTCCCATTCTATATCTTCTGCCATTACCAATTCCTTTTCTTTAAAACCAAGTGACATTGTAATAGCTATTGGAACTCCATTCTCATATGATGTCCAAACACTTTGTGGTGTATAGTTTGTTGTTACCTTATCACAAACACAAGTTTTGATTTTTGGTAAATACTTATTTATTTTATAATCTCTAAAACCCTGACCCATTGTTAAAAACTTAATCTGAAATTCTTGTGGATTATTCATAAAAGATTTTCCCATTGTACTTCCAACATATGATGGTCTTGTATGTGTACGAAACATTCTAATAATCTTTTCAACTTCTTCAATCTCTTTTCCATTTCGTGGTCGGAACAAAAAATCAAAACTAAACTCTCTGAATGTAATTCCTGAAAACATCATTTCTTCATATGGATTTTGTGCAACACTAAGTGCTGCTTCTAATCCATCTTGTATTCCACCACCTCCAGCAAAAGCACCAGCTAATGCACCAACACCAGTTCCAGCAGGTAGTCCAAGTTTATCTGCTAAAAAACCAATAGTACCACCGATACCAGCACCACCAATTGCACCAGCACCACCAACTACAGCTCCTTTACCAGCACTTGCGGCACTGCCTAAAGAACCACCACCAGTTATCGTATTTTTTACAACATTACCAATTGCTCCTAAAGATTTACCAGCCCAACTTGCACTATTATCAAATTGAATTGTTTGAGGCATATTCAAATATACAGTACCAAGTATGTGTTTACTTTCTTTTTTTGCTTCTAATGCTTTTTGATTGAAGGCTCCTGTTTTTTTACCCGACTCCTTCATACCAGACATAACTCTTTGAAGATTATTCAAATCAGGTTCTTGGCCGTTATGGTCATCTTTCCAATTCTTCAAGTGTTCTCCTAATTCCAGTTTTTTTTCTTCTGGTGTTATATCAGGATCATTATTAATTTCTTTGCGGAGTAATTTATAATCATCAATCTCGTTTGCATAATTATCATAACCTGAACCAAATCTGGATGCCATTGATTCTCCAATTATATCAACTGCTTCTTTTAAACCAATACCTAGACGTTTTTGAAATGTAAAACTAATACACTCTGGATAAAAATTCTCTGGTGATTGGTCTAATGGATACACCAAATGATTTTTTCCAACACTCTCAATAAAAGGTGCAGGCTCATACGCATGTTCTTCTGTCATAGTACTTGTCCCTTAAATGGTTTTTGCTATTTTAGTTGTTTCAAACCAAATCTTTTTAGATGCTGTTCTACCACCTCGTTCAGTTTTAAATCTTTCTGTCGGTACCATGATAGCTAACTCCCAATCCAATGGATGAACTTGAATAATCTTAGACCTAATCTGTTCTGGTCTATATTGTCTATATGATGCCTTTGCCCATCTAAAGGCTTTATTTCTCTGTATTATATTTCTAAACTTTCCAGCCATCAATTTTGTTCTATTATTATATTTAGTATTATTCAAAAACTGAAATGTTCTACCAAGTATAACCGCTCTCTGTTTTGGTGTCATATAATGAAAATTGATACCAGAAAAATTGTTCTGATCTTCATACAACATAAAGATTAGTGGAAATTCATCATATGAACTGTCTGGTTCATCTGGTGAATAACGAAAAAAGTACATACGACCCAATAACATATTACTAATCTTTGCACCACCACTTCTCAACATATTCAATGAACGATAGTTCTGTCCATATGTTAAAGCATGATCTTGATAGAACTCACGAGCAGCTTCACTTCTTTGAATAAGACCTTGTTGTTTTGCCTGTTTATGTGCTTTCTGAAAAAACGATTCTTCTTGTAAAAAATCTATGTGTTGTTGTAAAACTTTACTCACACGAATTTCAGCTTTTGCACCACCTTTTGCTCCAACAACTGTTCGTGCTGTTGATATAGGATCATGTTTAACAGATAACTTTATTATTCTACCACTTTTCACAACAAGTTGTGGAAAACCAAGTGGTGCAAGTAAACGTGTATACATCGTAGCTTCTGCTGCACTAAACTTTTTAACAACTGCCAAGAACTCAGATGATTTTCCTAATGCACTTAATGATTTAAATTTACGACCCAATAAGAGTGAGCCAACCACTTTAAACATACTTCTCAAACCTGGAAACTTTGCAATCATAGCCAAAGCTTTTAATATACGTTTATCCTTTAATAGATTTTCTGCTGAGTTTGGCATTCTTATTATATTTATAAGGGTTCTTTGGAATATCCAGTTCTTTTTCAGTTAAAATAATGAACTCCATACCACGTTTTTCTGCCCATTTACGAGCAGCCTTGAATTTACTCTGATTCACTATAAATCGTTTCAGATCATTCTTATACTTGATAGAGATTCTCTTTCGTTTCTTTGGTGGCTTGCATTGACTAGCAGGCTTCACTTCAATTATATACTTCTTAATCACTCCCTCTGGATTCTGTATTTTCACATAAAAATCAACAAAATATCGTCTGGTTTTCTTCTCAATCTGGTTATAGTATGGTATAATGACATTCTCTGAAGCCCACTCAATTACAGATGGGTGTCTATCAAGATACTTCATGTACTTGAGCTCCCATGATGATCTGTACACAACTTCCTGCAAATCTGCTACATATTTTGCCTTATTGTGTACTTTATATTTGCCAACGTGCTTCTGAAAATTCATATTAGATGTATAAATATATAGAGTCACAAGTATTTATAACGGAGAATAAAATGGCAGTAACCATAGATAGCATCAAAGCAAATATAAACAAAGGATACGCAAGACCTAACTTATTTACTGTAGATATTGAAAATGTTAAAGCCAGTAAAGCTGAAAAATATCGTATTAATTGTTTTCAAGCACAACTCCCAGGCAACACTATTGCTACAACAGAGAAAGATGATGGTTTTCGTTCTGTTGCATATAAAAAGATATTCGCTGATATTATTCTTGGTTTTTACTGTAGTGCAGATTTAGCTGAATTAAAATATTTTCAATCTTGGATAGACAATATAGTTGATAAGAAAACAAACCAATTTAATTTGCCTGAGAATTATTCTACTCATATGATTATTGGACATCGTAATCGTCAATGGGCAAAAGTTGCTGAATGGAAACTGCATGATGTTTATCCAAAACAAGTTGATGCGATTCAATTAGACTATGGAACAAATGATACAATTATGACTTGTAATGTCACTATGACATACAGACATTATGACGTTACATATTTTAATGGTGGGGTGCCAGATATTATTGATAATCTAACGGACATTCAAGGAAACCTGACAATAGATAATACTAATTTTAATCAAAAAGCAGGAGGAGATACTAGTGTATATGTACATCCTGCACTAGCCGCAAAACTCGCGATAGAAGAAGCTGACCGAAAAATAAAGCAAAATACCACAGGCGGCGCATTGAATATGACAAATGAGGTAGCACAAGAAGAATATTAAACACTATTAACATCATTTTATATAGGAGTGAATGAAATGGGATTACCAACAATTGCAGTACCAGAATATACATTAACAATACCATCAACAAAGAAAGAAATTAAGTACAGACCCTTTCTGGTAAAAGAAGAAAAAATACTTTTACTAGCTATGGAAACTGAAGATCAAAAACAAATCATCAATGCAACAAAAACCATTATTAAGAATTGTGTCTTTGGTGATATAGATGTTGATACATTAGCTACATTTGATATAGAATATATATTTCTTCAACTAAGAGGCAAAGCTAAAGGAGAGGACATTGAATTAAAATACAAATGTCCAAAATGTGAGAATGACATACCAGTTAATGTTAATACTGATGAAGTACAAGTAACATTTAAAGATGAACATACTGATAATATCAAATTAACAGACCAGTTGGGAGTGATGATGAAATATCCTAATATTGACAGTCAGTTGAAAATATCAGAGCAAAAAGATAAACCAGAAATTGAAGCATTGTTTGATACTATAGTAGATAGTATTGATTGTATTTATGATAACGATACAACCTATGCTTCTAAAGACCATACAGAAAAAGAAATGACAGATTTCCTTGAGTCTTTAACTGATGAACAGTTTCAAAAGATATCAAAATTCTTTGAAACAATGCCAGCAATTCGTCATCAAATAAAACTAAACTGCACAGGAAAGATTAAAGGCAAAAGTAAAAAGTCTTGTGATTATGTTGAAGAAGTCACGTTGGAGGGACTCAACTCTTTTTTCGGATAGCCCTTTCTCACGATTCATTAGAGAATATGATAATGACAAACTTTAATATGATGCAACACCACAAATATTCTTTAACTGAATTGGATAATATGATTCCATGGGAAAGGGGAGTTTATATTGATTTACTTATTAAACATATAGCAGAAGAAAATGAACGAATACAACAAGAGAATAATAAACGAGGATAAAGACTAATGGCATTTTCAGGAACACCATTTATGTTTGACGCACCACAACAACCAAAAGACACTTCGCCCAAAGCAGAACCATTAGCTTTAGAAAAGACTTTACAGGGTATGCGTGATGGACAATCCATAATACAAAGTGATTTTCTTTCTTTAACACACAAGCTTGGTGATAAGGGAGCAATTTACGGAGCTCTTGTAGACATCGCCGATATACTTGATCGCTCTGCAATAGCTCGTCATAGTAATAGTCCTCTTGAAACATCTCTTGCAAAATTACAAGAATCATCTGTTTCATACAATGAGAAAACTATGCGTTGGCATGATGACCAAACTAACTTGATGGTCAAAGGCACTGATCCTCGTGTTGCTGAAGCAATGAAAATCTCAGAAAAACCTCGAACAGTAGAAGCAGAAATTCATTGGGGTGCTACCATAGCTGGTTTTTTAAGTGATATAAAAGATGATACTGCAACACTAATTAAATTACAAAAAAGTACTAGAAAACTTATAGGGCGGGGTTTCTTTGGTAAGAAAAAGGAGAGTGTTGAAGAAGGTATGGAAGGTAATATTACCGACAAAAAAGCTGAGAAAAATGAAACGAAACAAACTGGATTCTTAAAAGGTATCTCTGACCACTTTAATAAACGAAAAGAAGAAAGTGGTATATGGAAATGGTTTAAAGATAATTGGGGTAAGCTTGCTTTAGGTCTGTTTGTTGCTCTTGCTCCAATGAAATGGTTTCCAAAGATATGGGAGTTTCTAAAAGATACAGTATGGCCAATACTAAACGACCTATTCACATGGGGAACAGAAAATCCCATGAAGGCTTTAGGAACTATGTTAATAGCATGGTTTGCAGGTCCAGCAGGTTTAATCACAATAGTAAGTGCCCTAGGGGGAGTTGCTGCTGGACTAGCCAAAGCTGGACTGTCAAAAGTAGGTACAGGAGGTTTAAATCTTTTGCAAAAAGCAACAGCTGGTAGTCATATGACTGCTGCACAAAAAGCTATGTCTGCAAGTCGTGCGGCCAATGCGGCAAAAATGGGACCGAGAGTTGGAAAGTCCATACCAACCAAAGGTATCTTTGGTAGTATTGTAGAAAAGTTTGGTAAAGCTGGTAAATGGATAAAACAACTGGGCTCCAAATTTATAATGCCATTAATCACTACTCCTGCTGGTTGGGCAATCTTAGCAGGACTTGCAATTGGTGGATTAGTTTATGCATACTGGGATGAAATCAAAGCAGGACTTTCCAAAGCATTTGGTTTTCTAACAACAGCTGTTGATAGTTTAAAAGAAAAATTTGCTGCGATGGATATTAAAGGGTGGATGCTTGCTTTAATTAGAAAAATTCCATTCGTAGGTGACAGTATCGCAAGTTGGTTTGAAGGTAAAACTAAAGATGAACCAAAACCAGCAGGGCCTAGTGGTGGAATAACACAAGAAGAAGCAGATACAGCTAAAAAATCTGGTAAGATGGACTATGCTGATTTCTTACAATCAGAAGAATATAAATCAACAGTACGAAAAGATGATGGAACACTCCGAGGTGAAAATACCAAGAAAGCACAAAAAAAATATCAATCTTACTTAAAAGGTGGTGGAACAACTGCACCAACTGATACAGGAACTGGTGGAATCAGACCCGACGCAGTTGCAACTAAAAGATTAGCCCAATATAGAAAAAATCCTAGTCGTTACAAAAGGAAAATGAAAATGGGACTTGAAGGCACTTATGGTGATGCTCTCCGTAGTCAAATGACAGACAAAGAATTGAAAAGATTTGGTGGTGGTGAGGACAAACATAAAGCAGTTAAAGTATCACAAGCAGACATGGGTGGAGTGTCATGGAATAAACTTGGTGGTAGAGATACTATTGAAGATGCAATTCTTACAACATGGAATCAAGCTGGTGTTTCTGCAGCTCCAACTTTTACTAGTGGATTTAGAGATAAAGACCATGCACTATCAAAATCAAATCCACAATCACAACACATCCAAAAAACAGCATTTGATTTACGTTCAAGTGATCTTGGTTCAAATGCTTCGGCTGTCTGGGCAGATATAAGTAATAAATTTGCAGGAATGGGATTGTGGGGTCAATGGGAAAAAGGAAGTGTTAATGAAGGTAAACGAACTGGTGAACATTTCCACTTTCAACTAGCTGCAAAAGGATTTGAAGGAGTTGTTGGTAAAGATGGCCCAAGAGGATTTATTGCCGGAGAAGCAGGACCTGAACTAGTTAAAATACAACCATTACATCCAAGTCAACAAGGAGCTGCATTAACTGCTGGACAACAACAAACTGCAAATTTATCTGGTGGCTCTGCTGGTGGTAATGTTGGAATTAATACTACTAATGTAAATAACACAACTCTTGGTGAATCAACTATGGTAGTTGGTCAACAAAGACCAGTAGGAAATCCTAAGATGGAAAGATTAACAGCATAAAACTGGGGGAGAGCATGAAGCCCTCCCCGAGAGGTTTACTCTTGTTCTGCTAACTTCTTGAAGTAGTCCAAAGTATCATCAGTCTTTTCTGCTAAAACAGCAGGTTCTGTCAAACCAATATCTGAACTCTCCTCAATGTTACCAACAAACTCATCTCCCTTACGGGCAATCACAGTATTGAATCGAGCTTCAAGTTCTGCATAGTTCTTAAAGTTCTTTTCTTCAATGATTTCGTTTAGAGAATACTGCTGACTCCAAACATCTTCCATCTTCTTCTCCTCTTCAGAAAGAGGACACTTATCAGTAAACTCAGATTTGTCATAGTTTGGAAAACCATCTACTTGACGCATCTTGATTTTAAAGTTGGCCCCTTCCCAAAAGTCAAATGGATTAAGTGGAGTTTCATCTGCAAACTCTGGATTCATAGCACCAGTAATCTTCTCAAAGATTTTCTTTCCATATCGAAAAAGAAATACTTTACCTGCATTATCAGGATTCATACTATCCTCAACAATATAGATATTTGAATAGTAGTTCAACTTACGTCTGCGTTCTCTGGCTATGTTCTTATCAGAATCAATACCAGAGTTCCACAAAGCTGTATTTGCTTTCGATACAGGATCGTCCTTACCAAGAGTGGTTAAAGAGTTTTCGATATACCATCCACCGGGACCTTTGAAGCCATGTGTCCAAATACGAACCCACGGGACATCTTCATTTACTGCTGCTGGGAGAAATCGAATTACTGCATATCCGTTACCAGACTTATCACGTTCCAGTTTCCAGATTCGTTCATCTTCATAGGAAGGTTTCTCTGCTAACTTCTCGACTTGTTTGGAAAGAGATTCCAAATTAGCCATGCGGTTCTTTTTCATATCTTTAAAACTTGCCATACTTATTACTCCTTATTACGTTATATTATTGTATTACTTTGTATCATCATATATCTGCTTCCAAGACTTCAGTATGAAATCTTTGCCCACCCAATACCCACAAGTACACCATCCCCTTTCTTATAGTGGAAGCTTTCCAGTCTGTTTCAACATATGAAGCGCTTGTGCTTCAACTTCTATTTTATCTTTAATGGATTGGTTCAACATCTTTGCCATAGCCTCTGGTTCTAGTTCAGAAGTTTCTGCATAATGTAAAACTGCTTCCATATAAGATAACTTTTTATCTTTAACTATCTGTTCAATATTCAAATTTAAATCAATAGTCATCAATTATCACATTCCTCATAATCTGGATTTTTCACCCACATACCATCTTCATCTTGAATAAACATTGGTATTGTATCAGAGATGACTGTTGGTTTATATTTCTCTCCGTTACCAAGAACTTTAATAATCTCACCATCTTTCATTACAGTATCGCCCATTGTGATTTTCATATCTTCTCCTAATAAACAGTTTTTACACTATCGCATAAACCAAGTTTCTTTGCTTCTGTTGCACCCAACCACACATCTTGTGCTGGTAATAAAAATTCTCTAATTTTCTTTTCACTCAAACCAGTACACTTCTTATAATGACTAATCATTCGTTTAGTAGTCAATTCATATTCTTTAACTGTGGCCAATAGTTCGTGTTCTTTACCATAAGTCCCCCAAGAGTATTGATGAGAGAGTATAGAAGTATTTGGTGTTAAGACTCTGTATCCTTTCTCACCAGCCATGAATATTGCTATAGCAGCTGATGCTACACAACCAAGTCCAACTGTATGAACTGGAATTGCACTTCCCTTCATAGTATCTATAACAGCAAAGGCTGCTTGTAAATCACCACCTCCAGAATTAATAATCAACTGTAAATACTTTGGATATGGTTTTGCTATATTTTTTGATATAATAAATTGAATAACATCTTTACAAGTACTATCAGATATTTCATCCATCAGAAGGAATATACCACATTCTTCGACTGACGGCTGCGCGTCTACTTTCTTTTCCTTTGACATTCAGCTTTCTCCCTGTTTGAATTACCATCAATCGTTTAAATAATCTTTCCAAAAAATATGATCTCCAAGTTGCAATACTTTAATCATCTTGTTATTCCAATATGGATTAACATCTATTCTATGATAAAACTTTGCACCATTAAGAAAATCTTTCATGTCCCATGTTTTACCAAAGTGTTTAATATGAACACCCGGTCTTTTTAACATAGCTCTTGCAATAGTCTTGGATACTTTCCATGCTATTCTATCTCTTGGTGTATCTGATAGTCCATCACAATACCAAGAGAACTGACACATATGTTTTTTTATCTTACCATTACTATATCGTCTTGCTTGATGAATAACTTTACATATACTATTGGGGAACCTTCTACTCTCTACACGATTTATAGTAACGAGAGCAACAGCAATCTGACCCTTAGTAGTTTGATCTCTAGCTTCAAAATAAACATTCTGAGCCAGACACTTAACTTCATCTTGATAGTCATAAGATGTTGGTTCATAAGTTACCCTCTTAAATGCACTACAAGATACCAAAATAATACATAACAAAATAAGTTTCTTCATATCAATTCACCAAATAATAAATTATACCCCCAACAATATAAATTATTGTTGGAGCCAATATAAACTCAAGCATATCACCAAAAATATATAAGTCCCCAAATTATTCCACCCACTAATACTAAATCTGCTATTATTGACCATGTAATATATAACCTAAATAGTAATTTAGAATGTTTACTATTCTTTATTCGTAGGAGGAGGTTCCGCATTTTCTTCCCCCTCTATTCCATTACCAGCTACATTTAATAAAAATTCTCTTTCCATATCAGTTATCTTTTTCTTTAATGGTTGATAGATTTTGTTAAACTTTAATCTCTCACCAAAAGTTATTCGTATACCTTTGTCTTTAACTTTCTTTTCTATCATAGCTAGTTTAGATTTCATCTTAACTAATGATACTGATCCTTCTATTAATTGTTCTTTAGTCCATTGTGTCATAGTATTTATAATGAAAAAAGTGAAGGGGCCGAAGCCCCGACACAATCAGATCCTATCCCCAAAACTTAGAAAGTTTCTTCCGGATAGAATAAACAGTCTTTGCACCACCGACAATATCTGCGTTCTTAAACGCAGTTTCACCAGTAGCAGGGCTAGTATAAATCTTAACCCATCGAGGCAAATCTGTTAGCTCGCATTCAGCCCGAGTCATCTTGCGAGCGTTCTTTCGACCAACTTTTGGTTGGCCATGTTTTACTGTCATACCCATACTTACATCTCCTTTAAAGGATTACAAAAACATGATGAAAATACTATACTCATTCATCATAACAACACAACCATTATACCATAATGGTGTTCGATATACAAGGAAGAAGTTATGGTGTTATCCATATACTATAAACTAACCACGGCAACATAACTACTGCTAGTATAATACCAAAATCAAATAATCTCATAGCTTTCCTCTTATTTAAATTTGTGATTGACCCACTTATAAAATACATACAGTCCCATCAAAAGTATGATATAAATGATCCCATCAAACCACGGGATTTCATTTAGAAAATCTGCTGTATCACCTGACAATTCACCTATCATAACTTCTCCTTTTAAAACAAGCGGGGACGGAGAATCGAACTCCGATCTTCAGATTGGAAATCTGTAATAATACCATTATACTATACCCGCAAATAAATTAGGTGAGGGTTTCTGTTGACAAGTACCCTCGGACTCCGCTACTTAGTTATTAAGCAGCAAGCGCAACGTCATAGTCGTTAGCGTTTATAGTTTGAATGATTGTTAACGAAGCCATCATTCTTCTCCGTGCTGTCTTACATACTTCCCCATCCAATCGAAACCATATTCGCCCCCATGATTGTTGAATTTGGTGGAGGCGGGGGGAATCGAACCCCCGTCTTAAATGTTTCCATATATAAGATTATACAGCAATTCTTTTTTCTATCATATCTGTAACTTCATTACACATGTCCTCAATACTACCATTATTATGAATAGTTAAGTCAATATTGTCTGATCTTAAACCACCCTCACTTGAATGTCTATTCTCAATAATGTCTTGTTGTTCTCTGACTATATTTATAATAACTCCACCTCTATTGCGTATGAAGATAGCTTCGTTGTCAAATCGTACATCAGTAATCACAACTGTTCTCCCAGGAACACTTTTAATAAATATCTCAGCATTCTTAATCCAGATAGCAGGGTCTATACCACGACCCACTTCTGTTCCAAGTAACTGCCAAATCTTTCTTGGTGATATTCCCCAAGGCTCTATAGGAACTTCTTTGTTTGCAATCTGGTCATCAGTCAATGCGAACATAATCTTTGCTCCCTCTTTAAGAGGCTTGGCAAAATAATAATGCACACAACGATATTCATCACACAAGTATTTACCAAGTGTATCTTTACCTACACCAGCTTTACCAGCGATACCAATCAACATCGGACCTCCAGTTTTCACATTTGTTAAACCAAAGATAGGGAACATTATTTACTCACTCCTTTCCAATGATCTGGGCCTCGTTTAATCTCAAACTTCCAATTATGTTTAGAGGGCAATCCTGTTTCTTTATCAACAACAGGAGTATAGCTCTCTAGTTTATTCCGATACACTTTTGCATCAGACTTTTTCTCAAAATATTCTTTTCCAACTTTAAACAAGCGTTTCATTAGAACTCCTCTGTAATAGTATAATTATATAAAACTGTATTGACTAACATTTTTTTACACATATCATGAACCTTTGATTCTTGTTCGTCTTTAGTAAGAGCATCATCTATATTAATAAAAAATACTTTACCAATTCTTAATTCAGAAGCTTCAACATAACCAAGATCGTGTAAACATTTTAATACTACTCCTTCATCAGACCCCTTTACACCCGGCCTCAATAATGTAGTAACTGTCCACCTCATAGAAATGGAGCAATAACATAACCAATAAATAAATATACACCAGTACCAATCAAAACAATTTCAATCATTTTAACACCTCATAATTAAATGTTCTTGTACTTAGAACCTCATTCAATTCTTCATCTTTATATAAGACAGCTGTCACAACTTCTTGACTTGGAGGACCCTTTATCTGAAAATGAAATGGATAACCAACGCCACCAATATTGTACATCTTGTTCTTTTGGATATAATTATCTTTTAAGAACTTATTTGGAAATACTTTTGATGGTGTATCATTCACTACTTTTTGTGAATGAATCGTTAAAAATCCAGCTACATCAGACCTAATAAAAAATACTACATGCTCACCAACTTTAATTTGATCTTTATCTAAATAAAACTGAAAATCATACTCTTTGAACTTTTTAAATGTAACATCTAATGTGTCTAAACGACCGAATAAATCTTTATTAAGTTTATAATTAAATCGTTTTGACAAAGCAAACAGATCAATTTCAGCTTTAACAATAGCAAAGTTTTCTTCATTCATAATCTTAGCACTATTGGTATTTACTTCACACACTCCTTTGTCGTTACTTAACGCACGACTAATAAAATTATAAGAATTGCCATGAAATTTAATTGGTAAGTTTCTCAACGCCTGACCATTATAAGATATCTTAACAGCAAACGATACATCACCCTTATTAATATATTTACCAGTAGTAATCTTCTCTACTTCTATATGTCCAACAATAGCTTGCACTTTTTCTTTAAAGTCTACTGCTGATGGAACATTTGTCGATACAGGTGGAATTTCTGGAAACGCACTCACACTTTTATAAGTTCGTAACAAAGGTAACAGTTTAGAGCTCTCATTAAATCCATCATAATAATATACAAGAGATTTAAGTATCTCACCACCTTGAAAAAACTCATTAGCTTGGTTCATAGTTGAATTGGAATTTGTTACAACTTCATCAACTTGAGCTTGTACAGTTGCTAATACAGTTTTTCGTTTAACTACTGCTAGTGAATAAAACACTTTCTTTTCAGAATCATACCAACCATCTTTTATTTGTACGCCTTCTAAAAGAAAATCTGTTTCAGTTTTTATAAAAGTTTCAACAAACGAACCATCATTACTATTATAATCTTTCATAGTAGCAGCTATCTTAAAACGAATATTCTTTGATAGTTCTGCTCTTGCTGACTCACTTGCTGATACCGTATTCTCTTTAGAGAAACCAACTCCAACTAAGTATTGAGCATGAGTGTATTGTTTGTGTCCTCTGCCCAAGACCCAGCCAGGTGGTTCAGGAGAATTTAAAACTGGCTGTGTAACGGATTCAACTTCTGGTATAGTACCAATCGTTGAATTGGCGGTGGTTACACAACCAGACAACATTATCAGGAATAACATAATATAATGCATAACAAAATCTCCAATTCAAAGATTATTCTTCTTCAGCAAAAAAGTCACGACCTTCTTGTAACTTCAACGCATCTGCTTCCATTTCTTCATGGAGTTTGTCAGCACGTTCTTTAATGTCTTTACGCACTTGTGGTGGCAACTGTATAAATTCTTCTGCTTGTTCAACATTACGTTTAAAAGCATCATAATCTAAACGTGCCAACGATAACATTTCCATACGTTCTGGAATCTCAAAGTGGTCTATAATAAGAACCCCTCTAAGAGTAGAAGCAACTACAACTTTAATTGCTGCTTCAGAGTTCTGCTCTTCAGCAGATGTTGCAAAATTACCAGCAGTAGTATGTGCCTGATAATCTTTTGTTAACGACTGCGTGTAATACTTAAACACTTTAGCAAGGTCTGCTCTTGCTCGATCATCAGCAATCTGTCGCTGTAGTGAAAAGTTCTTAATTCCAGTTGCTGAACCAACACCATAAAATGCTTTACCCTGTTTATCAGTAAAAGCACCACCTCCACTAAGAACCCATGCTGGGGGCTTATAATCTACTAAAGCTTTCGGAGGTTCTGGTATTGATGGAATCGTGCCACAGGCACCCAACAAGAAAATCAAACTAATCATAATAAAATGTTTCATAACTTCTCCTTTAAAATTTCCGTGGATGGCCATCACCACTTGATGATGAATCATTTTCATACCACGAATCAGTACCACAACGAATATTAACTGCAAGCTTTACAGTAAACACATCATAATTTGCTATCTTGTTCTGTTTTTCGATAATGTTTGTACTACCACAATTTATACAATCAACTCTATAATTATCCAACTTAGCACTTAAAGCAACTGGAATACTTACCAGTTGATATTGGTTATTCGCTGCCTCATTATGAATAACAGGAATATCCATTCGACTACTGCATGATTGGCAATACGCAAGAACTGTATCGTAAACATCTTGGGGCTCTAACTTATAAGGGCAATCTGAATCACTCATGTATTATCACCTTTTTTTATATTTAAACCAAATTTTGGCAAGTTATAATTTTCAATATAGTTATCTTCAGTTTTTTTTGAATACTCTTTATCAATTCTTTTACAGCCTGTATGAAAAATAATACATCTAATCTTCCACTTATTCATATCTCGACACATATTATATATTTTAGGCGTGATTATCCATTTTTCATTTGACTTTTTCCAAGGAACAACTCTTGACCCATATTCATCTTCATATTTCCTAAAAGCTGTATAACTTTGAGAAAGTCTACTCCGCATTCCACCCTGACCCACATAAACCAGTTTTCCATTAAGAAAATAAAGATAAGTACCGATCTGGCCAGTTTTAATACACCATTGATCTTTATCACTCCACGGAAACTTTAAAGTTTCCGTGAAGCAATCATTATAATTTAACTGTCTTGTTTTAATATACATATCTTCAATAGACTTATCAGTATCAGATATGCTTTCCAAAATAGTACTGTTAAATTTTGACATAAAATTACCTGCGTCTAGCTATTGGTTTCATCTTGTAAATAACACTCTTACTCATACCAGCACCAAACTTTTTCTCAATTTCTGCAATAGTATCAGTAGCAGACTGACCAGCTTTATTCTTCTTCTTAATGAATGCTGTCAACTTTTTAACATTACCACCAGCCTTTTTGAAACCCCGAATACCACCAGATGAAAATGTTCCATCTACGAAAAAACCATTTAATGACTTCTTAGAACTATCAGAACTACCAACTGTTAATGTTTTTGAAGAAGTAATTAACTGTTTCAAAGTATTTGCATTACACTCTATAAGCTGGCCATTAATTTTTAATACATGATCGAACATCTTAACTTCACTCATTTTAAAACTCCTCAATTAATCATTTAATATACTACTATTATAGCAAGAATATGCCTCTAATACAAGGAAGAATATAGCCTGTAAGTCCTTGTATTTAAAGGGGTTACTAACTATCTATTTGTGCCTTCTGTATCTTGCCGTGGAAATCTATGGTAACTGTTTTCCACTCAGTCACATTATCTAACATAGTTTGTCCAGCATCTCTGTGTCCATTTCCTGTTCCTTTTAGTCCTCCAAAGGGGAGATGTACTTGAGCTCCGATACAACTTGTGTTAACATAAACTAAACCAGTTTCAATATCTTTAACTGCTTGCATAGCAAAATTGATATCACTAGTATAGATAGCTGCACTTAAACCATAAGAGGTATTATTGATTTGCCAGATGGCTTCGTTGGGGTTTGAGAATGTAGTCATAGCAAGTACTGGCCCAAAGATTTCGTCTTTCATCAAAGGATCATCATAATCGACATCTTCAAAAATGGTTGGTTCGTAAAAGTGTCCGTAAGTAGATTCGGTTGGTTCAGTTATAAAACTTCCACCATGAAGTAAATGACCTCCACCCTGAAATGCAAAACGATTATTTGCATCTTCAACGAATTTGTCTACTTTGCGTACTGCCTTTTCATTTATCAAGGGACCCATGTGGACTGTTTCATCTAGTCCGTCACCAATATATAACGATTTTGTTTTTTCTAATAATTTTTTTGTAAATTCATCTTTTATATCTGTATGAACAAACACTCTACTACAAGCAGTACATCTTTGACCTGTAGTTCCAAAAGCTCCGAATGTAACTCCTTCAACTGCAAGATCAAGGTCGGCATCTTTATCTACAATGATGCCATTCTTACCACCCATCTCAAGTGAATATTGTTTACCAAGTTTTGCACAAGTAGTCGCAATGATTTTACCAGTTGCTGTTGAACCAGTAAATGAAATCATCTTAACATCTTTATTTCTTACAAGTGGTAATCCAGCTGTTGGGCCATAACCAGTTACAACATTAAATACACCAGCTGGTAGTCCAGCTTCAATGAAAACTTCTGCCAACTTGATAACTGACCAAGGAGTATCTTCTGCTGGTTTAATAACCATTGTGTTACCAGCCACCAATGCTGGAAATGCTTTCCATGCAGGTATTGCTATTGGAAAGTTCCAAGGTGTTATTGCACCAATCACTCCCATTGGTTGTCTAATAGTCATAACCATCTGGTCTTTTAATTCAGATGGATTTGTTTCACCTGCTAATCGTCTACCTTCACCAGCTGCATAGTATGCCATGTCAATTGCTTCTTGAACATCACCTCTAGTTTCAGCAAGAATCTTGCCCATCTCTGCTGTCATACCTTTTGCAATACACTCTTTATCACGTTCAAGAATTTGTGCAGCTTTGAACATAATCTCTGCACGTTTTGGTGCAGGAACATTCTTCCACATCTTGAAAGCATCCTTTGCGTGTTCTACTGCTCTGTCGATATCAACCTGTCCAGAGTCTTGGAACTCACCAACCACTTGACCTGTATGTGCTGGGTTGTGGGACTTGAAAGTTTTACCTGTGCAACTCTCCATCCACACACCACCAATAAAATTCTTATAAATCATATCAGTTCTCCTCTTTTACATACAACTCTCCACCAGCACAAATACTATTATCATCACCATGTTTTACCAGCTGACATTCTTCTAATGATTTGTGACTACTTGCATGAACATAAGGTCCGTGAGAGAACCATTCTGGTTCGTTCAAATAACTACCAAATACTAAACTTGCAATAACTAAAATAACAGACATAATAAAACCTCCTTTTAATAATAATATTTTACTAATTTATAACACGATATTAATACTATAACTCCACCTACAAATAACCATAAATCTTCCTGTGTCATTTATACACCTCTTGTAATTGCAACTATCTTATTAATTTGTTTCTGAACAATAGTAGTTCTACCTGGCCATTTGATATACTCATTCTCAGGATTCTTCATTAAATTATATAGCAATGGTAAAATTAACTTTTCAACTTTCTTCATTTGTCCTTTATAAACATCTTCCAACTCAGCTTTTCGTTTCTCATACAAAACTTGATAAGATGAATCATCTTCTCGCAACTTGAGTAACTTGTCCATCTTTGCTTCCAATGCACCAGTTTCTTGTTGTGTTGCCTTTGCTACTTTCTCTTGAACTGCTGTTTCAAACTCCTGTACTTCATCTTCATCTACAGTAGTAAAACCAAAATCCATATTATAATCTATATCATCTATACTGTCTAAATCAAAATCTGCCATGGTATTTCTCCTTTATTGTGATTGATGCATTGTACTAGTTATATGTGGATTATCTTTCATTATACCCACCAATTTCTCTAACCACTCATCTGCATCTTTAGCTGGTTTCTTAAAAACTTGAACATCGAAACTTTCGACAGAAGCTATAAGTATCACCACCTGTTGTATCTCTATTCCTGTCATTTCTTCAAACATTAACTTATAAGCAAATGTTTGCATATAGTAATCATCTACCCAGTCCTCTTTCTTTGGTCTGCGTGATGTCTTGAAATCTATGATAGATAGCTTACCATTATACTCAGCTATACAATCACAAGTCCCAGCAACGCGAATCAAATCAGAAAACAATGGTATTTCTAATCCAACTATATTATTTATATTACCAAGCAGGAAGCGTAGACGATTAAATGTATCAATTATGATCTTCTCCTCTTTATCCAATTTGACTTGGATATTGGATAAGTAATACTCAGCTAATTGATGAACAGCTGTACCAATTCTTGCTGACTCTTTGGAAATACGTTTAGCTTCTTTCTCACCAACTCGTTCTTTCCATGCTTCAAGTCCTAAGTTTTCTTGTTGGGATAGTATTGATGTAATACTTGGATAATAGTTACCATCAGGGGTCAAATAATATCTCTTGCCGTCTTTTTCTACTCTATCTGGGATCTCAAAATCACCAACATCATCTCTGTGTATAAATTTCTTCATATATTTTTACCCATTCTTTCTAGCATCTCACCCATACGACTACACACAATCTTTAATACAGGTATCAATGCTTTTGGATTTTTTTCCATAAACAATGGAGCCTCATGTTCTTTAATAACACGAAGCGTCACATCACCAACTGCCCTTACTGTAGCACTTCTCGGTATATGTTGTAGCCAACCAAGTTCACCAAAAATCTCATTCTTACCAAGTGTAGCGATTACTTCATCATTCTTTATCACTTCACATTCACCATTTGTGATGATATAAGCATCCCTATCTGCGTTACCTTCTTTAAGAACTATCTGGCCTTTCTTAAAATAACGAACCATCCTAACCTCCTAAACACCACTCAACCACCAAAAAAATCCACCAAGAACTGCTGACCACCCGATCAACAACATAGCTTGTTTCATTGTATCTCCTCTCCGTTTACAATAACTGATGAAGTATTTATAGTATCTTTCACTTTACCAATCACTCTAGCACAACTCAATAAACTGAGAGATACATCAAGGTCTTTTGGTTTAACAATAACCATCATACCAATACCCATATTAAATGTTGTATATAATTCTTTATGAGTAAATACTGTTTGAATATCATTAAAAACTGATTGTTTATTTTCATACTCAATATCATATATGAAATTGCCAGGTATTCTTTCTAAGTTTCTAAAGCCACCACCTGTAATATTAATAATAGCAGAGGGTCTTATTCTAGTCATCAATGGATTAATATCGTCTGCATATATCTTTGTTGGTAATACAACTTTGACCCAAGAAGTTATACATTCCCTTCTTTCATACAATGCTGTCCAACCATTTGCGTGTACACCATTAGATTCTAAACCAATAATGATATCACCATCTTCAACCTTACTACCATCAATAAGAAAATTCTCATTTGCAATAATACCATAAGCTGAACCAGAAATATGAAGTTTAGTATCTTTCAATACCTCTGTTTCACCACCAGTAAGAATAACAAAGTTATCTTTACAGGACTTAACTATTCCAGTAATAACATCAGGAACAATATAGGCTAAATCTTTTTGTGTTGTAATGTGATTTTGAAATCCTATAGGATTGGCACCTACACATAACAAATCATTAATATTCATAGCAAAACAATCAATACCAATAATCTCACAAGGAGCATGATTTAATATATGTTCTACTTTACTACCTACACCATCTGTGGTTGTTGCAAGATATTGGCCATTATGAATATCAATAATACTTGCAAAATAGTTTGGTGTTCCAACAGCTTTATAAAAACTAGATTCAGTTTGACCAACATTCAAATCTTTTATTCTATCCACGACACATTGTGTAACATCATCTAACATAATATAACTCCTTTTTATTTTGTTTTACTCATAGCAGCTAAAGGATTCTCTAATGCTTTTTGTATTTTCTTACTTACTTTTTTCTCTAAGTTCTCTATCTGTGTGTCTACTTTAGTGAGTTTATCGTCCCATCGTTTAGACGTTTGTGTGATTAAATCTCTTATTTCATTCTCTGCGTTTCTCATAGCTGTTCTAGTTTCAAGACTATCTGTACGGGACCTCTTATCTATTGCAGAAATTTGATCTGCTTGTTCTCCAATCTCTCCCTTGATATCTGTACGAATATCTCTAGCAGTTTCTTGTGCATCTTGTACTAACTCTTTCAAGGCACTTATATCAGTACCAACAGATTTTAATTTCTCCTGAAGCTGTGTATCAAACACTTCTAATCTTTTATCAAATCCAGAGAGGTCTGGAGCAACATAGGAAGATATCTTTGCTTCCATATCTTCGTATCTTTTGAATAATTCAAAACCACCCCATAGTCCTCCGCCAATAGTCCCAAGCAGAGATATGATAACGAATAGTTTTCCACCCTTTGCCGAAATGCCTCCATAGCTAACTTCCATTTTATCTCCTATTCGTATTGTGCATCTGTCATGGCATCCATCATTTGATCCGACCCTAGATTAAATATTCCACCTAACGGATCATTGTATGTTGGTGATTCATAACCAACAGTCGTATCATAAAATGCAACGTCAGGTATTTCTTGTCGTTGATAAGAACGAAATCCTTGATTACCAAGCATCCCCATCAATGCTAATTTTGTTCCATCTGTATCACCACCAGCCATATCAACTGCTTGTAATACTCTATTCACTATTGCCTGTACTGCTTTTGCTTTGGCAACTTTAGTTTCTTTTGAATCTTCTTTTTCTTCGGATTCTGATTCAGCTGATTGTTCTTCTTCCATAGCTGATTCTACTTCAGCAACTGCTTCTGCAACTTCTGCTACTTGTTCTGGTTGACTATCACTTGATGCCATTCCAGTATTGATTGTTATTTTCTCTATCGTACCAGCAACAGTAGGAACAGCTAATGTTACTGCTGTTGGTGTTACAGTCACTCCAACACTAATACTCTCTATCCCACTTGGTGTTGAAATATCTATCTCCATTGATGCTGTATCAATAGCAGACAAACCTGTATCTGTAAGAATATCATCAACAGCTGATGCTACTAAGTCTAAAACAGTATCTTCTACTTGATTGATGATTTCATATGTAGAAGTCAATCCAATAGAATTTGTTTGAGGTCCGTTATATCCACCAGTTAAACTAGTACCCTCAAGAATCAATCCAAATGTTGCAAGAGAATAAGCTAGTGTATTCTCTGGAACAACCAATTGACTAGTTATCGTTTCATAATTTTGTCCTGCACTTGTTGTATAATTCTGTGTATCAGAATAAGTAGTCGTTCCATCCGTTACTTTAATCTGTATGGAAAATGCATCACCACCCACATAATTTCTATCTCTCAATCCAACAGAACTATCCATAGTAAATCCTTGAAGCATTTGTTCTTCGGTCATAAACGTACTAATGTCATTAGTAATCCTCCATTC
>Ga0257121_1000734_pt1 | contig 26496 bp, 25 predicted proteins | sample SI106_100metaG_FD_190180 | JGI IMG/M metagenome (GOLD analysis project Ga0257121, IMG submission 190180) | Marine microbial communities from Saanich Inlet, British Columbia, Canada - SI106_100 | ecosystem: Environmental > Aquatic > Marine > Inlet | place: Canada: British Columbia | collected...
ATTGTAATTTCACCAGGACCTGGTAACCCTAACCAATCTGGAAATTGTTTAAATATTTTAAAAACACTTCATAAAGATCTACCTTTTCTTGGTGTATGTCTAGGCCATCAAATAATAGGTCAAGTTTTTGGTTCAAAAATTGTTCAAGCAAAAAAATTAATGCATGGAAAAACGAGTAAAATCAAATCAAAAAAAATTGGAATTTTAAAAAATCTTCCAAAAACCTTTGAAGCAACTAGATATCATAGTTTAATTATTGATAAGAAATCTTTATCTACAGACTTAGAAATTACAGCAGAAACTAGTGATGGTCTAATTATGGGTGTTCAACACAAAAAGTATAATATTCACGGTGTGCAATTCCATCCTGAAAGTATAAAGACTATATTAGGAATTAAAATATTAAAAAATTTTATAAATCATTAATCTAATGCAGCAATTTTTAGAAAAACTTAGAAAAAAACAAAACTTAACTTTTAAGGAGAGTAAATTAGCTTTTGAATTGTTGATGACAGGAAAAGCAAGTGAAGATCAGATCTATGATTTTTTAACATTACTATCAGCAAAAGGTGAGGTTTCAGATGAAATTGCTGGTGGTGTTTATGTTTTAAGAGATAAATCTAAAAGAGTAAATGTTGATAATTGTGTTGATACTTGCGGTACTGGAGGAGATGGTATGAATACACTGAATATATCAACTGCTTCTGCCCTACTTTTAGCAAGTATGGGTACAAAAGTAGCAAAACATGGAAATAAGGCTGTCTCATCAAAATGCGGATCCGGGAATGTACTTGAAGCATTAAATATTAAGATTGATCTTGAGCCAACAGATATAGAAAAAGAAATTAACAATAATAATTTTGGATTTATGTTTGCTCCAAATTATCATAGTGCAATGAAATTTGTTGGTCCTATTAGAAAAAAAATAGGTAAAAGAACAATCTTCAATATGATTGGACCCTTAAGTAATCCAGCTTTAGTTAAGAGGCAGGTTGTTGGTGTTTTTGATAAAAAGTTATTAAAGATATTTGCTGAAGGTCTTAAAAATTTAAATATTAAATTTGCATGGATTGTTAATAGTGAGGATGGATTAGATGAAATATCACCTTATGAAAAAACAAATGTTGTGCAATTAAAAGATGGTCAAATAACTGAATTTACAATTGATCCAAAAATATTAAATGTTAATGCTGAAAAATTTGAAAATCTTGTAGGTGATGATGCAAAATATAATGCAAATAAAATGGTAGAAATATTTAAAGGTCAAGATAATGATTTTTCAAAAGCAGTTTGTTTAAATGCTGCAGCCGGTTTAATTGTTAGTGAAAAATTTACAGAATTTTTTGACGCTTATAACTTCGCTAGAGAATTTATACTATCTGGTAAAACCTTTTCATATTTAAAAAAAATACAAAATGTCTGAAAATATTCTTGAAAAGATAATAAAAAGAAAAATTGAAAGAATAGATGTTTTAAAAAAATCTATAAATCTAAATTCTTTAAATGAAATTATTAATAAAAATATGTCTTATATTGATTTTAAAAAAAAAATTCAAAATAATTTAAATAAAAATAAGAGCTCAATCATTGCAGAGATTAAAAAAGCAAGTCCTTCTGCTGGTGTTATTATTGATGATTATAACCCAGTTGAAATTGCTAAAATATACAATGATAATAATGTAACTTGTTTGTCTGTTCTTACAGAAGAAGATTTTTTCTTAGGTAATTTAATTCATGTTAGTAAAATAAAAGATAAGATTAAATTACCAATTTTATGTAAAGATTTTTTTATTGATAAATTTCAAGTTCCTTTAGCTAAAAGTTATGGCGCTGATGCAATCTTAATTATTTTAGCTGGAGTATCAGATGATTTAGCTAATGAATTATACGAAGAAGCTTTAAAGTTTAATATGTCAGTTATTGTCGAAGTTCATACTGTTGAAGAAGCAAAAAAAGCTTTGAACTTTAAGGAAGCTTTAATTGGAATTAATAATAGAAACTTAAAAACTCTAAAAACTGATATAAATACAACCTATGATATTCATAATGTATTAATTGACCACAAGGGACCGCTAATTTCAGAGAGTGGAATTAAGACTAAAGATGAGCTCTTAGATCTTAAAAATAAAACATCTATAAATACTTTTTTAATTGGTGAATCACTTTTGAAAAATTTAGAAAAAAATTCAATTTTTTCAGTTTTATAGGTAAATAAACCCCTATTTTACTAGTATTTTTTACTATTGTTAAATTAGAAGAACTTTTATAGAACATTATTTGTACGATATTTGTTCTTATGCTTACAAAAAAACAAAAAAACCTACTTTTATTTATCAACAAGAAGTTGAGAAGTTCTGGTGTATCTCCATCTTATGAGGAAATGAAGCAATCTCTAAATTTGAAATCTAAATCTGGAATTCATAGATTAATTAGTGCCTTAGAGGAAAGAGGGTTTATTAAGAGATTGGCTCATAAAGCGAGAGCATTAGAAGTAATTAAATTACCAGAAACAGCCTCTGCAAATGATATTTACAATAGCTTTTCACCAAGCGTAATTAAAGGTGGTTTGGATGAGGTAAACATTAATTCTGACGAAATGGAAGTTCCAGTACTTGGAAAAATAGCTGCGGGTACCCCTGTTGAAGCAATTCAAAATGAAGTATCAAGAATTCCTTTACCTAGTAACTTAGAAAAGAATGGTGACTATTTTGGATTAAAGGTTCAAGGAGACTCAATGATTGAAGCTGGCATCAACGAAGGTGATACAGTGATCATTAAAAGAACGGATAGCGCAGACAATGGTAAAATAGTTGTAGCTTTGATAGATGAACATGAGGCTATGCTAAAAAGAATTCGAAAAAAAGGCAAGGTTGTTGCTCTTGAAAGTGCGAATAGAAACTACGAAACTAAGATTTTTGGCCCAGACAGAGTAAAAGTTCAAGGTGTACTGGTATCTTTATATAGAAACTTCTAAAAAAATAGTCTAAATAACACGGATGTCTAAAGTTGTAACACGATTTGCACCCTCACCTACTGGAGCGCTTCATATCGGTGGAGTAAGAACTGCTCTGTTTAATTGGCTTTATTCAAAAAATCAAAAAGGAACATTTCATCTTAGAATTGAAGATACAGATAAAGAAAGATCTAAGGATGAACATAAAGTTCAAATCATTAAGTCTTTAAAGTGGATTGGTATAGAACATGATGGTGAAGAATATATTCAATCTACTAAAATTAATGATCATATAGATGTAGCTAACGAATTACTAAAAAGTGGCAATGCCTATAAGTGCTATTGTTCTAATGAAGAAATTGAAGAACAAAAAAAGAGAGCCAGACAAAAAAAACTTCCTTATATCTATAATAGAAAATGGAGAGATATTTCAGAAGAAAAAGCTCCAAAAGATATAAAGCCTGTAATAAGATTTAAAAGTAAAATTGAAGGATCAACTATACTAAAAGATTTGGTACAAGGTGATGTTGAAATTGATAATAACACAATTGAAGATTTTATAATTTTAAGAAATGATGGAACACCGACATACAATTTATCTGCAACTGTAGATGATCATCAAATGAACATGACTCATATAATTAGAGGAGATGATCATAAGATAAATACATTTAAACAAATGCAAATTTATTTAGCTATGAAATGGAAGTTGCCTCAGTTTGCACACATACCTCTTATTCACACATTAGATGGTAAAAAATTATCAAAAAGAGATAATGCTTCGACATTAGAAGACTATTCAAAAATAGGCATAATGCCCGATGCATTGAGGAATTACTTACTTAGATTGGGTTGGTCTTTTGAAGACAAGGAAATATTCACCCTAGATGAAAGTATTAAACATTTTAATTTGGAGGGTATAGGTAAATCTCCATCAAAACTTGATATGAGCAGAATTTTATCAATGAATGAACATTATATAAAAAACATAGACGAAAATGAACTCTACAAACATCTGGTAGAGTATTGTGGAATTTATAAAGAGAAAATAAATTCTGAAAAAGAAATAAAAATTAAGCCATCATTATCATTTCTTAAAAATAAAGCCAAAACGCTGGAAGATATTTATAATAACGCAAAATATATAATATTTGATGAAGTAAAATTTGGAGATGAAGATTTAAAGCTAATAGATGTAAAAGCAAAAGAAATAATAGCAGAATTTAAAGATAAAATTACACCAATAAGTAATTTAAATAAGGAAATTCTTGAACCTATAATTAATGAGTTAATTAAAAAATACGAAACAAATTTTAAAGGAGTTGGTCAACCGATTAGAATTGCTTTAACGGGATCAAAATTTGGACCAGGTTTATACGACATAATAATTTCTTTGGGAAAAGATGAGGTTGAAAAAAGATTAAGTAATAAGATAATTGTTTAAAATTTTTGCTGCCTCATTCGAAGAAGATGTTTTGGATTTAATTCCTTCTAAAGTTTTACTACAAGTATCCAATTGTTTTCTAATTAATTCAGGATTTTTTAAAAAATAAATAACCGTTTTATATATTTCTTCAGCATTACATTCATTTTGTAATAATTCAGGAATTACTTCTTTATCATTAATGATATTTATAATATTTGCAAATTTAACATTAACCAGCATTTTAAAAATCATAAAATTTATAAAACTAAGTTTGTAGATAATTATTGATGGTATATTAGAGTTTGAAATTTGAAGTGAAACAGTGCCTGATTTAGAAACAGCAAATATTGAATTAGATAAAATTTGTAATTTAATATTTTCATCAGAGATAACATCAATATTAGACAAATCAGTTTTTTTAATATGATTTATTATAAATTCTTTATTTTCATCTGTTGCATGAAAAACATAAGAATAAGTATTATCTTTTTTATTCAACAAATTAATAAAATCGAGTAAAATTGGTAATAGCACATTAGTTTCTGATTTTCGACTGCCAGGAAAAATTGATATGATTTTCTTATCTTTAGATATTAGATCATTTAAAGTTGTTTTAACACTTTCGTCTTTTTCGATTAATGGATGACCTACAAATGTATTTTTAATATTCTCTTCATCAAAGTATTTTTTTTCAAAGTTAAAAAGTAAAAGCATGTGGTCTATAAAATTTTTAATCTTTTTAACTCGACTTTTTCTCCAAACCCAAACTTGAGGAGCTACATAATGGATTGTCTTTATGTTACTATTAATCCTTTTAACTTTTTCGGCAACTCTTAATGTAAAATCAGGACTATCAACACTGAATAAAATATCAGGGTTAAATTTTATGATTTCATCTACAGTTGTATTAATCTTTTTTCTTATTTTAAAAATATTAAGCAATACACTTGTGAACCCAAGATAAGTAATGTCTTTAAGATCAAAGATAGATTTTATTCCCAATTTTTTAATATGTGTTCCTCCAACTGATAAATATTCAATATTAGGATTATGCGTTTTGAGTTTTGAAATAACTTTTGACGCTAATTTATCACCAGAAGGTTCACCTGTTAAAACAAAAATTTTCTTCATATGACATTAATGAAAATCTTATTTTTATTAGCATAAGTTATGCATTTGGACTTATCTAAAAATATATTCTTTTTTGATTTTAAAACTATCCCTTTTAGACCGTATTTTTTACAATCTCTTAAAGTATTAAGACCAATAGTTGGTAAATCCATTCTTAAATCTTGTTTTTTCTTTGGTAATTTAATCAAAATTCCTCTAGATTTTTTTTTCAATTTTGACAACATTTTCTTTGTTCCATGTCGATCTTCTGAAGCTAAAATAGTATTTTCTTTAACAATAACAGCTTGTACATGATCTAAACTGTTTAATTTATTAAAATATACAATCCCCTTTTGAATTGAGCTTATATCATCTAAATTTGGTTTTGATTTGGTGTAATTTCCAGTTTTTACAGCTAGTTCAGGGTTAAAAAAAATGGAACTGATGACTTTTATATTCTCATTGTCTAAAATTTTTATTATGGCTTTTATAATTGCAGCATCACCTAATTTTGCAGCTTTAATAACACTTGGCATGTAATAAAAGCCTTTTAAGTCCAATCTTAAAGATGAAAGTTTTGGTTTTACAATCTTTCCTGCAAACAAAACTTTTTTTGATTTTTTTTCTTTAATTAAATTTATTATTTCTCCAAATCTTCCAATACTTATTCGGTGAGAATTTTTATTTTTTTTAAATTTATTATTTTTTGAAAAATCAATAATAAAGTATTTTTTATCTAATTTTTTTATTTTCTTTAAAACGATTTCTGAAAAATCAGTATCTCCTAAAAACAATCCAATCATCTTATTTTGAAAATGGGGTACAAATGGGTCTTTTTTTATCTTTCTCTAAAAAGTTAACAACTTCTAATACAAGTTCATTTTTCTTATAATCTTCACTTAAATTAGATAAATTTTGAGTTAAGTTTTCATTTTTAAATAATTCTTTATAAGCATCATTTAAAGTCAATATTTCTTTATTTGGAATATTTTTTCTTCTAAGGCCAATTAGATTTAAACCTTGTAAAACACTTCTATTGCCATGTGCAATTCCATATGGGATTATGTCTCTCACAACACCACACATTCCACCAATCATTGCAAATTTACCCACTCGAGTAAATTGTTGCACTGCAGAATTGCCGCCGATAATTACATTATCTTCAATTTCAGCATGTCCACCTAATGGAACATTATTTGCTAAAATAACATTATTGCCAACTATACAATCATGAGCAATATGAGAAGAGACCATAAATAAACAGTTATTACCAATCTTTGTTAGCGCACCACCTCCTTTTGTGCCAGGATTAATGGTAACATACTCTCTAATCTTATTATTGTCTCCAATTTCAAGCCTCGTTTCTTCGCCAGCAAATTTTAAATCTTGCGGATCGTTTCCAATAGATGAAAAAGGATATATTTTGTTATTTTTGCCAACTCTAGTATTACCAATAATACTAACATGAGATTGTATTTCTGAATTTTCGTCAATTTCAACATTAGGACCAACTATTGAATAAGCTCCTATTTTTACATTAGATGAAATTTTTGCTTTAGGATCTATAATTGCTGTTTTATGTATCATCTATTTTCTCTCAAAAAATCTCTGATATTTTTTGCGGGATAACCCATCACCTTTGTATTATCAGGAATATCTTTTATAACCCCAGATCCGCCAGCTATTTCAACATTATTGCCAATTTTTAAATGTCCTGAAATGCCTGCTTGACCACCAATTTTAACATTATTGCCAATTATTGAGCTGCCGGCAATTCCTACTTGACCAGCAATGATTGCATTTTCTCCAATTCTGACATTGTGAGCGATATGAATTTGGTTATCTAAATATGTGTTTTTTCCTATAGTCGTATTTGACATTGACCCTCTATCTATAGTTGAACTACAACCAATTTCACAATTATCTTCAATTATAACAATTCCCATGTGGGGATATCTTAAATTTTTATTTTGAGTTGGAAAAAAACCAAATCCATGTTTGCCTATAATGCAGTTATCTAAAATTTTAACATTGTTTTTAATTAAACTATTTCTAACTATAGTGTTTGAACCAATTGTACAATTATCTCCAATAGAAACATTTTTTTCAATGATGGTGTTATGACCAATTAAACAATTAGAACCTATTGATACGTTTTGACCAATTAATACATTTCTACCATATTTAACTTTACCATTTAATTTAGTGTTTGTAATTTCCTCAACTGTAGTATCAAAATCATCATTTATAGAATCTGGATAAAATTTAGCAGTAATAATAGAAGTAGAAACCAAAACATTATCAACAATTATTGGTATACAACTTTTAGGTAATTCATTTTGTAAATTCTCATTTGTTATGCAAAAAGAAGCTTTTGTATTATTGGCAGCTAATTTGTATTTTTTTGAATGAAAAAAAGTAATTTCATTTGCTTTTGAATTTTGTAAATCTTTAATATCAATAACTTTTAAATTGTTATTACTCTCTTTGGTTTTAAGATTTAATTTAATTAGTATTTCACTAATGTTGAAAGGGCCATGATTTTTAAAAAATGGATTAACCATGATTGCTTTTAACAAAGCAAAATGAAATAAGTTATCAATATTTATTGCTGTTTATTTCTTGTCTACAATTGTAGCAGACCAAATGGCATCTGCCATTTTCTTATCATCAACAAAAGCTTCACCTTTGTATTTCCAAACTCTACCATGAGATCTTATGGCCTCAATTTTAAGTAAAAGTTTACAATCTGGAACAACAGGATTTCGAAATCGTGCTTTTTCTACACCCATTAAAAAAACAAGTTTATTTTCATATGTGGCTTTATCTATTCCATTAGCTGTAAGAGCAGCAGCTGTTTGACCAAAAGCTTCAACAATGAGCACACCAGGCATAACTGGTTGTCCAGGAAAATGACCTTGAACAAAAAAACTATCTTTTTTTACATTAACCACTCCAGTTGCTGATGTTAATTTTTTGATATCATAAAGCTCATCTATTAACAGCATTGGGTCTCTATGAGGTAATAATTTTTCTATTTGATTTTTTTCTAATCTGTCCATTATTTTTCTATTATAAAATCTTTAATATTTTCGTCTATGTTATTAATTATGTCACCTGTTATGTCATAATTTGACTTTGCTATAAATATATTCTTTTTTTCAATTATAATATCAATAGAATTTTTTTCCATAACAGTTTCAATTATTGGGTTAATAAGTTTTAAAAAGCGCATTACTTCATTATTTCTTTTTTTTTTTAAATTTTCAATTATATCTTTTTTTCTTATTTGATAAGAAGATATCTTTTCTTTAAAAATATTAACATTTTTAATATATTCTTCTTTTGAAATAATATTTTTTGAACTTAAAATTTTATTTTCCTCATCTTTAAATTTTTTTTCTTTAAGTTTAAGAGCATCAAGTTCAATTTTTTCAATTTCTTTTAATTGATTGAAAAGAGATTTTGCAGGTTTAGATTTAGATAAAATTTCATCAAGATTTATGTAAGCAATCTTACTTTCTGCATATGAAATTACTGATAGCAGGTTAAAAAAGATTAGAAAACTAAATACTTTAACAATATCAATCATTAAAACGATGTACCCAAGTTAAATCTAAAAGTTTCCTCTTTATCTCCATTTTTTTTTGTAATTGGATAAGCTAAAGAAAAATTTAATGGTCCTATAGGACTATACCAATCTAAAGCAACACCAGTAGCACTTCTGATAGAACCGTTATCGTCAAGAGAATTATCATAATCAACACCCCATAGATTAGCCACATCAATAAAAATTAAAAAATCAACATTTTGTGAATCTTCTAAAATTTGCGGTATTGTAGATGTAAAATTCATTGCATACGCATAATTGCCTCCAATAAAATCATCTCCATCTTTAGGTCCTACTCTTCCAGATTCAAAGCCACGAAGTTTACTTGACGGAATATTAATTCTTTCAGATAATTTAATATGTTTATTGTTAATTGAATTTGCTGATTTTATAAATATAGAAAAACTTGAAATGTTATTTTCATATAAATCAAAATAGTGTGAATAATTATATTTATTTTTTAATGTATTTTTTTTACTAATAATAGGCAAATCCACAGAGTAAAAAGATCTAAATCCAGAAGATGTTTGAAATTTTTGATTTCTTTTATCATAGATAAAGTCTAAATTTACAAAAGTATCCCAGTAATTACCTTCTTGATCTTGTTGAGCTTGTGATGCGGTGCTATTAGTTTTAATCACTTCATAAAAATTGGAAGTACCTATTCCCAACCTAAGATCATCTAAATATTCAAAATTAGAACCAATATTTATACCAGTTTTGTTAGATTTGTATCCAAAGGTTTTGTAGTTATCAGTTTCAATTGCTTCAGCATTTATAAAAAGAGATTTATCAGTATTCTTATAATTTGGATTTGTTAAACCAAACTTACCTTTAAAAGTTTCGGAGCTAATATTAAAGTTGCTATCAAGAGATATTCCTTTACCTAAAAAATTATTCTCTTTAATACCAAAACCGATTGAACCACCTGATGTGCCAAGCCCCGCTGATGCAGTAATTTCACCAGTTGGTTTTTCCTCGAAAGTAAAATTTAAAATTTTTGTATCTTGTTTACTACCTTCTGTAATAGATTTATCTACTTTTTTGAAAAAATTTAAACTTTTCATGTTATTTACAGATTTGTTAACTAAAATTTCATTAAATGGATCACCTTCATCTAATTCAAGTTGATTACGAATTACATTTTCCTGAGTAACAGTGTTTCCATATATATTAATCTTCTCTACATAATATTTATCTGTCTCCTTGATGTTAAATGTTAAATTAATTTTATTAGATATTAAATTTTCTGTGACAGAAGCATTGATAAATTGATATTGTTCTTCAAGAGTAATAAGATCAATTTCGTCCAGAATCTTATCAATAAGATTAATTGAATATAACTCACCTTTAATATCTGAAAATATTTTCTTTAATTTTGAAAAATTATTTTCATCAAAATCAGAGGGCAAAACAAGTTTTACATCGTCAAAAAAATATTTTTGTTTACTATCGATATTGAAAATTACTTCAAATTCATTATTTTTAACTAGTTTTGCAAAAGATGAATTAATTTTAACATCATAGTAACCATTATTTAAATAAAAATTTTTTAATAATCTTTCATCTAGTTTTATTAAATTTTCATTTAGATATTTTCTACCAGATATAATTTTCCAAAATTTATATTCTGAACTTGCAATTAATCTTTTTAATTTATTATCTTTAAAAACTTTATTACCAATAAAAGTAATTTTTTTAATCTTAGCTTTATCACCTAATATAATATCAAAATTAATAGATACTAGATTTTCATCAAGTGTTTCTACTGATGTATCGACCGATGCATTATAATATCCAAGTTCTTTAATTTTATTTAATATTCTATCTTTTTCAATTTTCAAAAAAAATAGATTGTAAGGCGATTTATCTTTTAATAGTTTATTTGAAGTTATATTTTCAAGGATTGTATTAGATTTAATACCATTATAATTAATTTTTTGTATTACGGGATATTCTTTAACAAAAATATTTAAAACATTATCTTCCAGTTTAAGTCTAACATCTTCAAAATATTTAGTATTATATAAATTTTTTAAAATTAAATTAAGATCATCATTTTTAATTTCTTGACCAATATTTACCTCAGAAAATATTATTATAGTATTGCTTGAGATTCTTTGATTGCCATTAATATTAAATTTCTCAATAATTTCAGACGATGCATGAAAATTAAATGCTAAAATAAAGAAAATTACATTTAGATATAATTTTAAAAAATTCATAATTGCTTATATACTTATGTTGTTAATTTTAAAACGTACATATTTATTGAGTTTTTCTATACTTTTAATATTTTTTGGTTTTATCTTTTTATATTTTTTAAATTCATTCATGCTTATAAATTTGAGCAGTTTATAGGATAAATCTATAAATCTAATTTTTTTATTTAAGAAATGATTAACTAATTCGTCATTAGCAGCCACAATAACAGTTTCAAATAAAGAATTAACATTAGTTAGTTTTGAAATAATTTTAACAAGAGGAAATTTGTTATAATCCACCTTACTTAAATTAAGGTTATTAAGAATCTTTATGTTAAGATTTTTAGTTTTTAAAGAATTTTTATTATCATAATATATAGAATTATGAATTGGAATTGTCATGCTAGTATCATGAGCAATAATTTTTATCATACCATCATTAAATTTAATAATAGCATGAACATATGATTTTGGATGTATTAAAATTTTTAATTTTTTATAAGATATATTGAATATTTTATGTGCTTCAATAATTTCAAAAACTTTATTCATCATAGTAGCTGAGTCAATAGAAATTTTTTTTCCCATTTTCCAATTAGGATGTTTTAATGCATCATTTATTTTTACACTTTTAAATTTATTTAATGGTAAATCTTTCAAAGGACCTCCTGACGCTGTGAGAAATATACTTTCTATATTTTTTTGACCATTTTTTTTTAAAGCATAATCAATAGAAAAATGTTCAGAATCGATTGGTATAAATTCTGTTTTATTTTTATTTAATTCATTTTGTATAATATTCCATCCACATATGATTGCTTCTTTATTAGCAATAGCTATTTTTTTTGTATACTTAATAATATTAATTGTTGGACTTAAACCTTCAAGACCCGATATTGAGCTCATCACATAATCAACTTTATCTTTTAATATTTTATCTATAGATGAAAAATCATTAAATATTTTTTTCTTTTTTAACTTTCTTAATGATTTAATCTTAAGATAATTTTTTTTATCTGTAACAATAAGATTTTTAACTTTAAATAAATTAGCTTGTTTTTCTAACTCTTGAATATTTTTATTTGCAGAAAGAAGTACAATTTCAAAATTTTTTTTGTCTTTCTTTAAGATATCAATTAAAGTTTTTCCAATAGAGCCCGTTGATCCTAGAATTGCAATTTTTTTTTTCATTTAAATAAATCTCAGTAAAAAATAAGAAAATGGCACTGCAAAAATAATACCGTCTACTCTATCCAAAATTCCTCCATGACCCGGTAATATTTTGCCTGTATCTTTAATTTTTGCTTTTCTTTTAAAAAATGAGATAAATAGATCACCTAATTGACTAATTAATGAGACTAATAAACAAAATAGAACATTATTTATATTTAATTCTAAATCTAAATAATTGGTATTTAAGAAAAAGATTAGTGGAATGATTGAAAATATAAATGAACCTATTGTACCTGATATTGTTTTATTGGGGCTTATATTTGATAATTTTTTTCCACCAATAATCTTACCAAAGGTATAACCACCAATATCTGTAAAAAAACATATGCTGATCACATAGAGAAAAAAAGTAGGGCCTTCTATTCCATGAATTTTGTAAGACAAATTACAAAATATAAAAAAAACATAGCAAAAAGCTATCAAATTCAAGATTAAAAATTTTGAATTAAATTTTTTTATAGAGGAGTTTTTTTTAAAATATTTAGGCATTACCAGTTTTGAAAACATGTTATTAGATTCAACACAAATAATTGAACCGAGTATAAAAATTGATAAGATAAAAATATATTGATGACTATAATTAGCAAAAAGCAACAAAGATAATAAAATAATTGAAGTAATTGATCTTTTTAAAAAATTTTGTGACATCAAATATTACCAAAATTTCTTTTTATTTTTCTGAATTTTCTGATTACCTTAACATAATCTTTCTTATCAAAATCAGGCCATAATTTTTTTTCAAAAAAAATTTCTGTATAAGCTAATTGCCAAAGTAGAAAATTACTTAACCTTTTTGTATTTCCCGTTCTAATCAATATTTCAGGATCTGGAATATTATTGGTTTGAAGGTTCTTAGACAAATTTATTTCATTAATTTTTTCATTATTTTTATTCATTTTTTTAATTGCATTAATAATCTCTGATTTTGAACCATAGTTTAAGGCAAGGTTGATTTGAAGAGTTGTATTTTTTGATGTCTTTTTTTCAGAAGAATTTAAAAGTTTATTCAATTTTTTTGAGAAGTTTTTAACTCCAATAATTTTAAGTTTAATATTTTGCTTGTGAAGATCTTCAATCTTATTTGTAAGAAAATTTTCAAGTAAACTAAATAAATAATTTGTTTCTTTTTTGGGTCTATTCCAGTTTTCTGTAGAAAAGGCATATAGAGTAAGATAATTAATTTTTTGTTTTATAGTTTCTTTAATTATCTTTTCTACTGTATCTAAACCTGCCCTGTGGCCTTCATTTCTAGAGCTTTTATATTTTAAGCCCCACCTCCCGTTGCCGTCCATTATAATAGCCACGTGATTAAGTGGGTTCATCTTATATGGTCATTATTTCTTTTTCTTTTAAAGAAACCTTTTCATCAACAACTTTAATGTGTTCATCTGTAATTGTTTGAACATTTTTTTCTGATGATTTTTCTTCATCTTCACCAATTTCTTTAGACTTTAAGAGTTTTTTTAATTCTTCATTTGCTTCTCTTCTGATATTTCTTATAGAAATTTTGCATTTTTCACCAATAGATTTAATTAATTTTTTTATTTCTGTTCTTCGCTCTTCATTAAGTTCTGGCACAGGAAGCCTAATTAATTGACCATCGATTTGTGGATTTAAACCTAGGTCAGACTTTTTGATTGCTGCATCTATTAATGGTACATTGCCAGCATCCCAAACTTGAATATTTATCATTCTAGGTTCTGGTGTAGTTATGCTTCCAACTTGGTTTATAGGCATTTGTTGACCATAAACATCAACTTTAACTAAATCTAACATCGCAGCATTTGCTCTGCCTGTTCTTAAAGAAGATAATTCTTTTGAGAATACCTCAATGGCTTTATCCATTTTGACTTTGTATGACTTTTCGTCAAACATTTATTCTCCAATCTTTATTCTATAAAACTCTTTTATTTTTAAATCAGCTATTGAAAGTTCTTTTACTATATCTTGCACTTTCTTTTTAGGTTCCATAACCCATGCTTGAGATAGAAGAGAATTTTCTTCTTTAAACTTATTCATCTTACCTAAGCTAATTTTTTTTGCAATATCCTCAGGTTTTCCTGAATTTTTTAATTCTTCAGTTACAAGTTCTTGTTCTTTATCAATAACTGATTGGTCAATTTGGTCAGATGTAAGTGCTAATGGGTTAGAAGCAGCAATATGCATTGACAATTGTTTACCAAAATTTTTAACTGTATCTGAATTATCATTTGTTTCTAATGAAACAATCACTGCCAACTTTGAAATATTATCTTTCACAACTGTATGTAAATAATGATTATTTACGGTGCCAGCGTTCTCTATTGTTTTTGCCTTGCCAATTGTAATTTTTTCACCAATTTTAGCAATTAAAGATACCACATTATTTTCTACAGTTTCACCATTTTGCATTTTAGAACCTTTAAGAGCATCTAAATTAGAGTTATTTTCGTTATTTAAATCACTAAGTTCTTTAACAAAATTTGTAAAATCTTCATTTTTAGCAACAAAGTCTGTTTCACAATTAACCTCAATAACTGATGTTTTGATATTGTTACCACTCACAGCAACAACTCCTTCTTTAGCATCTCTAGACATTTTTTTTGAGGCTTTTGAAATTCCTTTTACTCGTAAAATTTCTATTGCTTTATCAATATCACCACCCGATTCTTTTATTGCAAGGTTGCAATCTTTAAATCCAGCACCAGTTGCTTCTCTTAATTTCTTAACATTTTCAATATCACTCATATTAATTTAAAGTCTCCTTTTTATCTTTGGAAAATTTTTGTTCTAGTTTTTCCCTGTCAATTTCTTGAACTGTTTTCCCTTGAGTTGTTTCTTTAGTTTCCTGAGAAGTTTCCTTTTTAGGTTCAGGAGCTGGAATTGAACTCTTAGCATTATTAATAGTTTCCCTAATTAAATTGCAATAAAGATCTATAGATCTACGAGCATCATCATTTCCTGGTATTGGATAATCAATATTGTCTGGATTAGAATTACTATCAAGAATAGCAATTATAGGTATTCCTAATTTAACCGACTCTGCGATCGCTAGTGACTCATAATTTGTGTCGATTATAAAAACCAAATCAGGAGTTTTTTTCATTTCAGCTATACCACCCAATGATCTTTCAAGCTTATCTTTTTTGACACTCATTTTAAGAAGTTCTTTTTTCGTGAAACCTCTATTTTCAGCAACCAAATCAGCTTCATATTTTTTCATTTTTTTAATTGAACCAGATATAGTTCCCCAGTTAGTAAGCATACCACCAAGCCATCTGTAATTTACAAAGTACTGATCTGTTTCTTTGGCAACTTCAGCGATAGCTTCTGATGCTTGTTTTTTTGTTGAAACAAATAAAATTTTGCCATTATTCGCAATTGTTGAATAAATTTTTTCTAAAGCTACTTTAGTTAGCTCTAATGTTTGGGTTAAATCCATTATATGGATTGAGTCTCTTTTTCCAAAAATGTATTTTTTCATCTTTGGATTCCATCTTAAAGTTTTGTGACCAAGATGTACGCCTGCTTCTAATAATTGTTGTATTGTTATGTTAGGTATTTTCATATTTATTCCCGGTTAAGCCACCACAGTAATTTCCAATTAAGGACCGGAGGTATAAAACCAACAACTGTGTGCGTGTTAATTTAAATTAGGCACTATTTACTAATAATTGATGAAATTAACAAGTTTTATTTAGCTTATAGAGCTAGATATTTCCCTTTTTCTCAAAAGATTTAAGGATTTTCGATCAAGATTCCTTGAGTTTTTAAGTTTAAATTTTAAGATTTTGTCATCAACACACATATTAATATTTACCTCTGTTTTACCGTCTTCTATCAGAATTGTTGAAATTGTCTTAAGATTTTCTTCAGAATTAACTTCTAATGACACTTCGTTAATTGGACTATTAAACAGATCCATCATAGATCCTATTTTTTGGACATTAATTCTTTTAAATCTATTTTCATCATTTGATATGCTTTTAATTAAAGTTAGTAGTAAAGAATTACCTTCTTTTAAAATTTCACGATTTAATTCTAAAATATCAGAAAAAATAAATATTTCAAAAACGCTGGTTAAATCAGTTAATTTTAAAACAGCATAGGAATTACCTTTGGCAGTTTTTCTCTCTTGAACTTTTAATAAAGTGGCAGCAATATTTGCATCTTTAATTTCATCGCTAGAATTAAAATTTGAATAATCGATGATCTTATAATCATCAAAAATTTCTGTAAATTGATTTAAAGGATGATCTGAAATGAAAAAACCTACTGCCTCAAATTCTTTAGATAATCTTTCTTCAAACTTCCAATCTTCTATTTCGTTAATAATATTATTTTGTGATGTTTCATCTTCAGAAAATAAATCTATTTGATTTGCTGATTTATTTTCAAATATATTTTTAGTCTTTAGAATAAAATTTGGAATAGAGTCAAAAAGCGATTGTCGGTTGTTATTAATATTATCGAAAGCACCAGCTTTAACTAAACCCTCTAACTGTAATTTATTCATATCTTTTGGGTTAACTCTGTTTAAAAAGTCATTTATAGATTGAAATTTACCATTTTCAGTTCTTTCCTTAACAACATTTGATATAGCTTCAAATCCTACAGCTTTGATACCTCCTAAAGCGTAATAAAATTTATCATCAATTGTTTTAAAATCTGCAAAACATTCATTAATATCAGGTCTTGTAATTTCAATATTTAATCTTTTTAATTCTTCATAAAATTCACTTAATTTATTTTGATTAGAAATATCCATTGTCATTGATGCAGCAATAAACTCTTTAGGATAATAAGTTTTTAAGAAAGCTGTTTGATAAGAAATAATTGCATAAGCAGCAGCATGACTTTTATTAAAACCATACTCAGCAAAAGGTTCTATCTTTAAAAAAATTCCTGCCGCAACATCTTTTGCTATTCCATTTTTCAATGCACCAGCAATAAAACCTTGTTTTTGTTTTTCTAATTCTGATCTTTTCTTTTTTCCCATTGCTCTTCTAAGAAGATCGGCTTGACCTGCTGTAAATCCAGATAATGTTTGGGCAATTTGCATTACTTGTTCTTGGTATATAATTACACCATAAGTTGGTTTTAAAATATCCTCTAATAAAGGGTGTAAGTAATCTGGGGTTTGTCTTCCATGCTTACAATCATTATAAGTAGGAATATTGCTCATAGGACCAGGCCTATAAAGAGCAACTAGGGCAATAATATCTTCTATATGATTGGGTTTCATTTGAATTAAAGCCTCTCTCATTCCAGCACTCTCAACCTGAAATAAGCCAACAGTGTTACCACTAGACAATAGATCAAAAACTTTTTGATCCTCGTAACTAATATTTTCTATGTCGAAATCCTTATCAATTTTTTTTACTAATTTTTGAGTGTTATTAATAACTGTTAATGTTTTTAATCCTAAAAAATCAAATTTTACTAAACCAGCATTTTCAGCGGAATACATGTCGAATTGCGTAGACGGTAATAATAAATTAGCTGAAACATCTTTATATAATGGAACTATTTCTGTAAGTTTTTTATCTGCAATAACAACACCAGCGGCATGTGTTGCAACATTACGGTTTAATCCCTCAAGTTTTAATGAAAGATCTGTTAATTTTTTTACCCTTGGGTCTTCATTTACAAGTTTTTGCAACCTTGGTTCACCAGCAATACACTGTGATAAACTTTGAGGTCTAGATGGATCGAAAGGTATCATTTTCGATATACTATCAACAAAACCGTAAGGCAAACCTAAAACTCTACCTACGTCTCTAATTACCATTCTTGCTTTTAACTTACCAAAAGTAATAATGTGAGCAACACTATCTTGATATTTTTTTGTCAAATATTCAAAAACTAAATCTCTTTTTTCCTCACAAAAATCTATGTCAAAGTCAGGCATAGAAATACGATCAGGATTTAAAAATCTTTCAAAAATTAAATTAAATTTGATAGGATCAACATCTGTAATTGAAAGGCACCAAGCTACCAATGACCCAGCACCTGATCCTCTGCCTGGTCCTACAGGAATATCATTATTTTTAGCCCATTTAATATAATCCGATACAATAAGAAAATAACTAGAATATTTCATTTCAATTATAATTGACAACTCATGTTCTAATCTATCTTTATAATCTAAGTATTTTTTACTAGTCTCTAGGTCATTAGCTTTAATTCCAAAAGTTTTATCAAATTTTACTTTAAGTCCATGTAAAGAATCTTTTTTTAAAACATCATCAGCATTTCCTCCTTTATCAGAACTAATATTTGGTAAAATTGGATTTGAAAATAAAGGCCTAAAATTACATCTTAGTGGAAAATTATAGTTATTTTCTAATGCTTCTGGTAAATCTGCAAATAATTCTGTCATTTCAGAATTGTTTTTAAAATAGTGTTGATTACTTAATTTTATTCTTGATTTTTCATTAACATAAGTTTTGTTTCCAATACATATCAATGCATCATGTGCTTCATGCATATCTTTATCTAAATAAAAAACTTCATTTGTTGCGATTATTGGGATTTCTAATTCTAAAGATTTAGTTAAGTTAAATTTTTCAAAACCTGGTTCATTCTGATCATTATGTCTTTGTATCTCTAAATAAAAACGATCACCAAAGTTTAATTTTAGTTTTTTATATAATTCAAGGATTTCACTGAATTTTCCTTTATTAAATAGTTCGCCAAATAATCCAAAAACAGTACCTGAAAAAATAGCAACACCAATGTTGTCATCTAATAATTCGTTAAAATCAACATGCGGATCAGATAGCTCATCATTTTCAAGGAATGAGTTTGAAGATAACTTAATTATTCTTTTATAACCCTCTTCATTTAAGGCAAATAATGGTAATAAACCAACATTGTCACCATATTTAAAATTAATTTGAGTGCCAATTATTGGTTGTGTTCCAACTTTTGAAATTTTTTCAGCAAATTCTAATGCTCCACATAAATTTGATGTATCACAAAGAGCTAACGATTTAATTTTATTTGATTTTGAGAAATCTTGTAAATCATCTATTTTTACAGCTCCCTCACAAATTGAATATTGCGAATGCATTTTTAGATGGTTAAAATTTTGACTAGAAGACTCAGGCATTAATAGTTTTAACACTACCATCTACAATCTCCAAAAGGCAATCTGCTTTATTAGCAAAAAATCTATTATGAGTTGCAAATATAATAAGTCTATTGGGTTTTTTTTGGTTTTTTAAAAGTTGGAATATTTCTTTTGCAGTATTTAAATCTAAACTTCCAGTAGGTTCATCTGCAAGAATTATTTCAGGGTCATTAATAATTGCTCTTGCAATCGCTACACGTTGACACTCTCCACCAGATAGTTGAGATGGAAAATGATTTAACCTATTTGATAAACCTATTTTTCTCAACAAATCTTTTGCTTTTATCAAGGCAGAGTCTTTATTATTATTTATAGATAAGCTTGCTAAGTAAACATTTTCTATTGCTGTAAAATCAGGAAGCAAATTATTTTGTTGATAAACAATACCAATATTTTTGGCTCTAAAAATATCATTTTTTTTATTATTTGTGAAATTAACTAAGTCGTCATTAAACTTAATAGATCCTAGAGTAGGTCTATCTATTAAAGATATCAAATTAAGCAATGTTGATTTTCCTGAACCAGATGGACCCATTAATGCATACATTTTCCCTCTATCAAAATTGTATGACAGATTATTTAAAACTTTTATTTTCTTTTTAGTATTAAAATATTTAGAAATATTTTTTAATTTTAAAAAATTATTCATATTTTAATGCTTGAATTGGATCTAAATTAGCGGCTTTAAATGCTGGAAATATCGAAACAATAATTGTTATCAATATTGAGCAAATTGCTATCAATAGGATTGATGAGGGATTAATTTCTGATGGCATAGTACTTAAAAAATATATTTCTTCAGGAAATAGACTGATATTAAAAGTTGAACTTAAAAATTGTCTAAAATTTTCTATATATAACGAGAATGTTACACCTAAAAAAATTCCAAAAATTGTTGCTGAGGTGCCAATTATTAAACCAATAAAAAAAAATATTTTAACAATTGATTTATTTAAGACACCAATTGATTTTAAAATTGCAATATCTCTTGTTTTATTCTTAACTAAAATTGTTAATCCAGAGATTATATTGAATGCAGCAACAATAATTATTAAAGACAATATTATAAACATTACATTTCTTTCTACCTTTAATGCTGAGAATAAAGAGCTATTCATATCTGCCCATGTATAAATAAATTCTTGATCAAAAATTTTTTGAACTATTTGTTTTTGTGACTCTATATTTTTGGGATCTTTTAAATAAATTTCTAAGTTTCTATCTTTTTTTTCAAACCCAAAAAAATCATCTAAAGTATCTAAATTAATAATAGCTATATTGTTATCAAAATCTGCTAATCCACTATTAAAAATTGAAGTTATTTCAAAAGTTTTTTGTTTGGGCATACTTCCAATGATGGTTTCAACTCCTGATGGCGACATAAGAGTAATTTTATCTCCTATTTTAAGATCCAAACTAAAACTTAATTCATTCCCTATAGATATAGAGGCTTCATTTAATCTAGATTTATCACCTTTAAATTTTTCATTTTTAATTATCGTTAAATTAGAAAATTCTTTAGATTGATAACCTCTTAAAACTATTCCTTTTGAAGTATTATTTTTTAAGATAATTGCTTCACCTGAGTTACTGAAAATTAGATTTTTAGTGATAAATTTTAAATTATTATTATTTAATTTGTTATGATCAATTCCATTATTATCATAAGATTTTACTGTTATATGTGAATTAAATCCTACTATTTTATTTATTAACTCTGTCCTAAATCCATTCATAACAGACATAACAATTATAAGGACCGCAACACCAAGACTAATTCCTATGAAGGAAAAAATAGATATAACATTTAAAAAGCCATCTTTTTTTCTAGCTTTTAAAAATCTAAAAGTAATTTCTTTTTCTAACGTAGAAATCAATTTAAAACTTTTTGTTTTGTTATAATTTCAATTATTTTTTCTAAATTTAAATTTTGAGTTTCACCACCAGTTTCTTTAAATTCTAGAAGATCGCCCTCAGATTTTTTTCCAATAACAATTTGATATGGAGCTCCAATTAAATTCATCTTTTTAATTTTTGATGAATAGTTTTCATCAGTATCGTCAATAATTGCGTCAATATTATTTTTTATTAGTTTAGAATTTATATTATTAGCTTTTTCAAGAGCAGAGTTATCATTTTTATTTATCATAGGAATAAGCGCAATATCATAAGGTGCAACAGACAATGGCCATTTCATGATTTCATTTTTATCGTCGTATTTAGCCTCTATAATAGCCCCTACCAGTCTTGATACACCAATTCCATAAGAGCCCATCTTAACAAAATCTTTTTTACCACCTGGAAGGTCAACAGCAGCACTCATTGCTTTTGAATATTTGTCACCAAAATAAAATATATGGCCTACCTCTATCCCTTTTGTTATCAATCTATTTTCTTCTGAAACAATCTTTTCGAATTCTTCTTTATTGAATTTTTCATCCGTAACTGAATAAAACTGTTCATATTTTTTACGCATTTGTTCCAAGGAAGATTTTTCTAAATTAGTACCTTCGCTAGTTAAGTCAAAAATTCTTTTATCAGTAAAAATTTTACTTTCACCTGTGTCAGCTAAAATTATAAACTCATGTGATAAATTTCCTCCTATAGGACCAGTGTCAGCAGCCATAGGTATAGCTGTTAATGATAATCTTTTAAAAGTTCTCAAATAAGATAAGAAAAATTTATTATAAGAGTAAAATGCATCTTCATCTGTAACATCAAATGAATATGCATCTTTCATATAAAATTCCCTACCTCTCATAATTCCAAATCGAGGTCTAATCTCATCTCTAAATTTCCATTGTATGTGATACAGAAGCTGAGGTAATGATTTATATGATTTAAGTGAAGATCTAAAAATTTCAGTTACTTGCTCTTCGTTAGTTGGTCCGTAAAGCATTTCTCTATTCTGACGATCTGTAATTCTGAGCATTTCTTCTCCATAATCATCATATCTTCCACTTTCTTTCCAAATTTCGCTCGATTGAATTGTTGGCATTAAAATTTCTTGTGCACCAATCTTATTTTGTTCTTGCCTTACAATGGCTTCTATTTTCTTTATCACCTTAAACCCTAATGGAAGCCAAGAGTAAATACCAGCTGAAGCTTGTTTAATCATTCCTACTCTCAACATTAATTGATGAGATTTTATTTTGGCTTCAGAAGGATTATTTTTTAATATTGGAATAAAAGATTTTGATAAAAGCATCTTAATTAATAATATTTCTTAAATTTAAATATTCAAATTTAATTAATAAATAAATTATAATAAAAATAATAGTTGTAATTCCAGTACAATATAGGAATTTTTTCAGCATTTTAGGATTTTCTGGAGAACCAGGGTCTTCACCCTCAATTTTAACAGATTTTGATCTATTTACATCAATTGGTAATATAGCAAAAAATACAATCCACCATATAATTATGTAGATTATAGCTAATCCTGTAATACTCATTAAATTCTTACTAGATTAATATTTGTAAAAGGTTTTTTTCCAGTTTTTTCTTTTGAAAATTTTCTACAAGCAATTTTAAGAGCATCAATTAAATTATGCTCTTGTTGTTTGCTTCCTAGTCTAAAGGTTCTGGTAATTTTTTCGATCTCATCTTCTAAGCCATAAATGAATTCCTCAGTATCATCAACTGGAATGCCTCTAAAAGTTAAAACTGGTCTTTTATGAATATTACCTTTTGGAGTAATTAATATGGTGGCCTCAATATATCCATTTGCACTTAAATTTTTTCTATCTTTGATTGATTGTGCATCCTCCACTACACTTATGTTTCCATCAACATAAAGTCTACCACTAGGAGCTTTATCATATACTGCAGGTTTTCCTGGATAAAGCTTAACAATATCACCATTTTCAACTTGAACAGGGTTTGGTACATTCATTTCTTTTGCAAATTTCATGTGTTCAATCATATGCCTGTGTTCACCATGAACAGGGATAGCACACTGTGGTTTTACCCATTCATACATCTCTCTTAAATCGTCTCTATTTGGGTGACCTGAAACGTGAACAAATTCATTTTCTTCAGATATAACTTCAATACCATCTTTAACTAATTGATTTTGTAAATTGTATAATTTTTTTTCATTACCAGGAATGATTTTAGATGAAAATATGACAGTATCATCTTTTTCGATAAATACATCTGGATGAGTGTATTTGGCAATTCTCATCAATGCTGCCATGGGCTCACCTTGACTACCTGTACAAAGATAAACTATCTTTTCTCTTGAAATATTTTTCGCCTCTCGTGGATCAATTGGTTCAATAACATCTTTTAAATAACCACATTGTTTGGCTGCTTTAAATATTCTGTGCATTGATCTTCCAACTAGAGATATTTGTCTGCCAGTTTTTTCCGCACAATAAAAAGCTGTTTCTAGTCTAGCAACATTGGAGGCAAAAGAAGCAATAATAATTCTTTTTTTTAAACTGCTCATTATATTTAGCATGCTTTTTCTAACATCTAATTCTGAGCCTGCTTTACCCAAACTAAAAACATTTGTTGAGTCACATATCATTGCAAGAACACCTTCGTTACCTATTTCTTTCAATCTATTAGAATTAATGTTTCCACCAATCAAAGGTTCTGGATCAATTTTCCAATCACCAGTATGTAAAATTACACCTGCTGGTGTTTCTATTCTTAAACCATTTGGTTCTAAAATTGAGTGAGTTAGTGTTATGTATTCAATTTTAAATGGATTTAAATCAATTGTTCCATTTAATTGTACTATTTTTAGATATCTGGTTATATCAAAATGTTTTTCTTTAAATTTTTCCTTGATTAAAACAGCGGTGAATGGAGTTGCAAATATATTGCATTCAAGTTGTGGCCAAAGATGAGCTATAGCACCAATATGGTCTTCATGGGCATGTGTTAAAACAATTCCTAAAAGATCTTCCTTTTTATCAACAATAAAGCCTGGGTCAGGATATATTAAATCAATGCCTGGAAGTGTGTCGTCAGCAAAAGTAACACCTATGTCAACCATAATCCATTTGTGCTCTCCTGGTTTACCATAAGCAAACAAATTCATGTTCATGCCTATTTCTCCAGATCCACCTAGTGGACAAAATAATAATTCGTCTTTCATGTTATTTAATTAATTTTGAAATCCTAATTAGACCGTTAATTGTAATCTCTTTATTGTGATAAACTTTCGTTTTTATTGATTTTTTAAATAAGTTAGAAAATCCTCCAGTAATTATTACTTTAAAAGATTTTCCAGTCTCTTTCTTAATTAAATAAATGATATTGTCAATTAAACCTGCATACCCCCAAAAAAAACCAGATCTGACTGCTGAGATTGTGTCATTACCTATGACATTTTTTATCTTTTTCAAATCAATTTTAGGGATTAAGGTAGCTCGATCTGACAGTGTATTTAAAGAAAGTTTCACACCAGGCGCAATAATACCGCCAGAATATGTATTTTTAATCAAAACATCAAAAGTAGTAGCTGTTCCAAAATCTAAAATAATAAAGTTATTCTGACTATTTGTTAAACTAATTGCATTTGTTAACCTGTCAGAACCAACCTGTTTATAATTTGCTTTAATTTTTATTAAAGATTTTAAGTTTAAATCCTTTACTTCAAAACATCTAATTTTTATTTTTTTGGATAAAAATTTCTTAATCATATTAAATGATTTGGGCACAACACTACAAAATAGTACTTTATTTATTTTTTTATAATCAATCTTAAAATTAATGAATAATTTTTCTAATTTTATTTGATTTATATCTTTGGTTAAAAAAGTTAATTTCTTTGTAATCTTATTATTAAGTGAGACTAAAAAAATTTTAGTTTCAGTGTTACCTATGTCTCCAAGAATATACATTATTTAATTATTAATTCATTTTATACATTTTGAATAAATTTTTTTCAAAAATTACTTTAAGTTTGTTCTCTATTTCTCTTTTATTAATAGATTTATCGATCAATTCATACAAGCTAATAGTTGGATAATTTTTAATTCTAGGACTTTTCTTAATATTTATGCCAATGCCTATAATCAAAAAATTTTTATCAAAAATAGAAATGGTTTCTTGCAATATTCCGCATATCTTTTTTTTTTGAATTAATAAATCGTTAGGTTTTTTAAATGTAATATCTTTTTTATAATAGTTTTTTAATAATTTTTTTATTAATAAACAATTAATTTTTGTTAATCTTGATATGGTTATATTAATATTCTCTAATTCATAAAAAAAACTAACAAATAAATTGCCTTTATTTGAAATCCATTTTTTTCCATATTGACCCCTACCCATTGTTTGTGCATCAGATATCACCATTCCATATTTATAATTTGAGTTTTTAATAATTCGAATTGCTGTATTATTTGTGCTTTTAACTTTCTTGAATTTAAATTTTTTAAATTTCATTAAATAATATTAATTCTTGATACTACATCAATCAGTTGACTTGGAAAAATGAAGTATAGGAGAATTAATATTGTTGAAAGAGTAAGTGAAAATTTTAACCATAAACTATGGTCATCATCATATTTTTCTTTCTCTTTATCAAAGTATATTATTTTAATAATTCTTAAATAGTAAAATGCGGCAACAACAGTTGATAGCAAACCTACGATCGCTAAAAAATACATTGATTGTTCTATAACAGCTTTAAAAATATAAAATTTTGCAAAAAAACCAGCTAGTGGAGGAATTCCTGCTAAAGAAAATAATATAACTAGTAAAGATAGAGATAATAGAGGGTGATTTTTTGATAAGCCTGAAAGATCATCAATTTCTTCGTAATATTGATTGTCTCTTTTTAGCATCAATAAACATGAAAATAGAGCTAAGTTCATAACAACATAA
>Ga0257121_1000744_pt1 | contig 26358 bp, 25 predicted proteins | sample SI106_100metaG_FD_190180 | JGI IMG/M metagenome (GOLD analysis project Ga0257121, IMG submission 190180) | Marine microbial communities from Saanich Inlet, British Columbia, Canada - SI106_100 | ecosystem: Environmental > Aquatic > Marine > Inlet | place: Canada: British Columbia | collected...
CATCCTACCAGGAGCTATTGTTGAAATTATTGGAGAGAATCAAAGCTTGAGGCAATTTGCAAAGCTTCTTAATACGATTCCATATGAGGTGCTAACTTCTCTATCCAATCGTGTTCATCGAAATTATATATTATCTTAACCTTTAAACTTGTAACTTTAACGATCATTAGTTTCTTTAAATTTTAAAACCTTGTTCAGGTATTGTTGTTTGATTACAACTATAAATCCTAAATTTGTATAAATACCTGTATTATGAATAAAAGAATAGAATCTGCATTAAACGATCAAATAAAAAAAGAAGCATCGTCATCTCAATATTATCTTTCAATGGCCTCTTGGGCAGAATCGAATGGTCTAAACGGTACCGCTAATTTTATGTATACGCATTCTGATGAGGAACGTTTTCATATGCTGAAGCTTGTAAAATTTGTAAATGAAAGAGGAGGTAGAGCTTTGGTTCCAAGCCTTGATGCCCCGCCAAAAGATTTTAAAAATTTGAAGAATGTGTTCGAATCATTGTTAGAACACGAAATTGGAGTTACTGAAAGCATCAATAATTTAGTTGATATTTGTTTGCAGGAAAAAGATTATACGACACACAATTTTGTACAATGGTATGTTTCCGAACAGCTTGAAGAAGAGGCTTTGGCCAGAACCATATTGGATAAATTGAATTTAATTGGAACAGATGCAGGGGGAATGTATATGTTTGATCGAGACCTTGAAAACTCTATGATACAAGCAAATACTGAGGGTGGACCAGAAGCTCAATAGATGTTTTTTTGTGAATAAATATATTTTTCTTTTTTGTCTTTTGACCTTTTCAGTAAGGTCTCAGGATTTTCGTTTTAACAATTACAACATTAACGATGGTCTCTCTCAGAGCAGTGTAAATACAATAGTTCAGGATGACTTTGGAGGCTTATGGATCGGAACACAAGACGGCCTGAATCGTTTTGATGGCAAATCCTTTGAAATTTTCAATGCTGACGAAACTGAGGGTATTGAAAGTCCTTATATTCAATCATCAGTTAAAACCGAAGATCGAAAAATTTGGTTTGGTTCAAGAAATGGCTTGACGCTTTACAATCCAACAACTGAAAAATTTCAAACTTTTACAATTGACAAAAAGAAAATTTTTGACATTCAGGATATTTCCATTTCAAATACAAAAGAGCTTTATATTGCTACTCTTGGTTATGGCATCGTAAAATTTAATCCTTCTACTAATAAATTTACGATTATCGAATGGCCTGATGGTGCAAAAAAAATCAGCTTGGTTTCTTGCTTGGAAGGGGGCGACCTTTTGGTATATACTGAAGATGAAAAGTTATATCATTATAATCCAATAACATTGGAGTCCTTTCATATTTCTACGTCCAATCTAGGTTTTGATGACTTCTCAATATTGAGAATTAGACAAACCGACAAGGATAAGATTCTATTAGGTACAACGCATGGAGTCTATCAATACAACCAAAAGAACAAAAGCGTTCAAAGAGATTTTCAATCAAACAAGGCCCTTCAAAATTTGTCCATAAAAGATTTGATCTATTCTAATAACCAATGGTTTTTTGCCACTGCAGCAAGCGGTTTATATACATTAAACGAAGATGGGGAGTTGTTCAATAGTACACAAGACTTGTTTCAGAAGAGTGCCTTGATGTATGATAAGTTATCGTTTTTATACGAGGATTTAAATGGACATGTTTGGATAGGTAGTGATAGAGGAGTATCTAGTTTTGATCCCGATTACAGCGGATTTATGGGGGTAGGTCCTGGGTCTAATTTAAAAAAATCACTTCCATCTCAAAATGTTTGGAGTTTCTGTGAGGATCAATCTGCGCGATATTTATTTGTGGGAACAGATCTTGGTATTTCTCGATTAGATAAAAATTCTGGAATTTTTAGTCATTTAAATCGATGGAAGAATGTTGCTTCTGCAAGTTCAGAGCAGCAATTTACGGTGATGTCATCTTATTGTATAAGTAAAGACACCTTATTGGTGGGTTTTGAAGATGGTCTCTTTAAACTTACTATATCGTCTGACACAGTATACAGGTACGAAAGAATAAACTATGTTGATAAAAGAATGTTGGCTGAGTTTAATAGGGTTTACCGAATAAAAAAAGATGGAAAAAACACCTACTTTTTATCTACAAAAGGTGGAGTGATTCATTATGATTTAAAGTCTCAAAAAAGACAAGTGTTTTCACATAAAACAAATGATCCAAATGGAACAATTACTAATGGATTTTGTAGGGTAGCATACAAGGATAGAAAAGGTAATTTTTGGTTTGCGACTACTGAAGGACTGAATATTCTTTCAAAGAAAGACGGGAAATATTCCATCGCACCTCATAGTATGAATGCCCAAATATTAAAGGCGTCGAAAAACCAAATTACCACCATTTGTGACGATGAAAAGGGGAATTTATATCTGGGAACATTTGGTTCCGGTATTCTCTATTTAAATCTTAACAATAGAACCATTGATATTATTAATAAAAAGAAAGGTCTGCCAAATAATGTATTGTATGGTTTAATCAAAAAAGGAAATAAGTTGTGGATGAGCACCAATAGGGGGATTGCATCATATGACATAAAAACAAATGAAATAAGTTCTTACAAAGAGGTGAATGGCCTTGTAAGTAATGAGTTCAACACGAATGCATATCTCCATTCAAAAACGGGTTATTTCTATTTTGGATCAATTTACGGGTACAACTTTTTCAAGCCAGAAGACCTTAGTAACAAGGATTCGAATCTTGAGGTTATAATTACAAAATTCAAGCTCAACAGTGGTTGGCTCAAGCCTGGAGATAATGGGTCTCCTCTTAGCCAAGTTATTTCACAAACCAAAAACCTTGTTCTTTCATACGATCAAAGAAGTTTTACCATTCGATTTCAGACGAGTGATTTATTGCACCCAAGATTGACAAATTACAAATATGAGTTGGTAGGCTCTGAAACAGGAGAACAGCTTATTGGAGAACAAAACGAGCTAACGTTTAACTCTCTTTCTCCCGGCGATTACACCATCAAAATATATGCACGTATAGGTAATGGACCGTGGAGTTCAAATCCCACAACACTGAATATTTCAATAGAACCTCCCTATTGGTTGACTTGGTGGTTTTGGACAATCGCTGCCTTGATCATAACCATAATTGCCTTTGTGATTTTTAGAAGAAGAATCGAATCTGAAAGAAGAGAACAAGTTAAACTTGAAATTAAGGTAACTGAAAGAACAAAGGAAATCCGTGAGCAAAGCAAGCAAATAGAAGAACAGAGTAGGCTTATTGAAGGTGAAAAAGATAAGGTTATTAAGCAGCAAAAGCTTCTACAGGTAGAAAAAGACAATGCAGAACGGTGGCTTTCAAATGCACTTCCTGAAGAGGTGGTTCGAGAATTAAAGGTCAATGGAAAAGTTGAGGTTAATTCTTTTAAGGTCGTATCTGTTATGTTTACTGATGTAGTAGGTTTCACCAAAATATCACAGAAAATTAAGCCTGGGAGACTCGTTCATCGTTTGGATGTTCTTTTTAGAAAATTTGATGAAATCATACAAAACAATGATTTAGAAAAAATAAAAACCATTGGGGATGCTTATATGTGCGCAGGAGGAATTCCAATAGAAAACTCCACCAACCCAATGAATGCATGTATTGCTGCTCTTCAGATTCAGGATTACATGTCAAAACTAAAATTTGATGCGATTGCAAATCATAAGGATTATTGGGAAATCCGTCTTGGAATTAATACAGGACCGGTTACTGCAGGTATTATTGGCGATTTGAAATTGGCATATGATGTTTGGGGCTCTACGGTTAATGAGGCGCAACAAATGGAAAAACTTGGTGATCCAGGACAAGTCACTGTAACTGGAAACACATTTAATTATATAGAGCCTTATTTTGAGTGCGATTTCTTGGGTAAAGTAACGACAAAAGGGAATGTAGATGTTGACATGTACCGCGTCAAGCAGATAAAAGCAGAGCTTTCTGCAAGAGGGAAAGGTATTGTTCCCAATAAAAAATTCAGTGAAATTGTACAACTTCATCATTTCAGTTCAATTAAATATTATAAAACAGAACACTTTGTTCTTGACCATTTAAAGAAGGGATTGTCAAAGAAGCTATTGTATCATTCAGTGGACCATTCAATTGATGTAGTTCAAGCGGTAGAGAGAATAGCCTTGTTAGAAGGGGTGACAGATGAAGGTTTGTTTTTATTGAAAACTGCGGCAATATTGCATGATGCTGGATTTGTTAAGCAATATGAGAACAATGAAAGTATTGGTGCTGAAATGGCATCGGAATGGCTACCAAAATATGGTTATACAGAACAGCACATCAAAACCATTGTTGAGCTCATTCATGTAACGGAGATTCCGCATAAACCAATAAACAAGCTACAAGAAATCATTTGCGACGCTGACTTAGATTATTTAGGAAGAGATGACTTTAGTGAAATATCAGATCGCCTGAGAAGAGAGCTAAGAGGCATGAAAAAAATTGATAGTGACCGCAAGTGGGATGAAATCCAAATCAAATTCTTGAAAAGCCATCAATATTTTACAAAAACATCTATCAGCGCAAGAAGAAAAAAGAAAATGGAAAATCTAAAAGGCGTCATTTCACGTTTAGAAGAAAATAAATACAAGGATTAACGCTCTTGACAAAGCTCGATAAGTATTCCGTTTGTTGATTTTGGATGTAGAAAAGCAATTTTCTTGTTATCTGCACCGGCTTTTGGTGTGGAATGAATAAATTTAAATCCTTTTCCCTCCAAACGAGTGATTTCCTCTTCAATATCGTCAACATCAAAAGCGAGATGATGAAATCCAGAACGATTATTATCTAGAAATTTGGCAATAGCTGAATTTTGATGAGTCGCTTCTAACAATTCAATTTTAGATTCTCCAATATTGATAAATGCAGTTTTTACATACTCCGATTCTACAATTTCAGTTTTGTAAGAGGTATTGTTTAATAAAGCTTCGAATACGGGAAGGGAATCCTTAATTGATTCAACGGCAATGCCAAGGTGTTCAATTTTTTTTATCATCTAATTTACTTTTATAAACTTCTCAGTTCGGTTGTCATAGTTGATGTAATAGATTCCATTTACTATGTTTTTACAATCAACCTGATTTGAATAACCTACTTTTAAAAGATTTCCAAAAGCATCCCAAACCTCAAATCGTGTTTTTGTTTTTTGTTTTTTAGAATAGAAATAAAGATAGTCCCTAACGCTTGAAGGCCCGACGGTGAGGGGATTCGTTTTTGAGGTATATTCAATAGATTGTGAAGATCTCGGATTTCCAGTGTTGTCTATTTGCGATATCCTGATCTTGTTTATGCCAGAATGTAAAGGCAGTTGGTATGTGTATGAATTTGATTTATTACCGCCTTTTCCTCGAACCTGACCTACACTAATCCAATTTCCCCATTTGTATTTTTCTACTTGAAAATCAAGAATTCCATCTTCATTTTTTGTTGTCCACTTTACGTTTGCTTTATCGTCTATTGATAAATCAACTATTTCAAAACTGCTTTTTGGCAATAGGGATTCGGGGTTTAAGAAGCGAGGAGTGCATCCATCAAAATGTTCGATAACCACAAAAACATCATCTCCATTTTCTAGGTCAAAAAGATTGAAGTCAATCTCAAAATTTGAGGATTGAATTGATGCTGGAAGAACATCACCATTTACAGTAACCTTTATTACGCAATAACCAAAGCCATCATTTTGATGCGGGTTATTGACATAAATATTTTTACCTTGGTACTTGCCTTCTGTAGACAATAATTTGTACTGACTAGAGCCAATAAAAGGAATCAAAAGAAAGGATAAGATTATGACTTTCATGATTAAAGTATTTCCATCTATTTAGGTTTTATAAATACAAATGAGAGAACAAGATAGCACAAAATAGACATTTAAATGTATTTTTGTGATATGACCTTTGATGTCTTAAAATCTTTACATATTATTTTTGTGGTCAGCTGGTTTGCCGGACTATTCTACATGGTTAGACTTTTTATTTATCATACTGAAGCCCAGCTAAAAGAGGAGAATACTAAGCGTATACTTTCTAATCAATTTCAAATAATGGAAAGGAAATTGTGGTGGGTGATTACAACACCTGCAATGTTATTAACGGTCGTGTTTGGGACTTGGATGATCATTGAGGATTCCCAGTATTATTTAAGTCAAGGTTGGATGCATATTAAGCTGTCCTTTGTTGTTTTATTACTCATCTATCATTTTTTTACCCAAAAAATCATGTTTCAGATGCTTAGAGGATTCTTTAAATTCTCGAGTACACAGCTTAGGCTATGGAACGAATTGGCTACGTTTTTTTTAGTGTCAATAGTCTTTATCGTGGTTATGAAAAGCAATTTAAATTGGATTTACGGAATCCTTGGCTTTTTTTCCTTTGGAATCTTATTAATGTTGGCCGTTAAAATTATCAACAGGCTAAGGCCTTAAGCCTGCTTTTTTGTTAAAAAAAATGTATTGTTACTTGTAAAAGTTTAGTTATCTTTGCCCCAAATTTTAGAAAAGTCATTTTAAAGGTGGATAGAGTGGTAAAATATTTTGGATTAACGTTTCTTTTAGCTTTGTTTTCATTTCAGGCAATGGCAAGTGAAGCAGATGTTGCGCACGAGGCAGAAGAAGAATTTAACGTGAGTGAAATGATTATGCACCACGTAAAGGATGCACATGAATGGCATTTATGGGGTCCTGAGCACGGAGGGACTACAATTTACTTACCAGTAATTTTAAAAACCAAGGATGGTATAAAAACGTTTTCGTCATCTCATTTTTATCATGGCGATATTATTCACGATGGTGAAAATCATTATTTTAAAGGAGAAGGACCTGCCAAAGGTTTAGCCATGTTTCATGAGAAAATATATGAGCTAGACAGTCACGGCAAGCTTCATTTTGAAAATGGGCATGTACACGGGAATGTGAAACCATTGGATTTCTCAATTACTAAAAATGTGACATCACTGTTCATAGGTTCGTTCATTGTTTTTATGATGATGTTTTCTTGTGCTCGTTATTATAAAAGAAATGGAGCCGTCGCTCCTAAAGGCCTCTCGAAGTTTATGGAGCCCTTGATTATATTCGTTCAAGATGAAATCGCGAAATCACACATCAATGAAAAAAATTACAAGAGATTTGTTCCCTATTTATTAACAATTTTCTTTTTTATTTGGATCAATAACCTTTTGGGGTTGATTCCGATTTTCCCTGGAAGTGCGAATTTAACGGGAAACATTACCATTACTTTATTTCTTGCGACACTTACCTTGATTCTTACCTTGGTGAATGGAAATAAAAACTACTGGAGCCACATATTTGCCCCTCCAGGAGTTCCTAAAGCCTTATTGCCTATTATGATTCCAATTGAAATTGTTGGAATATTTACAAAGCCTTTTGCATTAATGATTCGTTTGTTTGCGAATATTACTGCAGGTCATATTGTTATTTTAGCTTTGATTTCACTCATCTTTATAAATAAGCACGAAGCTTGGGGAGCACTTTCAGTTCCTATGGCATTATTTATATCTGTATTGGAATTATTGGTAGCTGCTCTTCAAGCGTATTTATTTGCGCTATTATCAGCTTTATTTATAGGTGCCGCAGTTGAAGAGGCGCATCATTAATTAGTAATTTTTAAAATCTATATAGTTATGTGGGGAAGTATAGCCGCAATTGGAGCAGGACTTGCAGTATTAGGTGCAGGTATTGGTATTGGACAAATCGGTGGTAAAGCCGTTGAAGGTATCGCTCGAAATCCTGAAGCTTCAGGTAAAATTACAACTACAATGATTATTGCTGCAGCCTTGATTGAGGGTGTTGCACTTTTCGGTGTAGTAGTTGGTCTTTTAGGAGCCCAAGCGTAAATTAATTAATTCCGCTGCTACGGTTGGTAGCGGCGGATTTATTAACGTTTTTAAAAAATTAAAAAATGGATTTAGTAACACCGGATTTAGGATTGTTATTTTGGACGGGAATCGTCTTTTGTTCTTTATTGTTCTTGTTGGCCAAGTTTGCATGGAAACCAATTCTTACTGCAGTAAATGATAGAGAAAAAAGTATTTCCGATGCTCTTGAGCTAGCGGAAAAGACGAGAGAAGAGATGAAGTCTTTAAAGGCTGAAAATGACCAAATCTTGAAGCAAGCAAAAGCTGAAAGAGATGAAATTTTGAAAGATGCAAAATCAACTGCTACTTCAATGATTGATGATGCAAAGAATAAGTCGAAGGAAGAGGCTCAAAAAATTGTAGATGCTGCAAAAGATTCAATTCGTTCTGAAAAAGCGGCTGCAATGGCTGAGTTAAAAACACATGTTGCTGCGTTGTCGTTAGAGATTGCAGAAAAAGTAGTGAGAACTGAATTGTCTTCCGATGAAAAACAAAAAGCATTGGCAAATAATTTGGCATCTGATATTAATATGAATTAATCATGAAATCTACGAAGTCAGCTATTCGATACGCAAAAGCTCTGTTAGAATTATCTATAGAGAATTCTAATCTGGATGAGGTTTCTTCAGATATGAAGCGAATTGTGGAGTCCTCAAATGAGACCAATGACTTTAAAGTGTTTTTAAGTTCTCCTGTAATTAAGTCAGATAAAAAAATTGAAGTATTAAAAGTTCTGTTTGTTGGTTTTGAAAAACTGACAAACTCTTTCATTGATTTAATCACAAAGAACAAGAGAGAATATCTTTTGATTGAGATTGCAGAGGCATATTTGTACTTGTTAAAAAAACATCAGCAAATCGTTCCTGTCTCTATCACAAGCGCTCGTAAACTTGAGAAAGAAACATTGAATCAGATACTCGATAAAATGAAGTCTCACGTTGAAGGAGATTTCGAGGTTACAGAAGAAGTTGATGAGTCCTTAATAGGAGGATTCATTGTCAGAATGGATGACAAACAAATTGATGCATCGGTTTTGACACAGTTAAATAGAATGAAACAAGAATTGGCTAATTAAAAAAATAAAATAAATTAAAATGGCAGATATTAAACCAGCAGAAGTTTCAGCGATTTTGAGAGAACAACTCTCAGGATTTAGATCTGAAGCAGAATTGCAAGAAGTTGGAACAGTACTTCAAGTTGGAGATGGTATTGCTCGTATTTATGGACTCACTGGAGTTCAGTACGGTGAATTAATCGAGTTTGATGGTGGAATGCAGGGGATCGCATTGAATCTTGAAGAAGACAATGTAGGTGCTGTATTACTTGGTAAATCTTCAAGTATTAAAGAAGGTGATACCGTAAGAAGACTTGGTAAAATTGCATCTGTAGAAGTAGGTGAAGGTATGGTAGGTCGTGTTGTTGATACGCTCGGTATGCCTATTGATGGTAAAGGTCCTATTGAAGGCGAATTGCACAATATGCCTATTGAAAGAAAAGCACCAGGTGTGATTTTCAGACAACCCGTGAACGAACCACTTCAAACAGGAATAAAGGCAGTTGATTCCATGATTCCAATTGGAAGAGGCCAGAGAGAGCTTATTATCGGTGACCGTCAAACGGGTAAAACTACTGTTGCAATTGATACGATTATCAATCAAAGAGAATTTTATGATAGAGGTGAACCTGTTTACTGTATCTATGTAGCTATTGGTCAAAAAGGATCAACTGTTGCTGGTATTGTCAAAAAGCTAGAAGATGCCGGAGCCATGGCCTACACAACTGTAGTTGCATCGAATGCTTCTGATGCCGCACCAATGCAGTTTTATGCACCAATGACCGGAGCAGCGATTGGTGAGTTCTTTAGAGATACTGGAAGACCAGCATTGATCATATATGATGATTTATCAAAACAAGCTGTTGCTTACCGTGAGGTTTCACTTCTTTTAAGAAGGCCTCCAGGTCGTGAAGCATACCCTGGTGATGTATTCTATCTTCATTCTAGATTATTAGAGAGAGCAGCTAAGGTTATTGCTGATGACAATATTGCAAAGCAAATGAATGATCTCCCTGCCTCTTTGAAATCTAAAGTTAAAGGTGGAGGTTCGCTTACAGCACTTCCGATCATTGAAACTCAAGCAGGTGATGTATCGGCTTATATTCCTACCAATGTGATTTCTATTACAGATGGTCAGATTTTCTTGGAGTCAGATTTGTTTAACTCTGGAATTCGTCCAGCCATTAACGTAGGTATTTCTGTATCTCGTGTTGGAGGTTCTGCACAAATTAAATCGATGAAGAAAGTTGCAGGTACTTTAAAGCTTGATCAGGCACAGTATAGAGAGCTTGAAGCTTTTGCTAAATTCGGTTCAGATCTTGATGCTGCAACAAAATCAGTTTTGGATAAAGGAGCACGTAATGTGGAGATTTTGAAGCAACGCGAGGGAGACCCATTTACTGTGGAAAGACAAGTCGCAATTATTTATGTAGGTACGAAAGGATTAATTCAAAATGTACCGATCAATAAAGTAAAAGAATTTGAAAAAGAATATTTGGATTTCTTAGAGGCCAAACATGCAGATGTTATGGCGTCATTAAAGGCTGGTAAATACACAGACGAAAACACTTCTGTGCTTGAAAAAGTAGCGAAGGAATTAGCAAGTAAATATTAGAATATATTTTTGAAAGAGCATAGTTTATGGCAAACTTAAAAGAAATACGAAATCGAATTTCATCCGTTGGATCAACAATGCAGATTACTTCTGCAATGAAGATGGTTTCTGCTGCAAAACTAAAAAGAGCGCAGGATGCCATTACTCAAATGAGACCCTATGCTTCAAAACTCAAAGACATTCTTACCAACCTGAGTGCTACTTTAGACCTTTCTGATAATGCCTATTCCGAAGTTCGTGAAGGGGGGAAAGTTCTAATAGTTGGAGTAACTTCTAATCGAGGTTTGTGCGGAGGATTTAATAACAATGTAATCAAAAGAGTTAATGAATTAATTGTTACTGATTATAATGGAGAGGATGTTCACGTATTATGTTTGGGTAAAAAAATTCGGGACGTAATTAAGAGAACGGATTATTATTACACGAATGAATATCTTCAGTCTCGTGAAGATGTTTATGCAGATTTAACCTTCGATAATGTATCGGAAATTGGAGGGGAACTCATGCGTTTATTTAAAACGGGGGAATTCTCAAAAATATGTGTCGTTTATAATCGTTTTGTTAATGCTGCAACACAAAAAGTTGAGACAGAACAGTTCTTACCAGTTCAAGAGCCAGAGTCAGACGATAACTCTCAAACTGGAGATTATATTTTTGAGCCTTCCAAAGAAGAAATCGTTGAAGATTTGATACCGAAGTCTCTTAAAGTCCAGCTTTTCAAAGCTATTTTAGATTCTAATGCTGCAGAGCATGGAGCTCGAATGACAGCTATGCACAAGGCTACTGATAACGCCAATGAGCTTCAAAAAACACTTAAATTGAGTTACAACAAAGCAAGGCAAGCAGCAATTACAAATGAAATTTTAGAGATTGTTGGTGGTGCAGAAGCTTTGAATTCTTAAATTAGTAAAAAAACTCTTTTATGGAATCCAATATTAAAGTACTCATTGTTGATGATCATAAGCTAATTAGTGAAGCATGGTCTTCATTACTTAAAGATGCGCCAGATATCCAAGTTATAGGTACAGCAGATAATGTTGATGATGCCTACAACATGTCGTTACAGCACAAGCCTGAAATAGTACTAATGGATATTAACTTGGGTGCAGGAAGTGGATTCGATGCGACAGAAAAGATCAATAATAGCCTTCCCAAAACTAGAGTGATTGGATTATCTCTACATGATGACATCACCTATGTAAAGAAATTCTTATCAATAGGTGCTAAAGGATATTTAACCAAAAACACTTCGAAAAGTGAGCTAATCGAGGCGATCCATGCAGTATTTAATGGAGAAACTTTTATCGCAGCTGACATTAAAGATCGCTACTTTACTTCCTTATTGAATGTAGATCCATCTGCAACTAAGAAAGAGCTGACAATGAAAGAAATTGAGATTGTAAAACACATTGCTCAAGGGCTAACCTCAAAAGAAATTGCTGAAAAGCTGTTTATCTCTCATAGAACTGTTGAAACACACAGACACAATATTCTTAAAAAGTTAGACATGCCGAATTCTGCACAGCTTAGCAGCTGGGCAAAGGATAAAGGCTACGTGTAGCTTTACCCTTTCTTGTGAAGTATATATTTCTTTTTTTAGTTTTGGTTTTGTTCTCATGTGATAAAAATGAGGATGGGACAACAGAAGAAAGCCCAATCAGTTACTCTTTTTTCATTGCTGGTCATACCTATGGTTCTCCAGGTGTTGATAATGATGGCCTTCACCCTGCCTTTAAAAATAAATTTGATCTTATTCAATCTGATGGTCATATTGGCTTTGGTGTGTTAACTGGTGATATTGTCATCACAGGAACTGAGCAGAATTGGAATGAAGTAGATAATGATATAATTGATTTGGGTCTACCCGTATATTTTGCAGCGGGTAATCACGATATGACTGATAGGGTCCTTTTTGAATCACGATATGGGCAAACCTACTACAGCTTTGTTCATCAATCTGACCTGTTTATTGTACTTGATCCAAATTTAGATGAATGGAATATTTCTGATGATCAATTGCAGTTTCTGGAAAATGCTCTAAATTCAGAGGCACAAAATGTAAACAACATTTTCGTGTTTTTTCACCAGGTTTTATGGTGGGAGCCTGACAATATATATCAAAACGTCACTTTGAACTCTCTTGCCGGAAGAGCAGACACCATCAATTTTTGGAACGAAATAGAACCCCTCTTTAATGGCTTATCTAAACCTGTTCATATGTTCGCTGGGGATGTAGGTGCGTTTAACACGGGAAGCGAATTTATGTATCATCAATACGAAAACATCACACTGATTGCAAGTGGAATGGGCGGTAACGTCAGAGATAATACTATAATTATAGATGTGCACGAAGATGCATCAGTAAGCTACAGATTGATCGCTCTAAATGATCCTGATATAAATGCACTTGGGGACTTATTGGATTATGAATTACCCTAATATATAATACGATTATATATAGATTCATGAGAGCTTCCTTGTGGGAAAAAAAAATTAATAGAGTTGGATTGAATACAGGAGTATATTACTCATTTGAAACAAAATAATAGATCAACATTAATCAAAAAGAGGCTTTGTTTGTTGTAAAGACATATGCAAACGCCTACAACTTATCATCCATATGATTTCCCTACGGATTGGAATTCAATACAAGATCGAATTCTTTCCATTGATGGTGCCCAATGTTTATGGAATGAGTCAATTTGCTGATGGTGGTACTTTTGCGACCAAACCTTACATTGGAGGATCCAACTATATCAAAAAAATGAGCAATTATGGGAAAGGGCCTTGGACTGAAGTATGGGACGGCTTGTTTTGGCGATTTATTTCTGTTAATCAAGACTTTTTCCTTAAAAACCCGAGGATGTCAATGATGGTTCATTCTTTTAATAGAATGTCCGAAGAGAAGAAAAAGAATCATTTAGATAATGCCGCAGATTTTCTAGCAGAAATCAATAATAACTAAGCCGAAAAATGCAGTTCGATTTCCTTTTCAACATAGGAACGAACTTCTCGGTTGTCAACCTCCTCAAGAACCTCGCCTAAGAAAGCTTTGACTAAAAGCTCTTTTGCCGATTTTTCGGTTAATCCTCGTGATCGAAGATAGAAAACAGCTTCTTCATCCAACTGACCTGTTGTAGAACCGTGAGAACACTTCACGTCATCTGCATAGATTTCGAGTTCTGGCTTGGAGTTCACTGTTCCCGTTTCACTCAATAATATGTTGGCGTTTGACTGAAAAGCATTTATTTTTTGAGCATCTTTTCGTACAAATACTTTTCCGTTGAATACATTCGTAGCACGGTCATCAATTACACCTTTATAGAGCTCTTTGGAATAACAGTGGGCAACCTTATGATCGACGGTGGTATGATTATCACAATGTGATTTGCCTTTTAAGGTATAAGCTCCATTCATAAATGTTTCGCAATTGTTGCCGTTTACGTTGATGACTAAATCATTTCGAGTCATCTTTCCTGATAGAGGGAAGGTGTTTATCGTAAAACGACTATTCGCTGCCTGATTCACATACTCTCGCTGTAAATCGAAAGTTTCTGTTCCATTTTTTTGAATTTTATGAATGCTTAAATTCGCATTCTCTTCTACCTCCACATAGGTGGATACATTTATAAAACTTGCATTATCTTCAGTACCTTGAAAATTTAAAATAACGGTTCCCGTTGCCCCTTTTTTACACTTAATAAAAAGTCTTGGAGAAATTGCGGTATTGCAATTGTTTTCGAATACCAATTCGATAGTCTTATTTTTTTCATCATCGAACGTAAGTTCAACTGCACACGTACAATAAAGCATGTTGAGGGCATCAAATGGTTCTTCCGTACTAAGCTCGGGTAGACTATTCCAAGAAGTTTTAATACCCGGAATATCTGCTTGATTACTTATACACCCGTTTAAAATGTGCAGGCGTTCTACTTCATTAGAGATACTATTTGGTTGAGAGTCGCTCGAGCTCGAACCATCCAAAAGCAATTTGTTTAGGCCATTAACATTGGTATACTTCCAGGCTTCATTTTTTCTGGTAGGGAAATCTGAATACTGAAGAAGTGACTGGGCCTTTTGTTTTGCGACTTCTGATAAAGGAAGCTCTGTTCCTTTTAAGCGCGTCCGAAGGAGATCAAATTTTGTTTGTGTAAGCACGTCTTCCATGGTTTATCCTACTTGTGTTTCCTCCTTAATCCAATCGTACCCTTTTTCCTCAAGCTCAAGAGCCAGTTCTTTACTTCCTGTTTTAACAATTCTTCCATCATAAAGTACATGAACAAAATCAGGAACAATGTAATCCAATAACCTCTGGTAATGCGTAATTACAATAGAGGCATTTTCTGCCGACTTTAAGGTATTTACTCCCTTTGCCACAATTCTCAAAGCATCAATATCTAATCCAGAGTCTGTTTCATCAAGGACAGCGAGCTTTGGATTAAGCATGGCCATTTGAAAAATCTCATTTCTCTTTTTTTCGCCACCAGAAAACCCTTCGTTAACCGAACGGGAAGCCAAACTACTGTCCAATTCAACAATTTTGGATTTTTCACGAACTAAAGCCATAAATTCCTTTGCTGATATGGGCTTTTCATCTTTGGCTTCTCTAATTTCATTGATGGCTGTTCGAAGAAAATTTACATTCGAAACCCCAGGAATTTCAACGGGATATTGAAAGGCTAGGAATAGCCCTAAATGAGCTCTTTCCTCTGTTGACAATTCCAGAAGATCTGCACCTTCAAATGTCACCTCTCCTTCGGTAATTTCATATTCTTCTCGTCCAGCTAAAATACTGGCGAGTGTACTTTTTCCGGCACCATTCGGTCCCATAATAGCGTGTACTTCACCTGCATTGACGGTTAGCGTGAGACCCTTTAAAATCTCTTTGCCTTCTATATTTGCGTGTAAATTTTTTATTTCAATCATTTCTTTTGATTTATCCAACGGAACCTTCAAGGCTAATTGCTAATAGTTTCTGAGCCTCAACAGCAAACTCCATTGGAAGCTGATTTAATACTTCTTTGCAATAGCCGTTTACAATGAGGCTGATCGCTTTTTCTTCTGAAATCCCACGTTGTTTACAATAAAACAATTGGTCTTCTCCTATTTTAGATGTTGTTGCTTCATGTTCGATTTGAGCACTTGGATTCTTACATTCTATGTAAGGAAAAGTATGTGCCCCGCAATGGTCTGTCATCAATAATGAGTCACATTGAGAAAAATTTCTTGCACCATGTGCATTTTTTTGAATCTGAACCAATCCTCTATATGAGTTTTCAGAGTCTCCAGCTGATATCCCTTTTGATATAATTGTACTTTTCGTTCTTTTTCCCAGGTGAATCATTTTGGTTCCAGTATCTGCTTGCTGAAAATTATTGGTAACGGCTACAGAATAAAACTCGCCAACAGAACCGTCACCTTTTAAAATACATGATGGGTATTTCCATGTCACAGCTGAACCTGTTTCAACTTGTGTCCATGAAATTTTTGCATTTTTTTCGCAAATGCCTCTTTTTGTGACGAAATTAAAAACACCACCGACTCCATTTTCATCACCTGGATACCAATTTTGAACGGTTGAGTATTTAATCTCGGCCTCATTTAAGGCTTTGAGCTCAACGACAGCGGCGTGTAATTGATTTTCATCACGTTGTGGGGCGGTACAACCTTCTAAATACGAGACATATGATTCTTCGTCAGCAATAACGAGTGTGCGCTCAAATTGACCAGTACCCCCTGCATTAATTCTAAAATAAGTTGACAGCTCCATGGGACACCTTACACCTTTTGGGATGTAGCAAAATGAACCATCCGTGAACACTGCGCTGTTGAGTGCGGCATAAAAGTTGTCTGTATTTGGAACAACCGTTCCCATATGCTCTTTAACAAGTTCAGGGTACTCTTGAACGGCGTCTGAAAAGGAACAGAAAATAATCCCTAGCTCTTTAAGTTTTGATTTAAAGGACGTCGCTACTGAAACAGAATCCATTACAAAATCTACAGCGACACCGGTTAATCTTTTTTGCTCTTCTAGAGAAATCCCTAGCTTGGCCATTGTTTCTTTCATTTCGGGATCTACATCATCCCAAGACTCATATTTCTTAGATTGTTTGGGTGCAGCGAAGTAAGTGATTTTTTGGAAGTCTGGTTTTCTGTATTTGACATGTGCCCAATTGGGTTCTGTCATTCCCTTCCATATTTCAAAAGATTTTAATCGATATTCTAAAAGCCATGAAGGCTCATTTTTTTTAGAAGAAATGAGTCGAATGATATCTTCATTTAGTCCTTCTGGTATTTTATCTGTCTCTACGTCTGTGACGAAACCAAACTTGTAATCTTGGTTGTCTAAGTCTTTTGCGAGTTCGTTTTCAGTATATTGAGCCATTTAAGTAAGTGTTAGATTGGTTAGACTGAAAAAGATTCTCCGCATCCACAAGTTCGGTCTGCATTAGGGTTTTTAAATACAAATCCTTTACCATTAAGGCCTCCAGAAAAGTCTAAAATTGTCCCCATTAGGTAGAGATAACTTTTTTTGTCCACAACGACCTCTATACCATTGTCCTCAAAACTTGAATCCCCCTCTTTTCTTTCATTGTCAAATATCAATTGATACATTAATCCTGAGCATCCACCTCCTTCAACTCCAACGCGTATAAAAAAACCTTTTTTATCATCATCTTCCATGAGGCGTATGGCTTGTTTTTTAGCAGAGTCTGTAACCGTAATCATTTGTTTTTATTTAGATTAAATTTAAATAACCTTTTCATTGAATACAAAAATAGCACATTTTAGTCATTGCCACAACAAATTGTGATGTGTTGCACACCTTAAACATTTCATATAACAACTTGTTTTATAAATATGAAAAAGAAAATACTAGTTGTAGGAGGAACAAAAGGAATAGGTGAGGCTGTCGTTGATTTAATGTCCCAATATGAATGTGTTGTGTTTTCAAGAAATGAAAGCACATACGATAACCATTTTGTCTGTGACGTACTTAAGGCTGATTTGCCTGATATTGATAATCTTTCGGGCTTGGTTTATTGTCCGGGCTCGATAAATTTGAAACCGTTCCATCGATTAAGTGAAGAAGATTTTTTAAATGATTTTCACATCAATGTTTTGGGTGCTGTGCGTGTGATTCAAAAATATTTCCGAGAGCTAAAAAGAAACAAAGGATCTATTGTTCTTTTTGGGACTGTTGCTGCCCATCAAGGAATGTCTTTTCACGCTTCAATTGCGGCATCTAAAGGAGGATTAGAAGCACTTGGAAGAAGTCTTGCAGCGGAGTGGGCACCAAATATCAGGGTAAATGTTGTGAATCCATCTTTAACAGACACCTCTTTGGCAGAAGGATTGCTTAATACCGATCAGAAGAAAGAAAACGCAGCGATGAGACACCCTCTTAAGAAAATAGGTCAACCCATGGATATTGCTAAAGCAGTTCAACTGTGTCTTGAAAATGAATGGATGACGGGTCAAACGATTGGCGTTGATGGAGGAATGTCCACTCTGACATAGTTTTCATTTTAACAATTCATCCCATGAATTGATTATTTTTACGATTGAAAATGAATTGGATTGAATTGCTTTTATTGTCGATGGGTTTTTCTTGGCAAATGACCAAGATTCTACCACTGATTTTACTGTTTCTTTTCTCATCGGCTTTTTGCTATTTGGTATGGAGGAAAACAAGAACATTCAAATTTAGATGGGCCCTGTTGATTTTATTAGGGCTTATACCTTGTAGCCTATATTTTGCGTTTTATCCCATTTATCAATCTGATGTTAAAAATGAGTATCGTGTCATTCAAATTAGAGCTGATTCTCTCAAAAAGACAAATCGTTTTGAAATAATTGCCTTACCGAATTGCCCTTATTGCATCTCTTCCGTTGATTTAATCAATCAGTTTAAAAAAAGGAATCCTAATTTGAGTGTTGAGTATAAGATTGTTTCTGTGGGTTCGAAGGAAGGCAAGCTCGAAAAGGAACTGCGGAGGGTTGGGTTGAAATATTCGACGCTTCAATCAGGAAAAAAAATGAGACACATCGTTCGAGGCTCTTACCCCACCTATGTTTTCTATCAAAAAGACAAGAGTGATATTCAAATATGGAATAACAATTCATTTGGAACCAAAGCATTGGACTTTATTGAGTCAAAATTAAAATAAAAGGTACTTAGTTTCTTTTATTTCTTCTTTTTTCAAGCCATTTAGGCATCTCCTTTTGACTTTCTTTTCCAACGAGTTTTTCAATCAAATCCGGTCTTTTTGCCTTTTGAAGTTTATTCTTAATCCAATTTCTGTTTTCTTTTTTGTACCAAAAGAAAAACTTATTTTGATCTTGCTTTTCTTCTTTGGTTTTAACCGTTTCAATGGGTTTTAAAGTGTAAGGATGAACTCCTGCGTAATAAATTACAGTGGCTACAGTCATGGGCGTTGGTGTGAAATCCTGTACCTGCTCTAGCTGAAAACCCATATCTTTAGTCTCGGCAGCAAGATTTGCCATATCAGTATCGTCACATCCAGGATGAGAAGAAATAAAGTAAGGAACCAGCTGTTGATTTAGCTGATGCTTTTCTGAAATCTTATCATACTTTTCTTTGAACTTGTGAAAGTATTTGAAAGATGGTTTTCGCATCACCCGTAATGTTTGATCAGAGGTATGTTCTGGCGCAACTTTTAAACGTCCACTAACGTGTCGAGTGATGACTTGCTCGATATATTCATCATGGTTGCCATCGTCATTATTCTTATTAAAATCGTCGACCAATAAATCATATCTGATTCCTGATCCGACAAACGCCTTTTTTACTTTGGGATGTTTGTCTACTTTTTTGTAAAGTTCGGTCATTTGCTTGTGAGAAGTATCCAAATTATTGCAAATTACGGGGTGGATACAGCTAGGGGAAACACATTTCTCACAGATAGACTCGTCCTTTCCTTTCATCTTATACATGTTCGCCGATGGACCTCCCAAATCAGATATGTAGCCCTTAAAGCCAGGAAGCTCAACAACTTCTTCTAACTCACTTAATATGGATTTTTCACTTCGTGAGGCGATAAACTTGCCTTGATGCGCTGAAATGGTACAAAAACTACATCCCCCAAAACAACCTCGATGCATGTTAATGGAAAACTTAATCATCTCATAGGCAGGAATGGTTCCTCTTTTTTTGTATTTCGGATGAGGTTCTCTAGTGTATGGTAGATTGAACGAGGTGTCAATCTCTTTCTCATTCATGGTTTTGTAAGGTGGATTGATAATCAATGTTCTGCTGCCTACATGTTGTATTATACGATTGGCTTCCCACTTGTTAGACTCAACCTCTACAATTTTAAAGTTTGAGGCATATTTGATCTTGTCCTTGAGACACTCCTCGTGACTCGCAAGCTCAACGGTTTCCCATTTCTTCATCTTCGGAAGTTCTTGACCTGTCTCCTGCAAAAAAGCAACCTGTTTTATTGTTTTTACATGTTCAAAAGGGACTCCCTTTTTCAATAGTCTCAGTATTTCTCTGAGTGGTTGGTCTCCCATTCCATAAACCAAAGCATCTGCTTTCGAGTCGACAAGAATAGAAGGCATTAATTCATCTTTCCAATAATCATAATGAGTAACCCTCCTTAAAGAAGCCTCAATGCCACCAATAAGAACAGGTGTATCAGGGAATAAGTCTTTTAAAATCTTTGAGTATTCTATCGATGCATAATCAGGTCTAAAACCTGAAACGCCACCTGGAGTGTAAGCATCTGTTGAACGAAGTCTTTTATTCGCCGTGTAATGGTTGACCATGGAGTCCATACAGCCTGCCGTAATGCCAAAAAACAAATTTGGTTTGCCTAATTTTTTAAAGTCTCTTAAGTCATCTTTCCAATTGGGTTGTGCTACGATTCCCACCTTGAGGCCTTCATCCTCAATTAATCGACCAATAACCGCAGTTCCGAAAGCAGGATGATCAACATAAGCATCACCTGAAATAAGAATGATATCAAAACTCTCCCACCCACGTTTGGAAGCTTCTTTAAAAGACATCGGAAGCCAGTCAGAAATGGGCCTAAGCTCGTTCATTGTGCAAATATAAGGATAACTCAGACCAATAAAATGAGGTTTTAAGAAAACCAAGTTCATTTGATGGAAAAAAATCATTAATTAAATTCAGATATCTATGATTTTTTTAATTTTGATTAAAATAATTTAAAATAAAAATATATGTCTTTTGAACTACCTCAGCTTTCATATGCCTATGATGCATTGGAGCCACATATTGATGCAAGAACTATGGAAATACATCATTCCAAACACCATCAAGGATACACGAATAACCTTAACAATGCCATTTCAGGAACAGACCTAGAAGGCAAGTCCATATTGGATATTTTATCAAGTTGTTCGGACAAACCAGCTGTTAGAAATAACGGAGGAGGTTTTTACAATCATTCTTTATTTTGGGAAATCATGTCTCCAAATGGAGGAGGTAATCCTTCTGGAGAGCTTGCGGATGCAATAAATAGCGCTTTTGGTTCTTTTGAAGCTTTCAAAGACGCTTTTTCGAAAGCAGCGGCAACTCGATTTGGTTCAGGCTGGGCGTGGCTTTGTGTAAAAGAGGGTAAACTAGAAGTTTGTTCAACTCCAAACCAAGACAATCCTCTCATGGGTGAGGGTTGCGGAGGAACACCGGTCCTTGGACTTGATGTTTGGGAGCATGCATATTATTTAAATTACCAAAACAGAAGACCTGACTACATTAACGCGTTTTTTAACGTTGTAGATTGGAATAAGGTATCAGCGAATTATTCATCAGCGAAGTAATTCAAATCGAGACATTTTAATTGAAATGTATGGGGTGTTATCCAAATATATTTAGATACTGCTCTTTATGTTTTTAATATTGTCATTTTTGTTTTAAATTCGTGTTACACTAAAAATATATTTATGAAAAAATTAATACTTTCTTTAATCGTGGTAGTATTTGCATTTGCAAGTAATGCCCAAGTAGTTGTAAGAGGAGTGTCTCCTGTTGCAATTGCTAACAATTTTGCATTTGAATGGGCCGATCCTGCCGGCGGAGACTGGGCTTGTCCAGATTTCTTAATACCGAACACCTTTGTTGAAGCACCAATAATGTTGGTAGATGACGGAACTCCAGGTGTAAATGACCAGTATGCATTTCAACATCTATTGGCGCAAGAATCTTGTAATCCTTTGGTCAATGATTTGACAGGTAAGATTGCTGTTTTCTACAGAGGCTCATGTCAATTTGGAACCAAAGCATACAATGCACAAGTTGCTGGAGCTGTAGGTTGTATCATTATCAATCATACAGGAGATGCCGTTGGTATGGCAGGTGGTGATGATGGATTGAATGTTACCATTCCTTTGGTTATGGTAAGTGAAGCTGATGGAGCGACGATAGTAGCTGAAATGTCAAATGGTGAGGTTGTTATGTTTTTGGGTAACAAGCAAAACCTATATGCCAATGACGGAGGTTCTTCAGAATCTGATGTTTTAAGCCCTCGTTATGGTTCAATTCCACAAGCTATGGCAAACAATAATTATTCTTTTCAAGTTGGAATGCAAATGTACAATTTCGGGCAAGATGATAATACATTTAATGTAGGTGTATCTGTTGATGGACCCTCTGGAAATGTTTATTACAATACAGTTTCTGCTTTTGTAGCTTCAGGAGATACTTTGGCGATTTTTAACGGGAATCCTTCAGAGTTTTCTACAGTTTCTGCTGCTTCTTGGGAGGTTGGAAACTATAAGGTGACTTATAGCATTGCAATTGATGGTCAAACTGATGAGTCAGATTTCGATAATACATACATTCGTGATTTCAGTATTACCAACGATGTATTGTCATTGGCTCACGTAGATGAAGCGACAAGTATGTTAACTGTAAATTCTTTTCCAAGCAATGCATCGACAAGCTACCAAACATGTATGCAAGTTCAAGACCTTTACCCTGGTTCAAACTATGGTGTTGAAGGATTATACTTCGCAGTAAATTCTCCAGACACATTGTTAGTTGGAGAAGAGGTGTTGATGGATGTGTTTGAATGGAATGATGCCTGGGTAGATGTCTCAGGAGGATGGGCTGGAATTACTTTTGATGCCTTAGATCAAGTAGGTGGTGGTTTATATTACCCATCATCGAATGCAGATAATGGTATGGTTGTTTACGCTCCTTTAGATGAGGCGGTTTCCATGTATGATGACCAAAGATATTTGGTTTGCTTAAGTACTTATAATCCTGCTATCTCTTTTGGATATGATAATTCATTAGATTACGATGCGAATTACTCAATTTATCTTCAACCGATATCACCACTGAATATTGATGATACATGGTATTCTGGATGGACAGGAACATCTGCACTAGCACTTGGTCTTAAAATGGTTGATAATGTAGGCATTGAAGAAATCGCTGAGGTTTCAGGTAGAGCTTATCCTAATCCAGCTGCGAATCAAGTAATGATTGATGTAGATGGTGAAGGCTCTGCAGTTCTTGTTGTGTCTGACATTGCAGGAAAAGTTGCTTTATCAAATCAAATCAATTTAAATGGTGGAAAATCAACAATAGATATTTCTTCATTAGACAACGGAGTTTACATGTTTAATGTAACTCTTGAAAATGGAAGCACTTCTACTTTCTCAGTTGTAAAAGAATAAGATTTAATATAATCGAGGAAAGGGCCGATTGCATCGGCCCTTTTTTTATGCCTTAAGCGAAATATCTTAACTATCTTTAACCCTCAATGAAAGAGAAATTTACAGTTACGGCAGCCTTGCCCTATGCAAATGGGCCACTTCACTTAGGCCACGTAGCAGGCGTCTATTTACCAGCAGATACATTTGTGCGTTTTCAAAGAATGAATGATACAGATGTGCTTTTTGTTTGCGGTAGCGATGAGCATGGCGCAGCGATTACATTGCGTGCAAAAAAAGAAGGGGTAAGTCCACGAGAAATTGTAGATAAGTATCACAATTTGATTGGTAAAGCTTTTTCTGATTTTGGAATTGAGTTTGATGTTTATGACCGAACCTCTAGCGAGATTCATCACGAAACATCTTCAGATTTTTTTAAAACATTAAACGCTAAAAACAAGTTTATTCAGAAATCCTCTGAGCAATATTACGACGAGGACTATAATCAATTTTTAGCCGATAGGTACATTACAGGTACATGTCCAAAGTGTCAAAGCAAAGACGCTTATGGAGACCAATGCGAAAAATGCGGCAGTGATTTAAGTCCTACGGATTTAATTGACCCTGTTTCTACTTTAAGTGGTAAACTTCCAGTGATCAGAAAAACATCCCATTGGTTCTTACCTATGGATCAGCACGAACAATGGTTAAAAGATTGGATCACGACAGGAATTCTAGATGGGGAGCAACAACATGACCCGAAGACATGGCGTAACCAAGTTACTGGTCAGTGTATGTCATGGATTGATGGAGGATTGAAGCCTAGGGCGATGACACGGGATTTAGATTGGGGCGTTAAAGTTCCATTACCAGAAGGCGAAGGAAAGGTACTTTATGTTTGGTTGGATGCACCAATTGGTTACATTTCAGCTACAAAAAAATGGGCCTCAGAGAACAATAAAAACTGGGAAGACTATTGGCTAAAAAAGAATGCAAGTGATAGAAAGCTTGTCCATTTCATTGGAAAGGATAATATCGTCTTTCATGCGATAATCTTTCCGATAATTCTTAAAGATCACGGCGATTTCATACTTCCAGACAATGTGCCAGCTTCTGAATTCTTGAATTTGGAAGGCGATAAGTTTTCAACCTCACGCAACTGGGCTGTATGGCTGCACGAATACATAGCTGACTACCCTGATAAGACGGATGAACTCAGGTATGTCCTCACTTCTATCGCTCCTGAGAGTAAAGATGCAGAATTCACATGGAAGGATTATCAATCTCGGGTAAATTCAGAATTGGCGGATGTTCTCGGTAATTTCGTGAATCGAACGGTCGTTTTGACAAATAAATATTATGAAGGGCGGGTTCCAGCTCAAGGCACACTGACTGATGAAGATCAAAAAGTATTACAGGATGTGGCCCAGTCTGGAAAGCGAATTAAAGAGCTCATCATGAAGTATAAGCTCAGAGAAGCCCAGGGTGAGATGATGGGCATTGCTCGTATTGGAAACAAGTACTTGGCCGACAATGAGCCTTGGAAGCTAATAAAAACAGATCCTGAGCGAGTGAAAACCATAATGAGTGTAGCCCTAGACATCACTTTTAAGCTTTCAATAGCTGCGGCACCATTTATCCCAAATACATCAAAGAAAATACAGCATTTTCTGAACATTGATTATCCAAAATGGAATGATTTTTTCGAGTCAAAATTAGCACCTGAAACAAAAATTAATACTGCAGAAATTTTATTTAAAAAGATAGAAGATGATTTTGTTGAGTGTGAGGTTCAAAAGCTCAAGGAAAAATCAAAACAAACTTCAAAATTTCCTCCAATGAAAGAAACAATAGACTTTGATACATTTCAAAAAATGGACCTAAGGATGGGTAAAATCCTCAGCGCTGAAAAGGTCAAAAAGGCAGATAAGCTTCTCCAACTAACAGTGGATACAGGTATTGATACCAGAACAGTAGTTTCGGGGATAGCTCAGCATTATTCTCCTGAGGATGTTGTTGGTAAAACAGTATTAATACTCCTAAACCTTGAGCCAAGAAAAATTAGAGGTGTAGAATCTCAAGGCATGGTTCTTATGGCAGAAAATGAAGAAGGTGAATTGAGCTTTTTAGAGACCGAAAAGGAATTTTTACACGGTCAACCTGTAAGTTAATTCAATTTTTGTTTGGTGGGATTAAAGGTTTGAGTTATCTTTGGTGTCCCAAAACAGAACAAAATAACCCAAAAGATATATTGCGGGGTGGAGCAGTTGGGAGCTCGTCGGGCTCATAACCCGAAGGTCACAGGTTCGAGTCCTGTCCCCGCTACCATTGAAAAGCCAGTCTGAAAAGATTGGCTTTTTCATTTCCAGGAGCGTTGAAAGCTTGCTTTAATAAGTACATGGAAATGTAAAAAGGAAGATCACGAAGTGGTCTGAGCTTTTCCTTGTTAAGTCTCCTCAAGGCCCACCGAACAAAGAGAGGTAGTCCTGTCCCCGCTACCATTGAAAAGCCAGTCTGAAAAGATTGGCTTTTTTTGTTTTAATAATAAAACGTAATATTACTTGTTATTTATAGTTAACTGAATTATATTTGATAAAACTGAAGAATGAAAAAATTAAAGAACTTAACCTATATAACACTTGCAGGAGCTACTGCTGTTGGGGTGTCAAGTTGTGGTAAATATGAAGACGGACCTAATTTTTCATTGAGATCAAAAAAAGCGAGAGTTGTTGGAGATTGGAATGTGAAATCAGTGGGTTCTCAGGTATTTGGAATTCAAGAGCAGGGAGGAGTACAATACGGATATACTGTAAACATGGAATTCGATAAGAATGGTTCCGTAATTCAAACCATGAATTATACCTATGGAACCTACAGCGCATCTTACTCTTATGCAGGTGATTGGGATTTTTCGTCGAACAAAGAATATCTTTTATTGACTATGGATGGGGATACAGACACTCTGGAAATCAAAAGACTTACGAACAAAGAAATGTGGTTGGATAATGATTATACTGATGCTGATGGAGATGTTTGGAAGTTAGAAGGACTTTAATATTTTATTCAAACCGAATTCACTTGCCTCCAAATAAAAT
>Ga0257121_1000745_pt1 | contig 26311 bp, 27 predicted proteins | sample SI106_100metaG_FD_190180 | JGI IMG/M metagenome (GOLD analysis project Ga0257121, IMG submission 190180) | Marine microbial communities from Saanich Inlet, British Columbia, Canada - SI106_100 | ecosystem: Environmental > Aquatic > Marine > Inlet | place: Canada: British Columbia | collected...
TTTTTTTGCTCTAGCAAGTGGTGGTTCTCCTGTTGAAGTTGGTAAATATTTATCAACCAGAGGAAGCGTTACATGTTTGTCATCTTCTAAAACATAAGCTGTTTCTCCTTTATAAAAAACTGGGAATGGCTCCCCCCAATATCTTTGTCTTGAGAAAATTGCATCACGCAAACGGTAATTTATTTTTCCTTCTCCAAAGACACCTTCCTCAATTTTATAAATCGCTAAATTCATAGCCTTTTTATCTGTTAATCCATTTAAAAAATCTGAGTTCGCAATTTTTACATTCTTGTCTTCATTCGCTCCCTCACTTATATCAACTCCCTCAAAAATATTAATGATTTTCAATCCAAAGTGTGTAGCAAAATCCCAATCTCTTTGATCTCCACACGGAACAGCCATTACCGCACCAGTTCCGTAAGAAACCAGTACATAATCTCCAATCCAAACTTGCACTTTATCTCCTGTAAAAGGATGAATTGCATAAGAACCTGTAAACACTCCACTCACACTTTTATCAGCTTGTCTATCTCTTTCTGATTTTAATTTTGATGTATTTACATAAGCATCAACCTCTTCTTTTTGCTCAGTAGTTGTAATTGTATTTACCAACTCATGTTCTGGTGCTAATACTATAAAATTAACTCCAAAAATAGTATCAGGACGAGTAGTGAAAACTTCAATTTTATATTCCGAGTTTTCCAACTGAAAACTTACAGATACTCCTTTCGATTTTCCAATCCAATTTTTCTGAATTTCCTTTATTGAATCCGACCAATCTACCGTATCTAATCCTGAAATCAATCTATCCGCATAGGCAGTAATTCTTAAGGACCACTGCTTCATTAATTTTTGTTCTACCGGGAAACCTCCTCTTTCCGATAAACCATCTTTCACCTCATCATTAGCAAGCACTGTTCCTAATCCTTCACACCAATTTACCCATGTATCCGATAAAAATGCCAAACGATAATTTAATAACATTTTCTCTTTTTCTGTATCGGAAAAACCATTCCAATCCTCTTTAGAAAATTGTGGAGTATTATCATCACAAACTGCCTGAGAAGTCAAGTTTCCCTTCTTTTCAAAATAATCTGTCAAGTCAGAAATTGGCATGGATTTATCTTCCATATTACAGTAATAAGAATTGAAGAGTTGCTTGAAAATCCATTGTGTCCATTTGTAATAATTAGGGTCAGAAGTTTGTACTTCTCTACTCCAATCGTACGAAAAACCAATTTGATCCAATTGTTTTCTGTATCTTTCAGTATTGTCTTTTGTTGCTACTGCCGGATGAATTCCTGTCTGAATTGCATATTGTTCTGTTGGTAAACCAAAAGAATCGTATCCCATAGGATGCAAAACATTAAAGCCTTTTAAACGTTTGTATCTCGCAAAAATGTCAGAGGCAATATAACCTAGTGGATGACCAACATGCAGCCCCGCTCCTGAAGGGTAAGGAAACATATCCAATACATAATATTTTTCTTTATTAGTATCCTCCGAAACTTTATATGTTTCGTTTTCTCTCCAATAGTGTTGCCACTTTTTTTCTATGTCAGAAAAATTATATTCCATTAAAATAATATTTTAAGATTCGCAAAGTTAAGGAATAACATCAATTAGTAAATTGTATTTTTTATTTTAGCGAACAATTATGGCAAAAAAATTAAAAAACAGGGGGAGTTCTTCCTCAATCTCAACAATTATTAGTTTATCTCTTGTCCTTTTTGTGATTGGATTATTGAGTTTTGTTCTGATAAATGCAAAAAAATCGTCCGATTTAATGAAAGAAAGTATCGGATTTACAATTATGTTAAAAGACGCATTAATTGATGAACCGGTAACTGAAAAAGAAGAAATAGACAAATTATTAAATAAGGAATCGTTAAAATTTACAGAATTTCAGAATTATTTAAGTAATTCAGGATACTTTAAAGAAGTTATTTTTATCGATAAACAAACCGCCACAGAAAATCATAAACAAGATTTGGGGGAAGATTTTGAAATAACACTAGGATTTTCTCCACTATTAAACTCTATTGACACAAAAGTAAAAGCAGAATATGTAAGTCCAAAAGGATTGATAGAGATTGAAAAATATATTGATGATTATAAGGGAGGAGATATTGTTCAGGAAAAATACTATCAGAAAAACTTGGTAGAAAAGTTAAACACAAATGTTCAGAGAATTTCATTATTTTTACTCTCATTTTGTCTTATTTTTCTTCTTATTTCCTTTGCTTTAATCAATAATACAATTCGACTTACCGTATATTCCAAACGACTTTTAATTAGAACAATGCGCTTGGTTGGAGCTACAAATATATTTATCCAAAAACCCTATTTATTAAGAAGTTTTTATCAAGGGTTTTACAGTTCTATTGTTGCAATATTTATGCTAATAGGAAGCTTGGAATTGCTGAAAAATCAAATTCCTGATTTTATAAATACAAATGATTACCAACAAATTGGGATTATATTTATTCTAATTCTTATCTTTGGGATCTTTATTTCTTGGGTTTCAACATTTTTTGCTGTCAGAAGATATTTAAATTTAAACGAAAGTGAACTTTACAATTAAACACATTATAATATGAGTGAAAATAACACACAATTTGCCTTTACAAAAATCAATTATATACTACTTTCTGTAGGAGTTGTATTTATTATTGGAGGACTTTTTTTAATGTCAGGTGGGAAATCTGATAATCCAAATGTATTTGACTATGAAATAGTTGATGTTTCTCTTACATCTGTTAAATTAACTTATTCAGTCATTTTAATGGTTACAGGTTTTATAATTAATGTTTTTGCAATACTTTATACTCCAAAAGGAGAATAATACATGGAAATTTTATTTGCAATTATCCTTGGAATTGTTCAGGGACTAACAGAATTTTTACCAGTTAGTAGTAGTGGTCATTTGGAAATTGTAAAAGCAATTTTAGGAGAGGCTAAAGTAGAGGAAGAAAGCATGTTGATGACAGTAGTTTTACACGGAGCAACCGCGCTGAGCACTATATATATTTTCCGAAAGGACATTGCTGAAATTATTAGAGGACTCTTTCAATTCAAACAAAATGAAGAGTTTTTATTTTCCTTAAAGATTATTTTCTCCATGATACCAGCTACTTTTGTTGGCTTATTTTGGGAAGATGAAATTGAAGATTTATTTGGTGGTGATTTAATATTGGTTGGATGTATGTTAATTGTAACTGCACTTCTCTTATTTTTGGCCGACAAAGCTAAATCTACAAACAAAAAGATAAGTTTTTTTAATGCAATAATAATTGGAGTTTCTCAAGCAATAGCAATTTTACCGGGAATTTCCAGATCGGGAGCTACAATTTCAACTTCTGTTTTACTTGGAGTTGATAAAGAAAAATCAGCACGATTTTCATTTTTAATGGTAGTTCCTTTAATTTTAGGAAAAATGATAAAAGACATTGTTTCAGGAGAAATTTTGTTTTCATCCGCAGAAAGTTTCCCACTATTATTCGGATTTGTAGCCGCTTTTATAGTAGGATTATTTGCATGCAAATGGATGATACAATTGGTGAAAAATAGTAATCTGAAATACTTTTCTTTTTACTGTATTATTGTAGGGTTATCTGTCATTATTTTTCAGTTGACATATGCTTAAAGCTTCAGACATTAATATAAATACTGACTTTCTGGGAGGAAGTGTTTTACTATTTAACAAACCTTTACAATGGAGCTCATTTGATGTAGTAAAAAAAGTGAGAAATATTATTAAATCTGGGAAAAAAATAGGAAAAATAAAAGTTGGGCATGCCGGGACTTTGGATCCATTAGCGGATGGACTTTTAATTGTTTGTACAGGTAAATTTACCAAGCGTGTTGAGGAAATTCAGGGACAAAAAAAAGTATATACTGGAGAAATAACAATTGGAAGCACTACCCCATCTTACGACAAAGAAACTGAGATTGATGAAACTTTTGAAACTTCACATATTACTGAGAATTTAATTTATTCTTCTTGCAAAAAATTTGAAGGGAAAATAATGCAAAAACCCCCTATTTTTTCGGCATTAAAAAAAGATGGGAAAAGATTGTATCAGTATGCAAGAGAGGGAACGACAGTAGAAATAAAAGAAAGGGAGGTGGAAATTGAATATTTCAAAATTACCAAAATTGACATACCTAAAATTGAATTTGAAGTAAAATGCAGTAAAGGAACTTACATTCGGTCTTTAGCATTTGATTTTGGAAAAGAGATTAAAAGCGGAGCTCACCTTTCTTCTTTAAGGAGAGAACAGATTGGAAATTACAAAATTAAAAACGCAATATCAATTGAACAATTTAGAGAAAAAATACTAAGTTAGTATTTGCTTGACTTCCGCTCTCCCATATTGTATATTTGCCAACTATTTTAAAAAATAATATTCTTATGAAATTTAAATTATCTCATTTCAAATTTGATTTACCTGAAGGTTTAGTCCCAAAAAAACCAAATAAAATTAGAGACGAATCTAAATTAATGGTTATTCACAAAAGTACAGGCAAGGTTGAACATAAAAAATTCAAGGATCTTATCAACTATTTTGACAAAGATGATGTGTTTATTTTTAACAATACAAAAGTTTTTCCGGCCAGATTATTTGGTAATAAAGAAAAAACGGGTGCCCGAATTGAAGTATTCCTTTTAAGAGAATTAAATAGAGATAATAGACTTTGGGATGTACTTGTAGATCCTGCCAGAAAAATCAGAATTGGAAACAAACTTTATTTTGGTGAGAATGATGAGCTGATTGCTGAGGTAATTGACAATACAACTTCCAGAGGAAGAACATTAAGATTTTTATTTGATGGTACTCATGAAGAATTTCAGGAAACATTGGATTTACTAGGTGAAACTCCTCTTCCAAAATTTATAGACAGAGATCCAACTGAAGAAGATACTGCAAGATATCAAACAATATTTGCAAAAGAAAAAGGAGCGGTAGCTGCTCCGACTGCAGGACTTCATTTTAGTAGAGAGTTGATGAAAAGAATGGAGATAAAAGGAATCGATTTAGCAGAAGTTACACTTCATGTTGGATTAGGAACTTTCAGACAAATTGAAGTGGAAGATTTATCAAAGCACAAAATGGATTCGGAGGAAATTATTATTACAGAAGAAGCCTCCAATATTATTAATGCAGGAATAAAGAGTAATAAACGAATTTGTGCAGTTGGTACTACAGTGTTGCGTACAGTAGAAAGTTCCAACACAACAACTAAAACAATAATCCCTAAAAAAGGTTGGACAAATAAATTCATTTTCCCCCCATATAATTTTCAAGTTCCAAATTGTATGATTTCAAATTTCCATTTACCTCAGTCAACTTTACTAATGCATGTTGCTGCTTTTGGTGGTTATGATTTGGTGATGAAAGTCTATCAAGAAGCGATAAAAAAGAAATATAAATTTCATACTTATGGTGACGCAATGCTAATCCTTCCTTAATATGAAAAAGGTAGCTATTATTGTTGCTGGAGGGAAAGGAGTCAGAATGAAATCTGAAATTCCAAAACAATTTTTACTATTAAATGAACTACCTATTTTAATACACACTTTAAAACAATTTTCTCACTTTGAGGAAATTGTTTTAGTTTTACCTCATTCCCAATTTGAATTTTGGAAAGAACTTTGTAAAACTTATAATTTTACACAACAACATACTTTAGTAGAAGGAGGAAAAACAAGATTTCATTCTGTAAAAAATGGATTGGGAAAAGTAGACGACAACTCTATTGTCGCTATTCATGATGGAGTTCGTCCACTTATTTCTACCAAATTAATCGATAGTTTAATTGATGAAACTAAAAACGGAATTGGTATAATTCCTATTGTTCCTGTTAAAGATTCTATCCGAAAATTAGAAGGAAAAAACTCTATCCATATCGATAGAAATATCTTGTTTAAAGTTCAAACTCCACAATGTTTTTTGAGTTCTGATATTAAAGAAGCTTATACCCAAGAGTTTTCTGAAACTTTTACAGATGATGCTTCTGTATTTGAAAGTAATAGTGGGGAAATCACTACTATTTTAGGAGAGGAAAACAACTTGAAAATTACAACTGAAGAAGATTTAAAGATTGCCTCTATATTAGATTAGTAATCTTATTATCAGAAAAATTTATTATCAAATTCACTCCTGGTTTTTTCCCGTTTTCAAAAGTTCCTAAACTTTCAAAACCCAGTGCTTCTGCCCCATTTTTGGATGCTATTTTCAAAAGCGTATTCAAATCAAAATGGGAGTTTTCTTGTATTATTTTAAGTTCTTCTAAAATAGAAAGGGAATTATTAGAAGCCAAACTATCTGTTCCAACACATAATTTATCCGTATCAAAAATAGAATAATCGGGCATAGCATTTTCAATATACAAATTAGCCTTAGGGCAAGTACAATAATAATTTTCTGTTATTTCTTTCTTTTTTGTGAAAGTATTGTGCACCAAAAGTATTTTTTTGTTTTTCAATTCTTTTAATACATCAATTAATTTTTTTCTAGATTCCCAAATACTTACATCTGCACTCATTCCATTTAACCAATCAAAAAAATATCCCTCTTTATTTTCAAAAAGTTGGTTCTCTTCTTTTGTTTCTTGCATATGAATGCTGAGTAATTCATCTCTATCATCAAAAGATTCTATAATTTTTTTCATTAAACTTGGAGGAACAGAATAAGGAGCATGAGGCGAAATAGTCGCCTTTTGCCCCGCAGTTCTAAATTCATTTCTCAACTCCATTGATTGCGTAAAAATAATATCAATCTTATTTTCATGAATCCCAAAAGTCTCTATAAAGTTGTAGTACAGTAAATTTCCTTTTTGTTTTTGTAAAAGTGTATCAGTAGTATTGCAAATATCACCTACAGCAACAATCCCATTAGCAATCATTTCTTGTTCAGCCTTCTCTATTGCATTTTGCTTTTCAATTTCTGTGGAATTATTTCTTTGTTGTATTGCTTCCAAAAAATCTAAAAAACCCCTTCCTTTTTCAGCAATTCCTAAAAGGTGAGATAGTTCTAAGTGGCAATGAGCATTCACAAATCCTGGGCAAAGTATTCCTTCAAATATCTCTAGTTTATATTGAAGTACTTCACTTCTATTTCTAAAAATATTTACAATCTCTCCCTCATCTGAAATTTGTAATACCCCTTCTTTTATAGGAGAAATATGTAGTGGAAATAGGTAATTTGCAGATAAATATCTCATCTTACAAAAGTAAGGAATTTGAATTACTATATTTGCCGAAATTATGAAGAAAGATATTAGAGATATTTCACAGGAAGATTTGGAACAATTTTTCTCGGGACACAACTTGCAAAAGTTCAGAATAAAACAATTAAACGAATGGCTTTGGAAAAAAGGAGCGAATTCATTTGAAGAAATGAGTTCCTTGTCAAAGGATTTAAGAAGTTTATTAGATAAAACATTCGAAATAAAATCAGCAAATATTGACCAAGAATTTGTTTCCTCTGACGGGACAATAAAATACAGTTTCAAACTGCATGACGACAAATTAATTGAAGGGGTTTTAATCCCATCTAAAAAGAGGGTTACTGCTTGTATTTCTTCTCAAATAGGATGTAGTTTATCTTGTACTTTCTGTGCCACTGGTACACTAAAATTAAGTAGAAATTTAACTCATGGTGAAATTTTTGATCAAGTTTTTAAACTCAACCAAGAATCAGAAAAAAATTACGGTCGATCATTAACCAATATTGTTTTCATGGGAATGGGCGAACCACTTTTAAATTACAATGCTCTTTTAAAAGCCATTCATAATATAACTTCCACAAGTGGGATGGCTATTTCTCCTAGGAGAATTGTAGTCTCTACTGCAGGACTTTCTAAACAAATAATACAACTTGCAGATGATGGAGTTAAATTTAATTTGGCAATTTCTTTACATTCAGCTGTTGATGAGGTTCGTTCAGAAATTATGCCCCTAAACGACTCCATTAATTTGGAAACCTTGAGAGAATCTATTCGTTATTTTTATGAGAAAACAAATAACAGAGTTACTTACGAATACATTTTATTTAAAGGTATAAATGATGATTTAGATGCAGCCAGAAGATTGGCCGCATTTTGCAGAATTTCACCATGTAAAGTCAACCTAATTGAATACAACATAGTTGATGGTATGGATTTTGAAAAATCAACTCAAGAAAATACAGAAGGATTTATTGAATTTTTAGAACATAGAAACATAATTGTTCACCTTAGAAGAAGTAAAGGAAAAGACATTGCTGCCGCTTGCGGTCAACTGGTAAATAAGCTACTATAAATTTTTTAACAATTTCATTTTTCTAAAAAATCAGTAGCAAATCTTTGTATATTCGCTTACTCTATTTAACAACATAATTGATGAGCATAATTTCCGAAATAAAACATCCTATTAAACAGGAGATGAGTTTGTTTGAAAAGAAATTTAAAAATTCTTTACAAAGCAAGGTTCCTCTTTTGGATAGAATAATGCATTACATAATAAAGCGTAAAGGAAAACAAATGAGACCTATGTTTGTTTTCTTAACGGCAAAAATGTTTGGAGAAATAAATGACAAAAGTTATAGATCGGCTTCACTTATTGAACTTTTACACACAGCTACTTTAGTACATGATGATGTAGTAGATGAATCAAATTTAAGAAGGGGTTTCTTTTCGGTAAACGCCCTTTGGAGAAATAAAATTGCCGTTTTAGTTGGGGATTTCTTACTTTCAAAGGGACTTTTATTGTCTGTAGAAAATGAAGATTTTGATTTGCTAAAAATTGTGAGTTCTGCTGTAAAGGATATGAGTGAAGGAGAACTTTTACAAATTGAAAAGGCTAGGAAATTAGATATTGAAGAAGATATTTATTTTGAAATAATAAGAAAAAAAACTGCTGTACTAATTTCTAGTTGCTGTGCTTGCGGGGGGAGTTCCATGAATCAATCGGATGAGATAGTGCAAAAACTTGGTTTATTTGGAGAAAAAGTTGGGATAGCTTTTCAGATAAAAGATGATTTGTTTGATTACACTCAAAGTTCTTTTATTGGAAAACCAACCGGAATAGATATTAGAGAACAAAAAATGACATTGCCTCTTATTTACACCATAAATAATGTAGATAAGAGCACAAAAAATAAAATTATCAATACCGTAAAAAACCATCATAAAGATGATAAAAAAGTTGCAGATTTAATTGATTTGGTAAAAGAAACAGGGGGTTTGGAATATGCGGAAAAAGTGATGGTAAATTATCAAAAAGAAGCGTTGGGTATTTTATCAGAATTCCCTGAAAATGAAAGCAGAAAATCATTAGAGATGTTAGTAGATTATGTAATTAGTAGAAAAAAATGATCCCAAAAGAAACAATAGATAAAATATTTGAAGCCGCACTGATTGAAGAAGTGGTAAAGGATTTTGTTCATGATTTGAAAAAAAAAGGAACAGGATATTGGGCTTGTTGCCCTTTTCATAACGAAAAAACTCCTTCTTTTTCAGTATCTCCTGTAAAGGGAATTTACAAATGTTTTGGTTGCGGAAAGGGAGGGAATAGTGTCAGTTTTGTAATGGATCATGATAAAATATCCTATCCAGAAGCTTTAAAATATTTGGCTAACAAATACAATATTGAGATTGAGGAAAAAGAACTAACTTCAGGGCAAATTGATATTTCGAAAAAAAAGGAGGGAGTATTTTTAGTTAGCACCTATGCAAATAAATTTTTCCAGGAGCAGCTTTGGGAAACGGAAGAAGGTAAATTAATTGCACTTAGCTATTTTAAACAAAGAGGATTTTCAGAAGAAGTAATAAAAAAATTCCAATTGGGATACAGCCCAAAACAAAAAGATGTTTTTACAAAACAAGCTTTAAAAGATTCATATCAGAAAGAATTTTTGGAAGAATCCGGACTTTCTTTTATAAATGAAAAAGGTGTGGTGGACAGATTTCGAGAAAGAGTTTTGTTCCCTATTCATAATTTTTCCGGGAAAGTTTTAGGGTTTGGAGGTCGTTCGTTAGATCCAAAAAACAAAGCAAAATATTTGAACTCTCCTGAAAATCCTATCTACCACAAAAGTAAGGTTTTGTATGGATTTTATTTTGCGAAAAAATCAGTAAGTAGTAAAGATAATTGTTTTATTGTTGAAGGATATACAGATGTAATTTCCTTATTTCAATCAGGAGTTGAAAATGTTGTTTCCGCTTCCGGTACCGCACTTAGTACAGAGCAAATAAACTTAATTGGACGATTTTCAAAAAATATTACAATCCTTTTTGATGGAGATGATGCTGGATTAAATGCCTCATTTAAAAGTATCGACTTAATTTTGTCAGAAGGTATGAATGTTCAAATCGTGATGTTTCCAGAAGGGGAAGATCCCGATTCTTATGCTCAAAAATTAAGTCAAGAAGATTTTCATTATTATTTAGAAAAAAACGCAACTGATTTTATCACTTTTAAAAGTAAAATTCTGAACGAAAAAAGTAAAGGAAATCCTACAAAAAGAGTTGAAATGATAAAAGATATTGCAAAATCAATTTCTGTAATTCCTGACAGATTAACCCGATCGGAATACAACAAAATAAGTAGTGGGTTACTCAAGATTAAAGAGGAGGAGTTATTTCAGGAAATAAATAAAATAAGAAATAGTAGTAAAGGAAAATTTGTAACACAAAACACTGCCGAAAAAACTAATATAGCTAAATCAAATTCTGCTGGAATTCAGAAGAAACCACATCAGTTGGAAGATTGGGAAAAAGAAATATTGAGACTTCTATTCTGCTATGGAGATGAAATTTTGGAGTTTGAAGATTTTGATGAAAAAGTAAAAGTAAGTGATTATATTTTTCTGGAATTAGAACAAGATAACATAAAGTTTAGTAATCAGTTTTATTCCAAAATTTTGAAGGAATACCAAGATTTAATGTCCGAAAATGGAGGTGTAAATATTAAGTTTTTTACACATCACGAAAGTGGAGAATATCAATCGTTAGCTATTGATTTTGTGAGTCACAAATATAATTTGAGCGAAAATTGGGAAAGAGGACATCAAATTTTTACATTAAGCGAATCGGATAATTTAGAAAAAACAATCTCCAAAGCGATTTTATCTTTAAAGCAATCTTATTTGAAAAAGGAAATTTTAAAAGTAAATGAAAAGTTAAAAAATGAAGAAACTGATCCTAAAAAACTACTTTTAATTCTCACTAAATTAAACAAAGTTCTTTTCCAAATAAATAAAACTTTAGGAAGAGAGAGTTAAATTATTTTAAATCTTTTAGCTTTATTTGTAAAGAAGTTTTCCCTTGCCACTTGTTTTCATCAATTGTATAACAAATATCAAAATTTTTATTTTCATTGGTTTTTTCAAAACAATCCGCCATTCCAAAACCAATTGAAGTGATTGTTTGGTCTTCTGCGGTATTCAATACCAATCGTAAATGAGATTTATCGCTACCCACTTTCTTACCATAACCGCAATCCTGAACACCCTTACTTACAAAATTTGGAGTTCTATTTTTTGGCCCAAAAGGAGCAAATTGTTTGATAATTCTGTACAGTTTTGGAGTTACATTTTTTATATCTATTTCCATATCAACTTCAATTTCCGGTTCTAACTGATCTGATGTAATAGATTTAGAAACTACTTTTTCAAATTCCTTTATAAAAGCATCCAAATTAGATTTTTTTACCGTTAATCCTGCGGCATATTTGTGTCCTCCAAATTTTTCTAAAAGATGTTCGCATTGTAACAATGCATTGTATAAATCGAACCCTTTAACAGAGCGGGCTGAACCAGTCAATTCATCATCTTTTTCAGATAAAACAATTGTTGGTTTATAATGACTTTCAATTAATCTTGAAGCAACAATTCCAACAACTCCTTTATGCCAATCAGCACTAAAAACAACAGTAGATTTTTTATTCTGATCAATCATATCCAAAGCTTCTTCTGTTATATTTTTATCAAGTTCCTTTCTGTGCAAATTATAATTTTCAATCCCATCTGCTAATATTTTTACTTTTTCTGTATCCTCTTCAATCAGTATTTCTACTGCTCGTTTTCCGTGTTCAATCCTTCCGGCGGCATTTATTCTTGGAGCGATTCCAAACACTACATCCGAAATTGAGAATGTTCCTGTTTTACCACTTTTTATCATTAGTGCTTTAATTCCAGTTCTGGGAGATGAGTTTATTAATTTCAATCCATAATAAGCCATAATTCTATTTTCCCCAGTCATCTCTACAATATCGGCTCCAATACTGACAACTAATAAATCCAAATATTCTGCAATTTCAGTAAAATCAATATTATTTTTTTCGCTATAGGCCTGAATCAATTTAAAACCAACTCCACATCCAGAAAGTTCTTTGTAAGGATAATCACAATCTAATTGCTTTGGGTTTAAAATAGAAATTGCCCTTGGGATATTTAACCCAGGAGTATGATGATCACAAATAATAAAATCAATATTTTTATTAGATGCGTATTCCACTTGTTTTACGGCCCTAATTCCGCAATCCAATGATATAATTAATGAATAATCATGAGATTGAGCATAATCAATCCCTTTAAATGAAATCCCATATCCTTCATCATATCTGTCCGGAATATAATATCCCATTTTTTCAGAAAATCTAGTCAAAAAGCTATACATCATTGAAACAGAAGTTGTTCCATCAACATCATAATCTCCATAAACCAATATTTTTTCTCCTTTCTTTATCGCAAGTTCAATTCTGTCTACAGCATCTTTCATTCCCTTCATTAAAAATGGATCGTGCAAATCCTTAATATCTGGCCGAAAAAACTTCTCGGCTTGCTCATAAGTAGAAATTCCTCTTAAAACTAAAAGGTGCGCAACAATTTTATTTACCTTCAATTCTGCAGATAAATTTTCAACCAGATTCTCATCTGATTTTTGTAATGTCCACTTTTTTTCCATTTAGTCTTTTCTCATTATTTTTGATTGGGTTAAAATAGAATATTTATGAATTAGTTTATAAATGTCGGAAATCATTTTTGGGTCCAATCCTATTTCTGTTGCCTGTCGCTGTCTGCTATTTAAAATTTGAAACCACCTTTCCAATTGAAAAATTGTAACATTATGTTTTAGTTTTATTTGCGCAATTTCTTCTACAAATTGTTTCCTATTTTTCAAAACACTTACAATCCCTTCATCAATTGTATCAATCTTTTCTCGTAAATATTTAAGTTCCGAAAGTATTTTTTCATCTTCCGATTTTCTTTTTCTATAAATTAAAGAATCTAATAAATTTTGTAATTCTGTTGGGGTTAACTGCTGATTAACATCACTTAAAGCCTTTTTTGGGTTGATATGAGATTCAATCATCAATCCATTCATATCCAAATCCATTGCGGTTTGGGATATATCTCCAATTAATTTTCTATTGCCCGAAATATGACTTGGATCACAAATAATTGGCAAATCTGGTAATTTTCTTTTCAGTTCAATTGGTAATTCCCATTTTGGTTCATTCCTAAAAGCAGAAGATTCATATGTAAAAAACCCTCTATGAATGGCGGATAATTTTGTAATTCCTTTATTATTTAATCTTTCCAAAGCTCCAATCCATAAACTAATATCCGGGTGAATTGGATTTTTTACAAATACAGGAATATTAACTCCACTTAAAGCCTCTGAAATTTCTTGCACATAAAATGGATTTACAGTAGTTCTGGCACCAATCCATAACATGTCTATTCCGGCATTTAAACACAGCTCTACATGTTTTGCAGTTGCTACTTCAGTTATTACTTTTAGACCCGTTTCATTCTGAACTTTTTGTAACCAAAACAAAGCCTCTTTTCCAACACCTTCAAATGAATTTGGTTTTGTTCTTGGTTTCCAAACTCCCGATCTAAAGACATTAATCTTGCCTTTTAAAGATTTTGCCGTATTTAATAATTGCTCCTCAGATTCCGCGCTACAAGGACCAGAAATTATGTAAGGTTTTTTATTTATAAATTTTTTAATTTCCATTTAAATACTATTTTCTACAGATCTTATAAAAGATGACTTTGCTTCTGCATACTCATCTCCAGATTTCCAATCTTTTGTTGCAAGTTGTAATTTTAATGATTGATAATCAAACTTAACTTTTTTATTTTCCCTCAACTCATCTCTAAACATAATATGTCGTTTAAACCAATCAGTATCCTTTTTAACTAGATGAATATGATGGGTTCTCTTATTATTAATTTCAAAAATGAAAAATCTTCTATTGGGAATATCCTTTTCAAATTTTGAAATATACGTAAAGCCTAATGATGAAATTGCGTCAATAAAATTATCTAATGTCGTTTGTTTAGGAACTCCAATTAGGATATCAATTATTGGTTTTGACATCAGACCTTCAACTGAAGTACTTCCAATATGTTCAATATCTGTTTCAGGTAAAACCTTTTCTAATTGTAATTTAGTTTGATCAAAGATATTGGTCCAATTGGGATTGTATTTTACAATATTAATTTTCATTTCATTCCTTCTACAACAATTACAAATTCACCTTTTGGTTTTTTTTCTTCAAAATATTCTAACACTTCTTTCATTGTTCCTCTCTTTGTTTCTTCAAACATCTTGGATATTTCCCTAGAAACAGACACTAATCTTTCTTCCCCAAAATACTCGGAAAATTGAATGAGTGTTTTAACAATTCGGTGCGGAGATTCGTAAAAAACCATTGTTCTTTTTTCTTCTTTCAGAAATTTTAGTCTTGTTTGTCTTCCTTTTTTCAATGGAAGAAATCCTTCAAAAACAAATTTTTCAGAAGGCAAGCCTGAATTGACTAATGCCGGTACAAATGCAGTAGCTCCTGGCAAACAATCAACCTCAATCCCTTCTTTTACACATTCTCGAACCAATAAAAATCCAGGATCAGAAATTGCTGGAGTTCCCGCATCTGAAATAAGTGCGATTACTTTTCCGCTTTTAAGTTTTTCAATTTGAAAATTTAGTGTTTTATGTTCATTATGTTGATGGAAAGATTGTAAAGTTGTACTTATTTCATAATGATTTAATAGCTTTCTACTTACCCTTGTATCCTCTGCCAAAACTAAATCTACCTCTTTTAATATACGGATTGCCCTTAAAGTAATATCTTCAAGATTTCCTATTGGAGTTGGTATAACAAACAATTTTGACATATTACAAAACTACATGAAAAATGGGTAAAATTCCACTGTTGGACTAATCCTTATTGTTGGAGCGGGAAGTTTTATAAAATTCAACCACTTTTTAACTTTTTTTCCTCTATCAGAATTCCAATTTTTTAAAAGTTTTGGGATGTCGTAATCTAATGCTATATAAAATTCATTCTCTCCACCCAACTTAGTGTTTCCTTGGGTTAAATATTGAGTGTCGTCAATTCCAAAACCAACTGCAATATTCAAAAAATCTGGCCACCAATCTTGTTGAATAAAGTGATTTACATCTGCCGAAATCCAGTACGTTTGATTGGGATAGTCATCATGCCAATCAAATTTTGATGGAAAATTATCTCTCTGATTTTCTAATTCCCAATAAATATTTGAGTGAGGATAATAACTCATCTTTATATTAAAAGCATTTGCAGTTTTAGAATAATGTTTCAAAACCGGTAAAAAACTTCCGGCAGAACCAATTATCAAATCCCATTTACTAAATCCCCAATGAGGAGCGTAAGCGTCCTTTATTTCAATTGCCAACTGCAAAGCACTTCCATAAAGAGCTCCGTACCAAACTGATTTTTCTTCACTTAATCCTGCCCATAAAAAAGAACTACTGAAAGTTTCGGAAGCAAGTAGCCCCCCCATAAAATGACCAGCTTTATCTACATTTTGAGCATAAACCATATCATTCCCTTTATCAAAATGAAAATCCCTTGATTGTTCACTCCACCAAACTTTTTCAATATAAAAATAAGAAGCCGTAACTGACGAAATTAAACTTCCACTAACAATATAAATACGAGTTTTATTTATTTTAGAAGTGTCGGAAACCGTAGAAATAGAAAAACTATTGAAGGTGAAAAATGAAAGAAAAATAAGGAGAAACAAATTTCTGATATACATGTTTAATGCGATTGCTTTTTTATACTTTTGTTAACAAACATAAGCAATCAAGACTAAATAAATGTTTTTAGAATCACAAAATAATCACCCTATGCAAAAAGGGAGTATTGAAGTTATTTGCGGCTCCATGTTTTCTGGGAAAACGGAGGAGCTCTTAAGACGGCTAAAAAGAGCAAAATTTGCAAAACTTCAAGTCGAAATTTACAAACCAATTATTGATACACGATACGATAATAAAAAAATTGTATCGCATGATGAGAATTTTATTCAATCTGTGATTATAAAAAATTCTTCCGAAATATTACAAAAAATTAATAATCCTGATATTGTTGCAATTGATGAAGCTCAGTTTTTTACTGATGATTTAACCAAAGTTTGCAATGAGCTTGCCAATAATGGAATTAGGGTAATTGTTGCCGGATTGGATATGGATTTTTTAGGAAATCCGTTTGGGAAAATGCCGGAATTACTTGCTATTGCCGAACACATTACAAAAGTACACGCCATATGTTTAGACTGTGGTGGAATTGCTAATAATTCGCACAGAATTACTGAAGGAAACGCATTGGTGGAGTTAGGACAAAAAGAAAATTATAAACCACTTTGCAGAAAGTGTTTTACTAAAAAAAATTATACCATTGTATAGTTCTCACGAAACCAAATTAACAATTGATTTAAATAAATTAGAATATAATTTTAATTATTTAAAAAATAAATTGAATAACAATTGTAAAATAATTGCTGTTGTAAAAGCATTTGCCTACGGACATGGAGATATAGAAATTAGTAAAAAACTAGAAAAATTGGGAGTTCACGCTTTATGGGTTGCTGATTTTGAAGAAGGAATAAATTTACGAAAATCAGGGATTAAAATTCCAATAATAATTGCAAATCCTGGATATAAAAGCATTGAGGAAATAATTAAATTCAATTTGGATGTTGTAATTTATAATTCAGATATTTTAGATTATTTTATATCCGAAAATAAAAAAATAAATGTTCATATCAAATGTAATACCGGAATGAATAGATACGGATTTAATCAGGAGGAGATGGAAGAACTTGTAAGAAAATTGAAAGAAACCCCATGCTTAAATATTCAATCAATTTGTTCTCATTTGGCATCTACTGACGATAACTCAAAAAATAAAGATACTTTAAAACAAATTCATCTTTTCAAATCTGTTGCCAAAAATTTTGAAAGAGGATTAAGTGTAAAAATTGACAAACACATTTTGAATTCTAATGGACTTCTAAATTTTCCGGAACATCACCTGGAAATGGTGCGACTCGGAATAGGTCTTTATGGATCGGCAAATGATAATAAACTGAAACAGATAAGTAAATTAACAACAATAATTAGCCAAAATAGAAATATACAAACTGGTGATAAAGTTGGATATACATCATCATTTATTACTCCTAACGACATGAATATATCTATTGTCCCAGTTGGATACGCTGATGGATTAAACAGAAAATTAGGAGATGAGAAAGGAGAAGTATTAATTCAGAATATGTTGTGCCCTATTATTGGAAAAATAAGCATGGACAGTTTTATTGTGGACACTTCCAAGATAGAAGTTAAAGTTGGAGATGCTGTTGAAATTTTTGGTAAAAATAATACCGTAATAAAAATGGCGGGGAAACTAAATACCATTCCTTATGAAATTTATGCTACGCTAAATAGAAGAATTAAGCGGATTTATATTGGTAATTAGTTGTAATTACAGATAAAAACAAATATAAAATCAATGTGTTGTGGGAAAAGAAGTAACTATCGGCAAACATTATTATCAAATACATCAAGGGGAGTAAAACCCTAGGAAATCCATCTTTTAATCTGTACAATTCTCTAATCTGAAAATAAAAGATAGACAATAAAAGTATCAATCCCAAAATTCCTAGCTCCATCCATACATATAAATAATTGTTATGAGGTGTTTTATGTTTGTGGCGGACAATTTTTTCAGTTTCACTATTGATTGGCCCAAAAACATCTGTAAAACTTCCTGCTCCATAACCAAAAACTGGATTCTGTTTTATCAATATTATAGTTTCGGCTCCTAAAATATATCTTGTATTTGAAGATGATTTTTTTTCATTTTCTATGTTTTTATAAGATTTAATAGCATAATCAAATCTTGTTTTTACCATTTCGCTATTGTTATATACAAGATAGGAAAATAAAAATACTCCTAAAAAAGAGATAAATAGAACCTTTATTTTTGTACGGAAAAGATAAATAAATAAAAATATTAACAGAACAATAAATACAATTTGTCCTGCTTTTCCTCCTTCTGAAAAAAGAGAAAATAAATAAACAGGAATAAATAATAGAATACTAATTTTGAATTTTCCTTCTAATTTTAATCTGAAAACACTGTATATTGAGAGTATCAAAGCGGACGCCAGAAATGTATTGTGGTCGGTATATTTCATAAATGCTGAAACAGTCCAGTTTGGGTTTATACTTATAATTTCGAAATTTTCGGCAATAGCAACAACAGATGAAACAAACATTGAACTTAAAAATGAGAAAGCTGATTTTTTAATTGTATCAACTGAAAAAATTGTACTATATAAGATAGGTAAAATCAATAATAAGGAAACCCTTTTCAGAATCCAAAAAGTATCTGTACACACACCGAAAATTAAAAAATAAAGGAGATATAACACAAGTAAAAGCAACAAAGAAATCATCCATTTACTTGAACAGATTTTATTCCATTTTTCTGAGAAATCTCCTTCAACAATGCAGATAAAAGAAATTAATACAATTAAAATATTGGTAATTGCAATTGATAAAGGAAGTGAAAATCCTAATAAAATAAAAAGGTATTTCCTTGTATCCTGCAATAATGAATTATTCATCAGTTTTATTTAAAATCTCATTATATCTGTTTAAATCGTGTAAAATATTTATCGCTTCTTTTACTTCTTTATCATATTTTAATCTGTTAATAATTCTTCCTTCCTGATAAAAATATCGGCTTACAATTTCGTCTGACAAAAACTCTTTTAGTTCTTCTTTGTTTTTTGACAAATCATTTTCTTTATTATTTTTTATTTGAGAACTCAATAAATTATATTGTTCCTCTATTTCATAAAATGATTTTTCTTCCTCAGCAATTTCTTTAAATATCTCTAAAGCATCTTCAGTAGCTGTTGTATATTTGTACTCCTTAGCTTTCAAATATGATGTAAATTTTTCAAACTCATTATCAGTTATTTCAAAATTATCAGCTGAAATTATTGAATCATTTTCTAATCGGAAATCCGTTGCGTAATCAAATATTAATCTTTCTCTGATAATAGAAATTGTAATGTCAGAAATCACATCTTGTTTTACTTTAACATCTGGAATAATTCCTCCTCCATCTTTTACTTCTCTTCCGTTTCTGGTTTTAAAAGTAGAAATCAGAGAATCTGGAATTTTACCCACACTTCCATCTTTATTTCTATTGGAGTAATCAAGAGCCTGGATACATCTCCCGCTAGGAATGTAATATTTTGCAACCGTAACTTTTAGTTGAGAATTATAACTCAACTTTCGAGTTTGTTGTACCAGTCCTTTTCCATAACTTCTCTTACCAACCACCACTCCTCTATCCAAATCCTGTATTGCCCCCGACACAATTTCGGAAGCAGAAGCTGAATTCTGATTTATTAAAATTATAAGTGGAGTTTCCTTGTCTTCAGGAAAATATCTTGCTTTATATGTTTTCTCCCAATCTTTTATTTTCCCTTTTGTTATTACAATATTCTCTCCCTTTTCTACAAAAAGATTTACAATATCAATCGATTCATTTAAAAGTCCTCCGGGATTACTTCTCAAGTCCAAAATAATTCCTTTTAATTCCTGTTGAGTTTTTAAATCTGTTAAAGCATTTTTAATGTCGTTACTACAATCTCTGGTAAAACTTCTGAGTTTAATATATGCTATTCCGTTTTCCAAAAACCCATAATAAGGAACACTTTTTACAGTTACTTTTTCTCTTTTAAAATTTACAACAAATGGTTCTTGTCCTTTTCGTTCAATCAGAATACTTACCTCTGTATTTGGCTGACCTTTCAATATTTTACTTAATTCTTCAGTAGTTTTTCCTTTTGCTGATTTTCCATTGACTTCTATAATTTTATCTCCCGCCATCAATCCTGCTTTCTGGGCCGGAAAACCTTCATATGGCTCGCTTATATAAACAAAATCTTTTCTTTTTGTAATCATTGCGCCAATTCCTCCATATTGTCCTGTAGTCATAAATCTGTAATCCTCAATATCTGATTCCGGAATGTAAGTAGTGTAAGGATCTAATGAAGTAAGCATTTCATCAATTGCTGCTTTAATTAAATCTCCCGAATTCACTTCATCAACATAATACATATCCAACTCTTTAAATAAATCAGTAAATATTTCTAAGTTTTTTGAAGTTTCAAAATAATTTGTTGTTTGCGCAATGGCAATAAAAGGAAGTAATCCAATTAATAATATTGCCGAAATTTTCTTTAATGTATTGTTCATTTTTTATTTTTTTAAGGTACTAAATCTTCTCCACTTCCACCCCAGGGGTGGCATTTGGAAATTCTTTTAATTGATAACCACCCCCCTATAAGAGGGCCGTGTTTTATTATTGCTTGCTTTCCATATTCCGAGCAAGTTGGCGAAAACCTGCATTTTGGAGGAAACAAAGGAGAAATTACATTCTGATAAGTTTTTATAATTAACAATAAAATGAATGAAACTATTTTTCTCATATTTCCTCTGTTAAACTCAGTAAAATTAATTTTATTTTTTGTTCTACCGATTTATAATCAGCAAAATCTGATTTTAATAAAATAAAAGCAATGTTGACTTCAACTTTTCTGTCAACTAATTTAGTAGTTAAAATAGTTTTATTTAATCTGTAAGCCTCTCTGATTAGTCGTTTTATTTTATTTCTTTCGACTGCTTTTGGTTCAAGTTTTTTGGGTGCTGAAATTAAAATTGAAACAGAAGGAACCTTCTGTTCTGAAACAGAAAAATAAACTTTAAAATCCTCCAAAACAAAACTATATCCATTGCCAAATAGTTTATCTATTTTAATTTTAGAATTTAATCGTTCAGATTTAGGAAATGAATTCATTTTAAGGTTTAAAATACAAATAAAATAAAAAAGGAGCTAAAAAGCTCCTTTTATATAATCTAAAAATAAATTTATTTTCTTTTTCGTTTATTTGATTTGGTAATGTAATGATCTAAAGCCATGGACATAGAAGGAAATTTTTTATTTGGGACCTCAATATCCACAATCAAATCTTGGTCTTTTATTGATTTTACTGTTGTTGGACCAAAAGCCGCTAATCGTGTTTCGTCCTGTTCAAATTCCGGAAAATTTTCATATAAAGAAGTAATTCCTGTTGGGCTATAAAAAACAATAATATCGTACTTTACATGTTCCAAGTCCGAAAGGTCGGAAGCTACTACCTTAAACATCACTGCTTTTGTATAATCTAATTCGCTTTCTTCCAGGGATTTATTTATTTTGTCTTTTAACAAATCCGAACATGGAAGTAAAAACTTACTTTCTTTGTGTTTTTCCATTAATGGAATTAAGCTCGAAAAAACTTGCTCTCCAATAAAAACTTTTCTTTTTCTATAAGAAATAAAGTTTTGTAAATAATGTGCAATCGCCTCCGATATGCAAAAATATTTTGTTTGGTCTGGAATTCTTAATCTCAATTTTTCCATCATTCCAAAATAATGATCCATTGCATTTTTTGATGTAAAAATTACAGCATTATGATTCAATAAGGAAATTCTCTGCTCTCTAAATTCCAATGCAGAAATTTCATCTACCTGAATAAATGGTCTGTAATGTAGCTTCAGCTTATGCTTTTCGGCTAATGCGTGATATGGCGTCTTTGCTTCTGGTTCTGGCTGAGAAATTAAAATAGATTTTACCTTTCTTTGTCTTTCTTTCATTCTTTTATTTTAATATTTACGCAAAAACAATTCCTCTATAAAGTAGCAAGAGAGGAAAAAATTCAAGAGTGCAAATATAAATAAATAAATAAAACCTGGAAAGCCCAAAAGAGTTTATTCCAATTTTCCATAGCCAAAATAATTTTAACACAAAAAATAGGAGTAAAAAAAGGAAGATTAAAATCTCCATAGAGTCTGCAAAATTAAAATTCGAAAAATGAAGTATTACTAGAAGGGGAAAGATAAATAATGCAAAAACTTTATCGAACAAAGTAGTGAAAAACAATGCCAAACGAGAGATTTGTTTCATCTGTAATAAAACTCCTAAAAATTGGATTAATAAATATTTTACTAAATAATATACACTTACAAAGAAAAAAACTACAAATATTGTAGAATATGTATTTTCAAAATGAGGGTTTACTCCCCAAATAAACAAACTTACATTTATAATTAACAGAATATAAAACAAGATATTTATCCTAAAAGTAAAGACGTTTTCCTCTCTCAAATACTGATTTGCATATCGCTGAGCAAATATTCCATAAATATATTGCTTGCTTTGCTTTAAATGAAATGCATACAAAACAGCTATTATCAGTAGAGAAAAGGTAAGGAAAATAAAACTTATATCCTGATTATTTATATTTAAGTCTATTACATTCAATATTAAAAAATTAAAGAACAAAGATACTGATAAGAGATTATTCAATACTTTTGCAAAGATAAAAATTTAAAAAAAGAATTATGTCACAAGATTTATACCAAGCACCAGATTATTTTTTGATGGATGACCTCCTTACAGAAGAACATAAATTAATTAGAGACGCTGCTAGAGAATGGGTAAAAAGGGAAGTTTCTCCAATAATTGAGGAAGCTTGCCAAAAAGCGGAATTCCCAAAACAAATTATAAAAGGATTAGGTGAAATTGGTGGTTTTGGACCATATATCCCTGTAAAATATGGTGGTGCTGGATTGGATCAAATTTCTTACGGACTTATAATGCAAGAACTTGAAAGAGGAGATAGTGGAATTCGTTCTACCTCATCTGTTCAATCATCATTGGTAATGTACCCAATTTGGAAATACGGAAGTGAAGAACAAAAAATGAAATTTTTGCCAAAATTAGCAACTGGAGAATTTATCGGTTGTTTTGGATTGACTGAACCTGACCATGGTTCAAATCCTGGAGGAATGACAACCAATATTAAAGATATGGGAGATCATTTCCTTTTAAATGGCGCTAAAATGTGGATTTCGAACGCACCCTTTGCTGATATTGCTGTAGTATGGGCAAAAAATGAAGAAGGAAGAATAAAAGGTGTGTTAGTGGAAAGAGAAATGGAAGGATTCACAACTCCAGAAACACATGGGAAATGGAGTTTGAGAGCTTCAGCAACTGGAGAATTAGTTTTTGATAATGTAAAAATCCCTAAGGATAATATTTTACCAAATAAAGATGGTTTGGGAGCTCCACTAGGATGTTTGGACTCTGCTAGGTATGGAATTGCTTGGGGAACAATAGGTACTGCAATGGATTGTTATGATACTGCTCTTAGATATGCAAAACAAAGAGTTCAGTTTGGGAAACCAATTGCTGCTTTCCAATTGCAACAAAAGAAATTGGCTGAAATGATTACTGAAATTACCAAAGCTCAGTTTTTAACTTGGCGTTTAGGCGTATTGAGAAATGAAGGAAGAGCAACTACTGCACAAATTTCTATGTGTAAACGTAACAATGTAGATATGGCACTTAAAATTGCCAGAGAAGCAAGGCAAATATTAGGAGCTATGGGAATTACAGGAGAATATTCTATCATGAGACATATGATGAACTTGGAATCTGTTATTACTTATGAGGGTACACATGATATTCACTTGTTGATTACAGGAATGGATATTACTGGAGAGAATGCTTTTAAATAGGATAAAAACTACATTTAGAGTTATTGCATTTTTAGAAGGTGTTTCTTTCATCCTTTTAATGACAGTTGGCCTTTATTGTAAATACCAATTAGATGACCCAAGTTATGTAAAGCTTTTAGGAATGCCACACGGACTACTCTTTATTTCCTACCTCATTTTAGCTTTTTTAATTAAGAATGAAGAGCAATGGAAAAATAAAGATTTTGGAATTATTATACTTGCTTCAATTCTTCCATTTGGAACCTTTTATGTAGACTTTAAATATCTAAAATGACATTAAAATAAAATAATACCAAATCCAAGACTTAAAATTCCTTTATGATGTCCTTGGTTAATCTCAGCATCTAAAAGTCTGTTATAATTAATATCAGCATTAAACCTATTATATATCTTGTATCTTAATCCAAAACCAATTCTTATGCTTTGGTTTTCACTAAAATTGTGTACACGATTTTTTCCAAATGGCCGTGACATACTAAAATAAATATTTCTTAATATAGGATAGTTATTTAAAACATCAACTGAGTCAAAACGATTTGCAGAAAAAATGGAGTATTCCAAAAATATAATTTTACTATAAAGTGCTATGCCATTATGTACGGGTTCAAAGCCATCTTCCCTAATGTCAACATGTGAATTTATACTTGAGACTCCTAAAGTTAGAGCGTCATGAAATATATATCCCACTGAAAGATTATTTAACAATTCATTATTTGTAGGATTAACAAGATTTCTTCCATAACCATCCTCATAATGAACAGCATTTACTTTTAAAAAGATTTGTCCTTGCGATAACTGATCTAAATAACTATTTTTAATTTTTTCAGAAAAAGTCTGTCCAAATGTTTGAGAACTAATTAAAAATATAAATAAAATAAGTATATTAGTTTTTTTCATAATTAAATGCTTTAAGTTTTTTTCAAATGTACTAAGAATATTTTAATATTTTCAAATTCTTCAAAAAATAATTTACCTCTTCAAAATTCTTGCCGCTTCCAATAACTCTTTATACCAAGCTCCTCCATATTTTCGGATAAAGGGCTCTTTCAAAAAGGCATAAACCGGCACTTCTAATTTACTGCCACATTCACAGGCTGGTTTGCAAATTTTAATTTCTTCATAATTTACCGCATCAAAATCACGGTACTCTTTTATCCGTATTGGAAATAAATGGCAAGAAATTGGTTTCTTAAAATCTGTTTTCCCGTCCAAATAAGCCTTTTCAATAGAACATTTTGTAATTCCATTTTCAAAAGTTACAAAAGCACATTCTCTGTTGTTTACTAGTGGAGTGGTTAAATCTCCATCTGCATCATATACTGCAACTCCCTGATTTTCTATTTCAGTAATTCCCTCTACTCTCATATAAGGTTTTACTTTTTCGTAAATATCATCTAATATTTCTTCCTCCTGTTTAAGTAGTGGAGCTCCCGAATCTCCCTCTATACAGCAAGCACCTTTGCAAGCATTTAAATCGCACACAAAGTGTTTTTCAAACACATCTAAAGAAATAATTTTATTATCTACTTGAATCATATCGCAAAACTACATAAATAATATTTTGATTTACTATTTTTGCGTCATGGCAAATTATGAAGATATCTTTAAAAAAGTAGTATCCCACGCAAAAGAGTATGGTTATGTTTTTCAATCCTCAGAGATTTATGATGGACTGGCAGCCGCTTATGATTACGGTCCGAATGGAGTAGAATTGAAAAATAATATTAAAAACTATTGGTGGAAATCAATGGTAAATATGCACGAAAATATTGTGGGATTAGATTCCTCTATTTTCATGCACCCTACTACTTGGAAAGCTTCCGGACATATTGATGCCTTTAACGACCCTTTAATTGACAATAAGGATTCGAAAAAAAGATACCGTGCTGATGTTTTAATTGAAGATCATATTGCCAAAATTGAAGCTAAGATTGACAAAGATGTAACAAAAGCTGCTAAGCGTTTTGGAGATGCTTTTAACAGAGAAGAATTTGTAACTACCAACGGCAGAATTTTAGATAGACAAAAGCAAATTGATGTCATAAATGAGAAAATGAATACTTCCCTTTCATCAGGAGATTTGGAAGGAGTAAAAGCATTGATTGAAGAGTTGGATATAAAATGCCCAGTTTCAGGGACAAATAATTGGACGGATGTTCGTCAGTTTAATTTGATGTTTAAAACACAAATGGGAGCTACTGCTGATGGTTCTTCCGACCTGTATTTGCGTCCAGAAACTGCACAGGGTATTTTTGTAAATTTCCTAAATGTACAAAAAACTGCTCGTATGAAAATTCCTTTTGGGATTGCTCAAATCGGTAAAGCATTTAGGAATGAAATTGTA
>Ga0257121_1000749_pt1 | contig 26185 bp, 30 predicted proteins | sample SI106_100metaG_FD_190180 | JGI IMG/M metagenome (GOLD analysis project Ga0257121, IMG submission 190180) | Marine microbial communities from Saanich Inlet, British Columbia, Canada - SI106_100 | ecosystem: Environmental > Aquatic > Marine > Inlet | place: Canada: British Columbia | collected...
CCATATGATCCAGAAAATAATTTATTGAGAGCATAATGAAAATTTTAGTCGCTGTTAAAAGAGTAATTGATTATAACGTTCAGGTAAGAGTTAAAGAAGATGGATCTGGTATTGTTACTGATAATGTTAAAATGTCTAGCAATCCACCTGACGATAATGCCATTGAGGAAGCTGTAAAAATTAAAGAAGCTGGTAAAGCGACAGAAATTATTGCAATTACAGTTGGTGAAGAAAAGTCACAAGACACTGTCAGAAAAGCTTTGGCAGTTGGTGCCGATAGAGGTATTTTAATTAAAACTGAAGGAGCTGTTGAACCATTAGCAGTAGCAAAAGCATTACAAAAAATTGTTGAAAAAGAAAAACCTGATTTAGTTTTTATGGGAAAACAGGCAATCGATGATGATTGTAACCAAACAGGGCAAATGTTAAGTGCATTATTAAATTGGCCTCAAGCAACTTTTGCGTCAAAAATTGAGGTAAAAGAAAAAACTTTAGAAGTAACAAGAGAAATTGATGAAGGCTTGGAAACAATTGAGGTTAATGTTCCCGCAATAATCACATGTGACTTAAGATTAAATGAACCAAGATATGCATCGTTACCTAACATCATGAAAGCTAAAAAAAAACCTTTAGAAATTTTAACAGCAGAAGAGTTGGGAATTGATACAAAACCTAGGGTTCAGCAAATTAAAGTTGAAGAACCACCAAAAAGAAAAGCAGGAATTAAAGTAGCAAATGTAGCTGAGTTAGTAAGCAAACTTAAGAATGAGGCAAAAGTAATTTAATGTCAGTTTTATTAATAGCAGAACATAACAATAAAGAAGTCAGACCTTTTACGTTAAATGCAATTACTGCAGCATCACAAATTGATACAGATGTACATGTTTTATTAATCGGAAAAGATTGTGGAGATGTTGCTAAATCTTTATCTGAAATGTCAGCAGTTAAAAAAGTATTACATGCTGAAGCTGATTATTATGAAAATTATTTAGCGGAAAACTTCGCACCATTAGTAGTAAAAATTTCTGAAAATTATACTCACATTGTTAGTTCAGCAAATACATTTGGTAAGAATTTAATGCCAAGAATAGCAGCACATTTAGATATATCTCAGGTAAGCGATATTGTTAAAGTAGTGTCAGTTGACACGTTTTTAAGACCTATTTATGCAGGAAATGCATTTGCGACAGTAAAAAGTACTGATTCAAAAAAATGTATAACAATTAGACCAACATCTTTTGACCCCTGTGAAACATCCGGTGGATCTGCTCCAATTGAAAAAATTGAGCCAACAGAGGAATTTAAATCATCAAAATTTATTAAAAGAGAAGAAGTTAAATCTGATAGACCGGAGCTGGGCACAGCTAGAGTTGTAGTTTCTGGTGGAAGAGGGATGCAAAATGGAGAGAATTTCAAATTAATAACTGATATTGCAGATAAATTAAATGCAGCAATTGGTGCATCAAGAGCTGCAGTAGACGCGGGATATATAAGTAACGAACATCAAGTAGGTCAAACAGGCAAAGTTGTTGTTCCTGATCTATATATTGCAGTTGGAATTTCAGGAGCAATTCAACATCTTGCGGGAATGAAAGAAAGCAAAATTATTGTGGCTATAAATAAAGATGGTGAGGCACCAATATTTAGTGTTGCAGATTACGGTTTAGAAGCAGATTTATTTGAAGCATTGCCTCAATTCTTAGAGGAATTGAATAAATTAAATAGTATACAAAAATAATCATTACTGTAAAAATCCAAGATATGCCTAGAGAAGCTATGGATTATGATGTTGTAATAATTGGAGGAGGGCCCTCTGGTTTATCAACGGCTATAAGGCTTAAACAATTAGATCCAGAATTAAATGTTTGTTTATTAGAGAAAGCATCTGAAATAGGTGCTCATATTCTTAGCGGTAACGTTTTTGAAACTAGAGCTTTAGATGAGTTATTGCCAAATTGGAAAGAATTAAGTTCACCAATTAAAACTAAAGTTTCAAAAGAAAAATTTTTATTTTTAGGAAAAAATAAATCATTAAGTTGGCCAACATGGTTACTTCCTAAGGTTCAACAAAATCATAACAATTATATTATTAGTTTAGCAAATTTATGTAGATGGCTTGCAGAACAAGCAGAGTCTTTAGGTGTTGAAATTTTTCCAGGGTTTCCTGCAAGTGAAATTTTATACAATGAAGATGGCTCAGTTAAAGGGGTTGCAACTCAGGATATGGGTATAGATAAAGAGGGAAATCAAAAAGATAGTTTTGAACCAGGCATAGAATTAATAGGTAAAGTTACCGTTTTTGCTGAAGGATGTAGAGGTCACTTAGGAAAACAATTAATTGAAAAATTCAATCTTTCTCAAGGTAAAGACCCTCAACAATATGGAATAGGCTTTAAAGAAATATGGGAAATTGAAGATAAAAATCATGAAGAGGGAATAGTTATGCATACAGCTGGATGGCCATTAGATAACAATACTTATGGTGGAAGCTTCATGTATCATGCGGAAAATAAACAAGTTTTTTTAGGTTATGTAATTGGTCTTGATTATAAAAATCCTCATTTATCACCATTTGATGAGTTTCAAAGGTTTAAAACTCACCCAGCAATTAGAAAAATAATTGAAGGTGGAAAAAGAATTTCTTATGGAGCCCGTGCTTTAATTGAAGGAGGTCTTCAGAGTTTACCTAAAATGTATATGCCAGGAGCACTATTAGTTGGCTGTGATGCTGGAACTTTAAATATGCCAAAAATTAAAGGCTCACATACTGCAATGAAAAGTGGAATGATTGCAGCAGAAACAATAATAGAAAACATTAAAGAAAAAAAAGATCTATCGATTTATGAAGAAAAATTTAAAAAAAGTTGGGTTTATGAGGAACTTCATAGAGCACGTAATGTTAAACCTAGTTTTAGTTGGGGATTAATTCTTGGAATAATATTTACTGGAATAGATCAAATTTTATTCAAAGGTAAACTACCTTTTACTTTAAAACATAAGCATGCTGATCATGAAACTTTAAAACCAGCAAATGAAATGCCAAAAATAGAATATCCTAAGTATGATAATATTATTACTTTTGATAAAACAAGCTCAGTATATTTAACTGGAACTAATCACGCAGATAATCAACCCGTCCATTTAAAACTTAAGGATCCTAATTTGCCAATTAGCTACACTTTAGATAAATTTGATGAACCCGCACAAAGGTACTGTCCAGCTGGAGTTTATGAAGTTCAAAAAGAAAATGATGTAAATAAATTTGTAATCAATTCTCAAAATTGTATCCACTGCAAAACATGCGATATCAAAGAACCTTCTCAAAACATTACATGGGTAACTCCAGAGGGTAGTGGTGGACCAAAATATGGAAATATGTAGATTAAGATAAATCTATTGCAAATTTTTTTAATTTTTCAATTGGCAGATGTTTTAAAGTATTTACGTGTGTTCTTTTTATAAATATTGGACAACCTTTATCTGCCTCAACTGCTTTTGCATACCAGCTTGCACAAATACACCAACCATCACCATCTTTTAATCCTGGAAACCCAAATTCAGGATGAGGTGTTATTAAATCATTACCTGCCTCTTTTAACCATTCTAAAAATTCAGTTGTAACTTTTGCACAAACAGTGTGAACACCATGATCGTTTTCATCAGTGTTACAACAACCATCTCTAAACCATCCTGTTAAAGGATTGTTTGAGCATTCTTCTAAGTCTTCACCTAGAACATTTTTTTGTTTTTCACTCATCTAAATTTTTGTTGGATTGGGTTGACCCTTGTAAACTTCTTCTGGATCAAAAGATTTTTCTTTTTCTTCAAATTTCATCTTAATTTCTCGACCATTATCTATTGGTCCCATCGGAATAGATCTATAAAAACATGATCTGTACCCAACATGACAACTTGATCCATTACCAATATCAACAGTCATCCACACCGAATCTTGATCATCATCAATTCTTATTTCGGTTACTTTTTGAGTAAAACCACTTGTTGCACCTTTATGCCAAATTGCTTTTCTAGATCTGCTGAAATAATGAGCTTCTTTCGTCTCGATTGTTTTTTTTAAAGCTTCAACATTCATATAACCATGCATTAAAACGTCTTTTGTTTTGGAACACATCGTAATTACTGGTATTAAGCCATCATTATCAAATTTTGGTGATAACAAATTACCTTCTTCAATTTCTAGGACATTTTCTCTTTTTTTGAACATATGTAGTGACTATTTAGCATATATCTCGGTATATTAAATATTTTAAAATTAAGTATTTACTGTATAAAAAGGCGCTATGAAATTAGTTAAAGACACAGACAATAAAATTATAGAGACAAATAAAGTTTCTGACAAGGAAGCTGAAGAAGCTTTTAAAACTATATTATCTTGGATGGGTGAAGATCCTGAAAGAGAAGGGTTACTGGAAACTCCCAAAAGAGTGATGAAAGCATATAAAGAATATTTTAGTGGGTATAAAGAAAACCCAGATAAAATTTTAGACAAGACTTTTGGTGATGTTGATGGATACGACGACATGGTTATCCAAAAAAATATTTCAGTACAAAGTCATTGTGAGCATCACATGGCACCAATCATTGGTAAGGCACATGTTGCATATATTCCAAAAGATAGAGTTGTTGGTTTAAGTAAGCTTGCAAGAGTTGTAGAAGTTTTTTCAAAAAGATTACAAACTCAAGAAAGACTGACTATGCAGATAGCAAAAACTTTAATGGAGTCGTTAGATGCTAAAGGAGTTGCTGTAACAATAGATTCTACTCATCAGTGTATGACCATGAGAGGAATTAAGAAAGAAAATGCAACAACTGTTACCAATTATTATTTAGGTCAGTTTAAAGAAGATTTAAGTATTCAAAATAGATATCTTAGATTCACTACTAAATAATATTGTGTCAGATCAATTTAAAGCATTAATCATCAATCAAGAGGGTGAAAGCTTTACAAGAGAAGTTAAATCAATTGATAAAAGTTTTTTAAAACATGGTGATGTAACTGTTAAAGTTGATTATTCATGTTTAAATTACAAAGATGCATTAATTTTAAATAATGGCGCAAAGTTAGTTAAAGAATTTCCTCATATACCAGGTATTGATTTTTCAGGAACAGTTGTTGAAAGTTCAAATGATAAATTTAAAAAAGATGATGAAGTAATCTTAACAGGTTGGAGAGTTGGAGAGATTTATTATGGTGGTTTTTCACAATACGCAAAAGTAAGTGGAGATTTTTTGGTTAAAAAACCAAAAAACCTATCTTTAAAACAATCAATGATTATGGGTACAGCTGGTTTGACTGCATTGCTTTGTTGTTTTGCAATTAAAGCAAGAGAAGAATTATTATTAGGCGAAAAAGTAAAAGATGTATTAGTTACTGGTGCTTCAGGTGGTGTTGGAAGTATTGCCGTAATGATTTTATCAAAGTTTGGTTACGATGTAACAGCGGTAACAGGAAAAAAATCAAACGAAGATTATTTAAAATCAATAGGTGCAAAAACAGTTGTAAATAAAGACGATTTTGACAAAGATCCAAGACCACTAGACAAAGGTTTATGGGATGGAGTAGTGGATACAGTGGGTGGAAAAATTTTAGCTAATACATTAGCTCAAGCAAGAGATAACGGAATTGTTGCTGCATGTGGAAATGCGTCTGATTACAAATTAAGCACAACAGTAATGCCATTTATAATTCGAGGAGTAAAATTATGGGGTATAAATTCGGTCACTGCATCAATTAAAAGAAGAGAATTTGTTTGGAATGAAGTTTCAAATGTAATTGATTTTGATAAACTTGAAGAGTCTATTAAAACAATTGGCTTGAATGAATTAACGGATATTTATTCAAAAATGCTAAAAGGAGAAACATCAGGCAGATACATAGTCGATGTTAACAAATAATGGACTGGGACAAATTAAAGATTTTTCATGCAGTAGCAGAGGCTGGAAGTTTTACCAACGCAACAATCAACTTAAACCTAAGTCAATCAGCAATCAGTAGGCAAATACAATCTTTAGAACAAGATTTGAAAGTTCAATTATTTGAAAGACATGCACGCGGCTTAACCCTTACAGAAAATGGAGAGTATGTTTTTAAAACAGCCCATGAGGTTATTAGCAAATTAAAAGAAGTAGAAACTTCTTTGGGAGATCAAAAAAATAAACCAACTGGAAAATTAACAATTACAACAGTTAGAAGTTTTGGTACCCACTGGCTTACACCAAGAATTCAAGAATTTATGAGACTAAATCCTGAAATCGAAATCGAATTAGTATTTGATGATAAAGAGTTAGATTTAAGCACAAGACAAGCTGATATTGGTATCTTTATGAGAAGACCAAAGCAATTAAATTATATTCAAAAAAAATTAGTTGATATCAAATATTTTATTTATGGATCTAATAAATATTTAGAAAAATTTGGAATGCCAAAAACAATTACTGATTTAAATAAACATAATTTTATTTCTTTTGGAAAAGGTGCGCCATCACCAGTTTATAATCCTGATTGGGCATTAAAACTTGGATTGCACGATGGAAAAAAAAGAAAAACTGTTATGAAAGTAAATAGTGTGATGGGATTACTTTTAGCTGTAGAATCTGGAGTTGGTTTAGCAGCTTTACCTGAATATTTAGTTTCAAATTCTAATAATATTATTAAAGTTCTTCCAAAATCAGAAGGACCTATTACTGAAGCACATTTTGTTTATCCTCAGTCCTTAAAAAATACCGCTAGAGTTCAAGCTTTTAGAAATTTCTTGTTTAGTAAAATAGGTGACTGGAAATAAGAATTTTCTTAATTAAAACTCTCAATTCTCTTTAAATACTTTACAAATGCGACAATATATGCGATTGATAATTATTCGCATTGAGAATAGTTATCATTCGCAAAATAACAGGGGTAAAGAAAAGGAAAATAATGAAAAAAATAAAATTAATAGCATTGATTTTAGCATTCTTTACAAATTTTGGTAATGCAGCTGAAGTTAACGTATTCAGTGCAAGACATTACGATTCAGATATTCAACTTTATGAAAAATTTACGGCTAAAACAGGAATTAAAGTAAACGTCATTTCTGGAAAAGATAAGGCTCTTCAAAAAAGAATTGTTGAAGAAGGAGCTGATTCTAAAGCAGATATTTATATTACTGCAGATGCGGGAAGATTAGGTGCGTTTGATGCAAAAGGAATGTTTCAAAACTCTATGACATCCGTAATTAAAGCTGCTGTACCTAAAAACTTTAGATCTACAAATTGGACTGGAATAGCTAAGAGAGCAAGAATTATGTATTACTCTCCAGAAAGAGTTAATGCCAATGAATTAAATGGAATGACTTATGAAGGTCTTGCTGATCCTAAATGGAAGGACAGAGTTGTTATAAGAAAATCAAATAATATTTACAATCAATCACTTGTTGCTTCATTAGTAAAAAATAATGGAAAAAAAGCTACCTGTGAATGGTCAAAAGGTATTGTTGCTAACATGACAAGAGACTCGAAAGGTAATGATAGAGCTCAAATTTTAGCTGTTGCAGCAGGTGAAGCAGATTTAGCTGTAGCCAATACATATTACTATGCTTTGATGTTGTCTGGAAAAAAAGGTGCTGAACAACAAGCAGCAGCTAAAAAAGTTTTGCCATTTTTTCCTAATCAAGGAGACAGAGGAACCCACATGAATATTAGTGGAGGTGGTGTACTTAAAAATGCTCCAAACCCTGCTAATGCAAAAAAACTACTTGAGTTTTTATTAACTAAAGAAGCACAGAGCCACATAGTTAATAATACATTTGAATACCCTATGATTGATGGTGTTGAGCCACATGATTTAGTTAAGCAAATGGGCCTAGGATTTAAACAAGATTTAAATACTAAAGTAGTTAACTATGGAAAAAACCAAGCAACAGCATTAGAGTGTATGCTTGGAGCAAAGTGGAAGTAATTAATGATAAAAAAGAATTCATTAGATTTTGATTATAATAAGTCTTCTAAGGGATGCGATCCGTGTTTCTCAGAATGTAAAAAAATTGAAAAAAAAATGAATAATAGAAAATTATCTGAGATCAAAAGTGACGAGACCGATCAAATCGTAAACATTTTTGAAAAAAAAGTTAATTTTCAAAAAGTGAACATAATTTAATAGTCATTACCCTTCTATTAATTATGTTCACTTAACATTAAAGGGTAAGTATGTTTTTAAGAAAAATAAATATTTGGTATTTAAGTTCTTTTTTAATTTCAATTGCTGTAGCGATACCAATTGTTACTGTGTTTTCTAGCTTTTTTGAGAGCACAGGCGAATATTCAAGTATTATCAAAAATACCTTCCTTTATGATTATGTCTTTAATTCTTTATCACTTTTATTAGGTGTTTTACTTCTTACCTTTGTGATTGGTGTAACAGGAGCTTATTTAGTTTCATTTTACTTATTTCCGGGAGCAAATTTCTTTAAGTGGGCTCTAATACTATCTTTTGCAGTACCTTCCTATATTTATGCTTATTCTTTAACAGCTTTTTTTGAAAATTATGGAACAGCATTTTCTATATTAAAAAATTTATTTGGTGAAGGTGACTACAACTCTTTAATACCAAAATTTGATGGAATGATGGGCGCAATACTTTCAATTTCATTTTCATTATTTGGTTATGTGTACGTCTTAACAAGGGCCTCTTTTTATTATCAATCACAAAATTTAATAGAACTTGGAAGAAACCTTGGTTTCACCAAACAGAAGTCATTTTTAAAAATAATATTACCATCTGCTCGACCCGCAATAGTAGCCGGATTATCATTGGTTGCTATGGAAACCTTGTCTGATTTTGGTTCAGTATCATTTTTTGGTATTTCGACACTAACGACAGGAATTTATAACGCATGGATTTCTTTTGATGATCTTGCTTTAGCAAATCAATTATCTTTTTATCTTTTAATTTTTATCCTTGGATTATTTATATTAGAAAATTTATCTAGAAAAAAAGCACAGTATCATTCACCAAGCAAAGGTGGATTTAAAAAGAAATCTTTAACAACCTTATATGGCCTTAAAGCTTGGCTAGCTTTTTCATTTTGTTTTTTAGTTTTTTTTATTAGTTTTTTATTTCCTGTTTTACAAATGCTCTATTGGACAGTTATTTTTCCAAAGCATCTAGCAGATTTGAATTTATTTGAATTATTTTCCAATACAATAATTCTAGTATTATTATCAAGTATAGTTCTGATTGGTTTTGCTTTTATTTCAAATTATGGAAATAGACTTTCTCGAAGTAAATTTTTAGAAATCTTGACTACCTTTTCAATATCTGGTTACGCTATTCCAGGTATAATTTTAGCGGTCGCATTTATAACTTTTATTTCCTGGTTTGATAATAATATTATAAATTTATTCGAAATAAGAAATATAAAATCTATTTTTATTGGTTCCATTTTAGGTTTAGTTATTGTTTATTTTATTAGATTTTATTCTTTGGCAAGTAATGGAATAAAGTCTGGTTATTTAAAAATAAATTATTCCATTGATGAAAGCGCATACCTTTTAGGTTATTCAAAATTCAAAACTTTTAAAAATATACATATTCCTTATTTAAAAAATTCTATTATGTTAATTGGAATATTAATTGGTATAGAAATTATAAAAGAGTTACCTATAACGCTAATAATGAGACCTTTTAATTTTGAAACTTTTGCAACGCAAGCCTACATATTTGCGTCGCAGGACTTATTAGAAGCTGCTGCAGCACCTTCATTATTCCTTATTCTTACTGCAAGTTTCTTTATTTTAATTACATCTAGATATACTCTTAAGGATTAATTGTATTATGACAAAAAACTTTTTAGAAATTGTTAATGTTACTTTTGCAGCAAGTGCCAAAAATAAAGTCAACAATGTATCTTTAAATATAGAGAATGAGGGCGATATTATTTGTCTTTTAGGCCCATCTGGTATTGGTAAGACAACAATTTTAAGAACAATCGCTGGATTAGAAAAGATTCAATCTGGAACTATTTCATTAAAAAATAAAATTATTTCATCCAAAGATGTTCATGTTGAACCAGAAAATAGGAATATCTCTTTAGCATTTCAAGATAACTCACTGTTTCCTCATTATAATGTTCTTCAAAACATTAAATTTGGTGCTGAAAGAAATAAAAAAAAGAAAAAAAATTTAACAATTGATGAGGTTGTTAAATTTCTTCATCTAGATCATGTCAAAGAAAAATTTCCTCACCAAATTAGCTCTGGTGAAGCACAAAGAGCTGCGCTAGCTAGAGCATTACTTTCTAAACCAGATTTACTATTATTGGATGAGCCTTTATCCAATGTAGATCAAAGTTTTAAAGAAGAGATCCAAGTTAAATTAAAACAAGTCTTAACCGATTTAAAGATAACAACAATAATAGTAACACACGACTCTTATGAAGCGTTTTATCTTGGAAGCAAATGTGGAATAATTTTAGACAGTCAATTAAAACAATATGATGATCCTTATAATGTTTACCATTTTCCAAATTCTGTAGAGGTTGTAAATTTTCTAAATAGAGGAATTTTAATTCCAGCAAAAGTTACTGGTGAAAATAGTTTAGAAAGTGATGATCTAGGAACTATAAATGGAAATTTTACAAAACGTTATCCAAAGGGGTCAGATGTTCAATTATTATTACAGCCTGAAGATCTAGAACATGATGACCAGAGCAATTTAAAGCTAGAAGTTGTAGATAGAAAATTTAGAGGTACTAACTTTATATATACCTTAAAAACTAATAGTGATTTACTTATCCCTGTTTTTGTCCATTCACACCATATGCACCAACATGAAATTGATGAAAAATTTGGTATCAAGCGACCAATAAATATTGATCATATAGTTTGCTTCTAATACATATCGTCTTTAAATGAGTAATAGATCTAAAATATTTTTCAAAGGCGTGGCAGATGTAAGTCCATTAATGATACCTGTTGTTCCTTTTGGAATAATATTTGGAGTTTTGGCTATTGATCTAGGTTTATCACCAATAACAACAATGGCTATGTCGATCATTATTTTTGGTGGAGCATCACAAATAATTTTCTTACAACTTTTCTCTGCTGGTGCTTCTTCATTGGTAATACTAAGTTCAGTAGGAGCAGTTAATTCAAGACATTTATTGTATGGTGCTGTTTTATCAGAACACATGTCAGACTTTAAAATGACGTGGAAAATAATAATTTCATATTTTCTAGTTGATCAAGCATTTGCAGTCACAAATTCTTATTTAAAAAAAAGTGCTGATAAAGATAAAGCTTTTCATTCATTTGGTGCAGGGGCTACTTGTTGGGTTATATGGCAAATAACAACAATAATTGGAATATTTTTAGGTTCAATAATACCAGAAAAACTTGGATTAAGTTTTGCAGTTCCCTTAACATTTTTAGCTTTAATAGTTGATGATTTAAGAAAATTAATAAATGTAATTGTAATTATTATTTCTGGTTTAATAGCAACAGTTGGGTATGAAATTATTCCTTTTAAGGCATATGTGATTGTAGCCGCAGTTAGTGGCTTAGTAGCAGCAATGATTTTAACAAAATTCAAAGGGTTAAAAAATGGTTGAGTGGTCATTAATAATTTACTGTGGTTTAATTACTTTCCTTTCAAGATATCTAATGATTGCAATACTTAAAAAAGAAATGTTCACGGATAGAGTAAGAGAAGTTTTGTCCTTTGTTCCATCAGCAATATTTCCAGCAATTATTTTTCCAGCTATTTTCTTGGATATGACAGGAGATCTTTTAATTGAAAATAACCCAAAAATATTTGCAGCAACTATTGCAATAGTAGTAGGTCTTGTTAGCAAAAATGTAATCGCTACAATATTTTCTGGATTGATTTCTTATTGGTTTTTAATTTTTATTATATTCAATTAATACCTAATTGAATATTTCTATTAACATTACTATCCATCATATCTGGTTTAGTCAGATTTAAGTTTGTCATAATTTCAATATATTCATCAACATTTTTAACCTGTAATCTAGGATTAAATTTTTTTTCATTTCCAATCGTACTTACTTTTTTACCATTGTAATCATGACCAGGATAAAGAAGAGTATCTTCAGGCAATTTTAAAAGTTTATCAAAAATTGAATGATAGGAATCTTTTGAATTTCCATTTTGAAAATCAGTTCTTCCAGTCCCATTAATCAAAAGCGCATCACCTGAAAATAAATAGTTTTCTAGTAAAAAACTATAACTTTCCGATGTATGCCCCGGTGTATAGATTGACTTAATTTCTAAATTATCAATTTTTATTATTTCGTTATCTTTAACTTTAATCTCAACAGCTTCAGAGGGTGTGTGCTCTCCCATTATAGTTGCGCAATTTGTTGCTTTTTTTAATTTAGATGCTCCTGTTACGTGATCTGCATGAATATGAGTGTCTATTACTTTGACAAGTTTAAGATCTAGTTCTGTTAATAATTGGATATACTTATTAACATTTTCAATAACAGGATCTATAATTACTGCCTCGCGACCTTTTGCTGACCCTATAAAATAGGTGTATGTTGAAGTTTTAGGATCAAAAACTTGTTTAAAAATCATTTTTAAATACTATCAAAAATATATGAGCGACTCTACAATTGATTGGCAGTGCAAACACACTTGGAAAGCAAGTGCTAAAAATACGATGTGGTGTGTCATTGGTTGTTCTATTGGAGATTTTGGAACGATCTTATTTTTCCAATTAACAGAGATAGCATTTTCAATAATGGGAATTATGATCTTGGCAATTATTAATGGATTAATAACTAGTATTATTCTTGAAACATTTATTTTAATAAGGCAAAATTTTTCTTTTATAAATGCTTTAAAAACTGCATCTGGCATGAGTTTAATCTCAATGATAAGTATGGAAGTTGCAATGAATTTAACTGATTTTCTTTTAACAGGTGGTGCAACACTAACATGGTGGGTGATACCAATCATGTTGATTGTTGGTTTTTTAACACCATGGCCCTACAACTATTGGAGACTTAAAAAATTTGGTATCGCTTGTCATTAAATATAATGAAGTCATTAAAAAATTGGGATAACAAAACTTGGTTATCATCAAAAAACTACATTGAGTCATTTAATAAATTTTTAATTCAAAACACTAAACTTAATTCTAGATCAGAAATTTTAGATATTGGCTGTGGTCGGGGGAAAATTACAGGAAATTTAGCAACTAAAATCAAGCTTATTAATAAGCCAATAGGCCTTGATGTTGAAAACAATAAAGACAAAAGTAAAAAAATTATTTTTAAAAAAATAGACGCTATAACTTATCTATCCAAAACTAAAAAAACATTTGATTTAATCCTTATAAAACAAACAATTCATCTATTAAAAAAAAATCAAATTTTAAGATTATTATCACTATGTAAAAATAGATTAAATTCTAATGGTAAAATCATAATTCTAAGTTTAGACCCTAGTAAAAATGAGATACCCACATTTTCTTTAATGAAAAAAAAATTAGAAGAATCGCTAAAAAGAGACAAAAAAATATTTAAATTAATTACCAAAACTTATCCAAAGATAATTATTAAAAATTTTATATTTAAAGTTGGAATTATTAAAAATGAATATCTTAAGATGATTAAAAAAAGATATATTTCAACCTTACTTAGCTTTAACGATAAACAAATAAAAGTTGGGTTGAATGAAATTAATTTAAAATATAAAAATGAGTTAAATTTTAAAGACAGATTAATTTGCTTAATCTTAAAAAGATAACTATATAATTAAAAAATTATATTATGATTCCTCAAAAAGTAAAAGATCATTTAGAAGAATACATAAATCAAGAAGTCTATGTACAAATAGCTATCATTAAAGGTAAGGAAAAAAGCTCAACACATCTATCCATTAATAAGTATTTTAATAGTAATCATTTTAGAGACCTTTCTGAAGGAAAACCTTATGATCATTTTATTGAAGGACTTAAAGATAAATGTCTTGGAAAATTAAAAAACTCACCCATGAGAGACAAACAAACAAATGATGAAACAATTAAAGAATTACAAAAGAAATTAATTAACTCAAGTGACGAAGAGCTTAACAATATATTTTGGGAAATAGAAACTGGAGAATTTTTTTCAAGTAAACAGATACAAGAGTTAGAAGATGATCGTAATAATTTAATCGCCAAGTTAGATCTTTCCAAAAAAGAAGATGAAGTTTATGAAACTATTATGAATTTTTGTAAAAATTATGAAGAACTTTGTCAAAAAAAATACCCTGAGGCACCACTTCCATTAGAAATATTAAAATCAATTGATTAGCTCTACTTGTATTGCTAATAACTTAATAATTCACAGAACTATTGTATTATATAGAATAAACCCTATATATTTCACGTCTCCATGTCTGAAAATCAAATAATTATTAGTAGTTTATTTAAAGTTTATCAAAATGGGTTTGAAGCTCTAAAAAAAATAAATTTAAATATTAAAAAAGGTGAAATTTTTGCAATGCTTGGACCTAATGGTGCCGGTAAAACAACATTAATTAATATAATTTGTGGAATTGTAAAACCATCATCTGGGAAAGTTACAGTCGATGGGTTTGATATTATTAGCGACTATAGAGAAACAAGATCAAGAATTGGTTTAGTTCCACAAGAATTAACTTTAGAACAGTTTGAAACTGTTTTTAATAACGTTTCATATTCAAGAGGTTTATATGGAAAAAAACCTGATTCAAAACATATTGAAAAAATTTTAAAACAATTAAGTCTTTGGGATAAAAAAGATCAAAGATTAAGACAATTATCAGGAGGGATGAAACGAAGAGTCTTAATTGCAAAAGCATTATCACATGAGCCATCAATTTTATTCTTAGACGAACCAACTGCGGGAGTAGATGTAGAATTAAGACAAGACATGTGGAAAATAGTTGAAGAGTTAAGAAAAACAGGTGTAACTATTATTTTAACTACTCACTACATTGAGGAAGCAGAAGCTATTGCAGATAGGGTAGGCGTTATAAACAATGGTGAAATTATAATAGTTGAAGAAAAAAAAGAATTACTAAAAAAAATGGGTCACAAAAAATTAACAGTTGAACTTCAAGGTGAAATTTATGAAATTCCAGATAGTTTAGAAAAATATAAATTAGTTTTAGGAAATAACAAAATGTCAATTGATTATACTTACAATGTTCAAGCTGAACAAACTGGTATTACTAATTTATTGCAAGATTTAAAAGATGCTGGTTTAAAATTAAAAGATTTAAAGACTGAGCAAAGTACTTTAGAGAAAATATTTGTTAGTTTAGTAAAGGAAAATAATGAAATTTAATTACTCTGCTTTTAAAGCGATTTATCTTCATGAAATGGATCGATTCAGAAGAACTTTAATGCAATCGTTACTTTCACCAGTTCTCTCTACTTCTCTTTATTTTATTGTATTTGGATCTGTTATTGGTGGTTATGTAGAAAAAATTGATGGCATTAGTTATGGTTCATACATTGTCCCTGGCTTACTAATGTTAACGCTGTTAACTCAATCAATAACCAACACTTCTTTTGGAATATTTTTTCCTAAATTTAATGGAACTATTTATGAAATATTAGCCGCTCCTATTTCAACACTAGAAATAGTATTAGCTTTTGTTGGTGCAGGTGCAACCAAAACATTAGCTGTTGGAGTGGTAATTTTTATTACAGCAAATTTTTTTGTTGAAGTAGATGTGAAGTACCCACTACTAGTAGTTTTTTTGCTTATACTTGTTGCATTTACATTTGCATTATTTGGTTTTTTAATAGGATTAATGAGTTCTAATTTTGAGCAAATGTCTATCATTCCAACACTAATCATTACTCCAATGGTATTTTTGGGGGGAAGTCTTTATTCTTTAGATATGCTACCACCTTTTTGGCAAACGATAACTTACTTTAATCCAGTAGTTTATCTAATTAATGGCCTAAGATTTGCTTTCTATGGGGTGTCAGATTTCAATATATGGATTAGTATTAGCTCAATGGTAGTTTTCTTATTTGTTTGTATAGGTGCAGTGTCTGTACTATTAAAAAAAGGTTATAATATAAAATCTTAACTGCTGGCAATTTTCTAATGTGCGATCAAAAACTAAAGTTTTTATTGTTCATTTTTCTCAATACAGTCTTAATAATTATTTACTAATAAAAAATAGCCCAGTTAAGGGCTATTAAAAAAAACTTGAGGGAGTAATTTTTATTTAAAATTGTTCAGATTCTGTAGAACCTGCCATTGCAGTTGTTGAACTTTTTCCACTACTGATAGTGTTTGATACTGCATCAAAATACGAAGTTCCAACTTCTCTTTGGTGTTTAACACTTGTGTAACCGTCCTTCTCTCTAGAAAACTCTTGCTGTTGAATTCTAGAGTAAGCTGTCATACCTTCTTTTTTATATTTTTCTGCTAGTTCAAAAATTGCAATATTTTGTGTATGAAAACCAGCTAGGGTAATAAATTGAAACTTATATCCCATTTTAGAAATTTCTTGTTGAAATGATGCAATTTCATTATCACTTAAATGTTTTTTCCAATTAAATGACGGAGAGCAATTATATGCTAATAATTTTCCAGGAAATTTTTCATGAATAGCATCAGCAAATTTTTTAGCTTCCTCTAAATTAGGTGTTGCAGTTTCACACCAGATTAAATCAGAGTAAGGTGCGTAAGCTAATCCTCTTGAAATAGCTTGTTCAATTCCATCCTTTACATAAAAGAAACCTTCGGGAGATCTTTCACCAGTCAAAAAAGGCTTATCATTCTCATCAAAGTCATTAGTAATTAATTTTGCTGCATTCGCATCTGTTCTTGCTAAAATAATTAAAGGTACCTTAGCAATATCTGCAGCAAGCCTTGCTGATTTTAAATTTTTAACCATTGTTCCTGTTGGCACTAAAACTTTACCACCCATGTGACCACATTTTTTTTCACTTGCTAGTTGGTCTTCAAAATGAACTCCAGCTGCACCAGCTCTTATGAATTTTTTAGTTAATTCAAATACATTTAGTGGTCCACCAAAACCAGCTTCACCATCTGCAATAATTGGCAACATGTAATCAACACTATTCTCTTTTTTCATATCACCATCTTGAAGTTCCATGTGTTGAATTTGATCAGCTCTGATTAATGAGTTGTTCATTGTTTCAACCAATTTTGGTGCACTATCATATGGATATAAAGATTGATCAGGATACATTTCTCCAGCAGTATTTGCATCTGCAGCTACTTGCCATCCACTCAAGTAAATTGCTTTTAATCCTGCTTTGGCATGTTGTACAGCTTGGTTTCCTGACAAAGATCCAAGTGTGTTAACATAAGATTCTGTATTTAATAAATCCCAAAGTTTTTGAGATTGATTTTTACATAAAGAATATTCAATATTTATAGACCCTCTTAATCTTTCAACTTCTTTTTCTGTATAATCACGTTTGATTCCAGCAAATCTTTTTAAGTCGTATGAGATATTTTCTGCACTCATTATTGTTTATCCTATGATGTTGGTTGTTAGAGAAAATTGAATTAGTAAGAATGGATTAGCTATTATCGTCTAGAGACTTAATAAGATCATTCATTCCACTTGAACCCCAATCACAATGATCATCTCTCATATAGATCCCTCTGCTGTTGTGTTGATCTAAATCTTCTTTTTTGATGATTTGAGCTTCATTTTCAGTGTTATTTAATTTTTTGTTCATGTGAACTTTATAATTTACAAAGTTTACAAAAGCTATAAAAAATGAAAAAAAGCTTGTAAATCAAAGAAAAAATTTGTAAATATAAATTTACAAAGTTTACAAATAGAAAATATGAGTCAATTAGATTTAAAAATAGGGCCTAAAATCAAAGCTTTTCGAAGGCAGCTCGGCCTTCAAGCTAACAAATTAGCTGAGGAATTAAGTATTTCCCCAAGTTATTTAAATTTAATTGAGAGCGGCAAAAGAAAAATCGATGGCGATCTTTTATTAAAAGTGTGTGAAAAACTTAATATTGAATTATCTCACCTTACATCAAAAGCAGATATTAATCTGCAAAATACAATTTCAGAAATTTTAGATGATAGTTTGTTTGAAGATTTAGATATATTGGGTCCAGAAGTTAAAGATCTAGTTAGTACAAATCCAAAAATTGGAAAAGCAATTGTAAGGCTTGGGGATATATTAAAAAAAAAAGACCATGAATTAATTGATAAGATTGAAAAAATTTCTGGAAAGATAGTTGATAATAGAAAAAATTCTTTTCCAGGAGAAGTCATTTCAGATTTTATTCAAAAAAATAAAAATTACTTTCCTAAACTTGAAGATTTTGCAAATAAAGTTTTTGAAAAAATTCAAAAAAATAATCGAACAAGGTATATTGCCCTTTGTGATTATTTAAATTCAGAATACTCAATTAAAGTTAAAGATGTAATACCTGATGAAAATAAACCATTTTCAAAAATATTTAATAAAAGTAAAAAAGAACTTTTATTAAGTGATTATAGTTCTTTAGAAACAAAAAAACTTTATGCTGCAGCTCAAATTGCACAAGAAGGAGCTAGTAAAGAAATAGATAAATATCTAACTGAGTTTAGCTTTCCCTCTGATGAGTCAAAAAAATTAACAAAGGTAGCTTTATTGAATTATTGTGCGGCTGCAATATTAATGCCATACAAACTTTTTCATACTGAATGTAAAAAACTTAAATATGATTTAGAATTATTGCAAAATACTTTTGCAACTTCTTTTGAACAAGTTGCTCATAGAGTTACCTGTCTTCAAGATCCAAAACTTCCAGGTATACCTTTTCATTTTTTAAGAGTGGATATGGCAGGTAATATTTCAAAAAGATTTTCTTTATCAGGTATTGATATTCCAAGATATGGTGGTGCGTGTCCAAGATGGAATGTTTATTCAGCATTAACTAGGCCTGGTGTTATACAAGCAGCAGTTAGTAAAATGACTAATGGTGAAAAATATGTTTGCATTGCTAGAACAGTTGAAAAGGGGATAGGAAGATTTGGTCAAGCAAAAAGTATACTGTCTATTGGTCTTGGATGTGAAGCAAAATATGCAAAAGATTTTATTTATACTGAAAATGTAAATATTAACGATAAATCTACTGAAATTCCTATAGGTGTTTCATGTAGAACTTGCGATAGATTAGATTGTTCTCAAAGAGCTTTCCCACCATTGCATAAAAAGTTTGATATCGATATTAATACTAGAGGTGTTTCAGTTTATGTTACTGATGAAAACTCTTAAAGTATGGAATAGGAATTAGTTGAAAATGAAGATGTTTATACTCTTAAAAATCAAAACACTACAATAGGTTTTGTTCGATTTAGCGAGCGTGGGGAAGTTAAATACATATTTGTTAATCCATTATTCTGAAGAAAAAAGACAGAAAAAAGGCTTGTCTTTTAACCACTAATAAGTCCTTTGGGGGAAAAATTACTTATTTCAATTAAGGATTTTAATTAGCCACATATATTTAATCCAAATTTTTTGATAAAATTTAAACAATGATCATAACTCTTAAAGATAAATTTAGACCACGTATTAAAGCTCGAATTAGAAAGAACAAACAAATTTTAAATAAAAATGTTAAGAATTTGTTTGAATGGGTAAAAGGTGCTGAGTTAGTTGAATTAAAAGAATGCAATACAACTGAAGACCCAGTAAGGCCTGAGCTAGATAATGATTTTAGAACTGGTTATGGTCGAAAAATTTATGGTGTTAAGTATAAAGGAGAAATACATGCAGTTATGTGTTTTGCTTACACAAATAAAATACCAACAAGTGTTGAAGAACTTGAAAAATTAAGCACAGATGCTTTTTTACAAAGTGCTATGAGAGATCAAAATATTGGTCAAATAGCAATTGCTTATACTGTTTGGTCTAAAAAAAAAGGTGGAGGCAAACTTATTGTTAAAGAGGTATTTAAGAAAATTAAGAAATCCAATCACCTAAACAGATTAGTTACTTTGTCTCCACTTACTGAAATGGCAACAAAGTTTCATTCAAGAAATGGTGCAAAACTTTTACAAATTAATGATACCACACAAAATTTTGAATATAAAGTTATCTAAATCTATGAAAAATTTAAAATTATTTGTTCTATTATTTTGTTTTTTTAATATCTTGTCTTATTCTAATATTATGGCCTATGAAGAATCAAATTATGAAATTGTTAAGAAGAATGAAGTCTTTGAAATAAGAAAATACTCTAACCGTTTGGCTGTAGAAACCATTGAGCACAATCAAAATAGTGGGTTTAGAAAATTATTTAATTATATCTCAGGTAATAATAAAACCAATGAAGAAATAAAAATGACAACTCCAGTTACACGAGTAGAAAAAAATGGAAATATGACAATGCAATTTTATTTACCATTAAAATTTGATGAAAATAATGTGCCTGATCCAACTGGTGATGACATTAAAGTTGTTAATATAGAGGGTGGTTATTACGCAAGTATTATTTATTCTGGAAGATCAACAGATAAAAATTTTATAAAACATAAAAATATTTTGGAAAAAGAATTGTTAAATAACAATATATCAATTATAAGCCCACCAATAAGAGCAACTTACAATAGTCCTTTTACACTTCCAATGCTTAGAAGAAATGAAGCGATGTTTAAGATTGTTTTTTAGTTAAATCAAAAATATTTTATGTTGAAAATCTTAAGTTTTTTAATTTTAATATTCATCTTTAATTGTGTATCAATAGCAATGGAAAAAAAACCATATCATCATTTGCCTGATGGCACATTTAGAAATCCAGAAGGATCACCAAAAAGAAATGAAAATTTCAAATGGTCATTTAAAATCTACAATCAAGAAAAAAAGAAATTAGACATGACCATTCCAAAGGAACATGTTGTTAGTAAACAAAAGGTATTATCTGATTTAGATAAATTTAAAAATGATGATTATATTGCTTGGATAGGTCATGCGACATTCATTATTAAACTGGGAGATACTACAATTATTACAGATCCAGTTTTTTCTAAAAATGCTGGGCCTCTTATATTTGGTCCAAAAAGATTTGTGGAACCAGCATTAAACCTTAGAGAAATACCAAAAATTGATTTGTTTTTGCTTACCCATAATCATTATGATCATCAGGACATGATGACTATTAGAAGATTTCCTTACAAAAAAGCAAAAGTTATGTTGCCATTAAAGCTTGGAAAATATTTTACAAGAAATGGTTATAGGGATGTAAATGAAATGGATTGGTATGATGAAATAAAAGTTAATGAAAAACTAAAAATCACATTTTTACCAGCAGTGCACTGGTCTAAAAGAAGCCTAACAGATACAAATAAATCTTTATGGGGTAACTTTTTAATTGAATATGATGGCAAGAAGATACTGTTTGCTTGTGATACTGGTGTTGGAGATATCTATAAAGATTTAGGAAATAAATATGGGCCAATAGATATTTCTTTTATCAACATTGGCGCATATAATTTTTATCCAATGATGCCAACTAAAGACAAATCCACTTTTCATACGAACCCTGAAGAAGCTCTAAGCATTGGAAGAGATTTAAAAAGTAAAAAAGTAATAGGGATGCATTGGGGTACTTTTGTTCTTTCTCTTGAGCCAATAATGGAGCCATTAACAAGATTTAAAGATAATGCTGAGAAGTATGGTTTTAATAAAGATGACGCAGTATTATTTAAGATAGGTCAAATAAGTAAATTAAATGATATCATAGAATAGAATCTATGAAAAAAATTGTTACAACAATTGTAATATTTTTCTTAAGCTCAGTTTCATTTGCTGACGATCAGGAAAGAGAACTTGATAAGTTATTTTTAGAATTAAAAAAAAATATTCCCTCAAAATCTTCTAATATTGAACAACAAATTTGGCTTCTCTGGAGCACTCATCCATCTGATGAAAAATTAACATCAATGCTTGATGAAGGTTCAAGATTAGTTCAAGATCAAAAATTACTCAGGGCCATTTCTGTTTTTACTGAAGCTATAGAGCTTGACCCATCATGGGCAGAAGCATGGAATAAGAGAGCTACAGTTTTATATATGATAGGTGAGTTTCAAAAATCTCAAAATGATATAGACAAAGCACTCGAGCTAGAGAAAAGACATTTTGGAGCGTTAGCAGGACAAGGATTGGTTAATATTCAACTACAAAACTATGAAAAAGCGATTAAGAGCTATCAAATGGCCGAAGAGATTTATCCTGCAATGAAATCTCCTAAATTAATGATTAAACAAATAGAAGAATTGATAAAAAAACAATCTATCTAATATTAATAATTTTTATGTCAAAAAAATTTGATGTCATCATAATAGGTGCAGGTGCAGCAGGTATGATGAGTGCTATTGAAGCTGGAAAACGTGGTCGTAAAGTTTTACTCGTTGATCATTATAAAAAAATTGGTGAAAAGATTAGAATTTCAGGTGGGGGTAGATGTAATTTTACTAATATAAACACAAATCCCAATAAGTTTCTTTCTCAAAACCCAAAATATGTGAGATCAGCATTAAGTCAATATACTCAAAATGATTTTATCAATTTAATGAATAAGTATGAAATTAAATTTCATGAAAAAAAATTAGGACAATTATTTTGTGATCACAGTGCTCAACAAATTGTTGAGATGTTACTTAAAGAATGTGAGTTAGCAAACGTGACTATTTTAAAAGAATTTATTATAAAAAATGTTGATAAAGATAATGATCAGTATCTTGTATCAACTGAAACAGATAAATATTCATCAGAGTCTTTAATTATTGCAACAGGTGGATTGTCTGTTCCAAAAATAGGCGCCACTTCATTTGGTTATGAAATTGCTAAAAAATTTGATCACGATGTAATTGAAACCATACCTGCATTAGTACCCCTTACGTTTAATGAAAAGATATTAGAAATGTGTAAGGAATTAACGGGACTTTCTGTTGAAGCTATAGTCTCTTTTAACAAAGTTTTATTTCAAGAAGGAATGTTGTTCACCCATAGAGGTTTAAGTGGCCCTTCAATATTACAAATTTCATCATATTGGAAACAAGGGGATAATATTAAAGTTAATCTTTCACCAAAATTAAATGTTTACCAATTATTAGAGGAAAAAAGAAAATTAAATCCAAAACTTGATATTTTAAATATTGTAAGTGAAATTTTGCCAAAAAGGCTAGCTCAAATAATTTGTAATGAAAATAAAGTAAGTGGAAATATTTCTGAATTATCAAACAAAATATTAAAGCAGATAAGTGAGAATATAAATTCTTGGCTAATCAATCCAACAGGATCAGAAGGATACAAAACTGCCGAAGTAACTTTAGGTGGAGTTAATACTAAAGAATTATCTTCAAAAACAATGATGTCTAACAAACATAAGAATTTATTTTTTATTGGTGAAGTAGTTGATGTAACGGGACATTTAGGTGGATATAATTTTCAATGGGCTTGGTCTTCTGGTTATGTTTCGGGCCAATATGCATAAAACCATCGTATCGACTTAATCCATTCTATTTGCTAAAATATTAAAATGTGTGGAAGATATGTTGTAAAAAATGCGGTTACCAAAACTAGCAAGTTAGTTAAATCCGCAATTCAAGTTGAAGACACTGAAAACTATAATGCCCATCCCTATCAAAAACTTCCAGTTATTAAAAAATATAAAAATGGAAATACTTTAGAGGCTCTTAAATGGGGTTTAATACCTAGCTGGGCTAAGGATAAAGATTTTAAAGCATTAATTAACGCAAGATTAGAGACAATTGATGAGAAAGTTTCATTTAAAAAACTAATTAAGAATAATCGATGTGTTGCAGTAGCTGATGGTTTTTATGAATGGAAAAGGGAAGAAAAAGAAAAAACCCCTCATTATTTTACTAGAAAAGACACTAATCCTATTTTTTTTGCAGGTATTTATGAGGAGGATCAATTTTGTTTAATTACAGAAGAAGCTAAAGAAAATATAAGTGAGATACACCATAGGCAGCCAGTTATAATTAATCAAACAGATGTTAATCGATATTTAAATTTAGAGTTACAAGGTTCAGCTTTTTTAAAAGAATGTAGTAAACCTGATCTTATATTTTATGAAGTTTCAAAAGACGTTAACAAACCTTCCAATAACAGTGCTTCATTGGTTCAAGCTGTTTAGAAAAATAGACACTTGTTACAAGTTTAAGTATTCTTAAAAAATGAAAAATTTATATCATTCAGATATTTACAAATTTGATACCCCTGTCAGTAGTTACTGGGAAGATGTCTCAAGTGAAGATTTAAATTTAGAAAAATTAACAAAAGATATTAATTCAGAAGTAGTTGTTATTGGTGGGGGTTATACAGGTTTATTGTGTGCAATTAATTTAATTGAAAATTATAACTTAGATGTCATTTTAGTTGAAGCTGGAAAAATAGGATGGGGCGCATCATCACGTAATGCTGGATTTAACTGCTTACCTCCAAGCAAGATGTCTTTTAAAAAGATGCAATCTATTTATGGAAAAGAAGAAACAAAGAAGTTTTTTAAAAACTCTGTTGAAGGTTCAAATCATACAAAAGATATCATAAAAGAATATAAAATTGATTGTGATGTAACAGGAAACAACAATTATGTGGTGGCTCATCATAAAAATAAATTTGAACAAATAAAAGATCAAGCAGAGATTTATAAATCTGAGTTTGATATTGAAACCAAAATTTACTCAAAAGAAGAATTTAATAAAATTGGACATGGAGGAACCGAACAATATGGAGCGTTTTCATATAAACCTGGTTTTGCAATCAATCCTCTTAAATTCGTAAATGGTATTGCAAAGTATGCTTTATCAAAAAAATTAAAGATTTTTGAGCACACTAAAGTTGATCAAATTGATAAAGAAAATGGATCTTATATTTTAAAAACTAAAGAAGGATCTATTCGTTCAAAAAAAATAGTAGTTGCAACTAACGGATTTTATCAAGAAGGGTTAATTCCACAAATGGATGGAAGGGTACTGCCTGTTATTTCAAATATAATTGTAACTAGAAAACTTAATGATGATGAAATTAATGCTCATAACTTTAAAACATTTTCACCCATCGCTAACACTAAAAACCTTTTATATTATTATCGGAAGTTACCAGATGATCGGATTTTATTTGGAACTAGGGGAGATTTAACTGGGAGTGATCAATCCAATTTAGCTATGTCTAAAAAGATGGAAAAATTTTTAAAAGATATTTTTCCTCAATGGTCTAATGTCTCAATTGATTATAACTGGCGAGGGTTAATTGCTTTATCTCAAAAGTTAACCCCATCTATTGGTAAAATTGATAATGAAGAGATATATTATGGATTTGGCTACAATGGAGTGGGAGTTAGTGCGGCTCCTTGGACTGGAAAACAGCTATCTAAGCTAGTTTTTTCATCCAACAGTAAAGATCTTGATATTTCAAAAATTTATAAAGGATTACCAAAAAAATTTATTTTTCCTAAATTAAGGACTTTTTATTTTAGATTGGCTGTGTGGTTTTATGCAATTAAAGATAAGCTAAACATTTGATATAATATTTAAAATAATAAAAATTATTTAAGATAGAGAATTAACAGTAAACAGGAGAAGAAATGTTAAAAGTATATTTAGCGGGTGAAATTCATACTAACTGGCGTGAAGAAATAATTGAAAATTGTAAAAAAGAAAATTTAGATATTCAATTTTCATCTCCTGTAACCGATCACCACTCATCAGATGATTGTGGGGTTGAAATTTTAGGTGCTGAAGAGAAAAATTTTTGGAAAGATAGAAAAGGTGCAAATATCAATTCAATTAGAACCAAAAAGTCCATTAAAGACAGCGATGTGGTCGTTGTTAAATTCGGTGAAAAATACAAACAATGGAATGCAGCTTTTGATGCAGGATATGCAGCTGCTTTAAATAAATCAATTGTTGTCATTCATAGTGATGATCACCAACATGCTTTAAAAGAAGTAGATGCTGCAGCATCTGCTGTTGCATCTGATCAAAAACAAGCTGTTCGAATATTAAAATATGTTTTAAAAGGATCCTTAGAATAATCTATTATGCTTACATATATAATCCCTTTTTTAATTCTAATTTTGGTTGTCGTATTTATTCATGAATATGGTCATTATTGGTTTGCCAAAAGATATGGAGTAGGAGTTACAGATTTTTCTATAGGTTTTGGTA
>Ga0257121_1000759_pt1 | contig 25973 bp, 24 predicted proteins | sample SI106_100metaG_FD_190180 | JGI IMG/M metagenome (GOLD analysis project Ga0257121, IMG submission 190180) | Marine microbial communities from Saanich Inlet, British Columbia, Canada - SI106_100 | ecosystem: Environmental > Aquatic > Marine > Inlet | place: Canada: British Columbia | collected...
TTATGCGGGGTGCTGCTGCTTGCCGGCAAGTGTTGCGTCAGTATTTACTTGATTCGAATTTGGCTTTAGCAGAACGTGCTGCAATCAGCGTCGGAACTGCTGGTGAGCCTGCTGCCGCTCCAACACTAATGCAGCTGCTTCAGAATAGTCCGCGCTCTAGTGAAGTTTTAAATGCTTTGGTCTCTGCGACCGGAGCCGACTTCCGCCGCACTCCAGATCCAGCAGGTACTTATGCTGCATGGTGGAATGCAAATTCCGGTATCTTGCCGCGCGACTGGCTACGTAAAGCCTTAATCGATTCCGATTATGAATTAGACGAGTACTTCGACGACCCTGCGCGCTGTTCGCCGAAACTTGCAGTTGAGCAGCTGTTAAGCGCCCTGAGTTCTGGCCCGGCTAGATTGCGCCCACTCTGCGCTTACTTCTTGTTTATCATAACTAAAGTTGACGCACAAATTATTTTGGACGGCACCCCGCGTAATGAATTGTTGCGTCGTGCGCAGCCATGGCAAGATTGGTTAAACGCAGTTGAGTAGCTATAAATTCAGTAACGTAATTGACAAGCTAAAGTGGGGCATTGTTGTAATAGCAGTCCTTTTTTGGCTTTTGCGCGAATCAGATTTTGAACGCGTTGCAGAGTTGTTACCACAAATCAAACCTGCTGCGGCCGAAAGCGAAATCGACCCCTATTTGTTAGCAGGCTTAGTCTTTGCTGAATCTCGAGGGCAAGCAGATGCCTTATCATCTGTTGATGCCGGTGGCTATTGTCAGTTGCTGCCAAGTACAGCTGATGAGGTTGCGCAGAAAATGAAAATATCTGGCCCGCCTTATTCACCAACCGACAATTTGCGAATGGGCGCGTTCTATCTGGCTCAAATGATTCGTCGTTGGCAGGGCGATGTCACCCTCGGTCTTCTTTCATACCGTTTAGGCGCAGCGCGTGTGGCACGTAACATCGATAAGCATGGCAGTGCCAAACTTTATGTGGCATCAATGGAAGGTAAGTCAAAAACCCCATTGTCTTACGTCGAGCAAATACTAGACTATCAAAAACGATTCTCTGAACATGACCAAGCCCGATAACATCCTGTTTGTTTGCACTAACGCTCGTAAAGAAAACGAGCGTGAGTCATGCCAGACATCTCACGCCACAGATGATTTGTGCAAAGCATTGCGCGATGAAGTTAAAGAGCGAGGGTTGAAGCAAGAATTACGAGTCACTTCTAGCGGATGCCTTGGCCCATGCCATCAGGGCCCACATGCCGTTTTGATGCCAGCTGACATTTGGTTCAGTGGCTTTAACTCTGGTGATTGCCTTGCAATTATCGATACTGTCCAACAAAAACTCTCCAAAAAGTAATGCCAAAAATAACTGTAAGATCCTCTAGCGAAACTAAAACTGTCGAAGATGAAGGTAGCTTGCTCGAAGTAAGCTTCGATAACGATTTACCGATACCGTTTGGTTGTCAATCAGGCAAATGCGGCATCTGCACCGTTAAGGTAGTCGAAGGCAATTTGGCCGCCGCCTCAAAAGTAGAAGAGGCCATCCTTGAAGGTTTCGATTGCGAAGCAGGTGTTAGACTAGCTTGTCAGGCACATCTCGATGGCGATGTGGTTTTAGAATCAATTAACGAATAAGAAAATGGTACGAGTAGCAGTATGTTTGGCTGGTTGCGGAGTTAAAGATGGCTCCGAAATTCATGAGGCAGTCCTCACTTTGTTATCTCTGAAACGTGCTGGCGCAACGCTGCAGTGCTGCGCGCCCGATGCTGAACAAATGCATGTTATCAATCACTTGACAGAAGAAGTGGTCGAAGGTGAAACTCGTAACATTCTGCAAGAATCAGCCAGAATTGCCCGCGGAGAAATTGTGGCATTATCAGAAATATATGCGGCTGACTACGACGCCATTGTTTTCCCAGGCGGATTCGGAGCGGCAAAAAATTTATGCGACTTTGCTGTCGCAGGTTCAGCCGCTGAAGCCCATCCTCAAGTAAAGAGTGCTATTTGCAATTTTCTTGACGACAATAAAGTTCTGGGTTTTATCTGTATAGCTCCGGCTGTTTGTGCGGCAGCTGTGCGCGATCATCATGCAGTGGTTGAGTTGACCGCAGGAAATTGTCCCGATACTCATGCCGCCCTCCGTGAAATGGGAGTGAAGACGATTGATTGCGAGTACTCTCAAGTTCACGTCGACACTGCCAATAAAATTGTCTCAACACCAGCTTATATGCTTGCCGAAGATATCGTGCAGCTATCGTCTAGCATCGATGCGCTAGTCGCTGAAGTCATAAACCTGTGCCAAGAATAAATGTACCTTTCATTAATATTACTTTTCGCGTCTCAGCAGCCGCAGCCTGCTCAACCCAATTTTGCAGATTACCCAGCGCAAGACGCAATCTCTTATGACATCGAGCTAGATATTTTGCCGGACGGCAAAGTGAAGGGCAGTGTCAAATATCATTTTAAGTCGCGCGCGAAAATCGCAATCATCTACCTCGATCGCGTTGCTTCAGATGATTGGCAAGTTGAATTTGCAGATTTAGATGGCAATCCGCTAAAAGTAGAAACCACTGCTTATCAATATCAAATTATGTTGCCTTTCGTCGCCGGCCCTGGCGATGACGTGGTATTCAGCGCCGAGTTTTCAGGATGGCCCGCCGACGGTCTTTACCGCGAGCGCAATTACCTCGGCGACACATATTTCTTTAGTGATGGGTTTCCTTCGCGAACGCGTGCTTGGTTGCCATGCGAAGACTCAAACGCTGACCGCGCCAATTTTTCATTAACTCTTAGCGCTCCAGCAGGTTGGAGCGCGATTGGTTCAGGTGCCTGGACTACTTCTAAGCTAGAAAACGGTGGCACTTTAAGTCATGGACAAACCAAGTCACCGATTCCGCCATCGCTTTTCGCTTTTGCCGCCGGACCTTTCGCCCGCGTTGCTGAAGAAGGTGATGACCGATTTATTCCGCACTATGTATTTCCGCAAGATGCTGATGTGGCTGCCGATTACTTAGTCCACCACGCAGTTTTCATGGAATGGATGGAAGAAAAATTCGGAGACTATTTGTATGCAAAATTTACGACTGTGCAAATCCCCACTCGCTGGGGCGGCATGGAATATCCAGGCAACGTATGGCTTGCACAAAAGATATTTAAGTACTCCGGTGGAGGGGTTGGAACTATGGCCCACGAATTCGCTCACATGTGGTTTGGCGACGGAGTTGGCTACGCACGCTGGCAAGACGCTTGGCTGTCCGAAGGCTTCGCAAGCTATATCGGGCCAATGTTGCATGAAGTTATTGGTCTCACCAATTTAAAAGATGAAATGCGTTCCGCGCGCTCGCGTTGGCGTCGTTCACGCGCAGCCCACAAAAAACCAATAGTCGATGATGAATTTAGGTCGTCCGAAGATTTTTTCGGACGTTATTCATCCAATACATATCAAAAAGGCGCATGGGTGTTGCACATGCTACGCAATGAAGTTGGCGACGACTTGTTTTTTTCAAGCGTTCGCGATTATTACCAGAGGAACATGTCTCAGGCAGTTGTTTCTCAAAAACTAATCGACAGCTTTAACCAAGTCTGCGAACGCGATCTCACCTGGTTCTTTGAGCAATGGCTGCGCAAGCCAGGCTGCCCGATAATCACTGTCACGCTATCTGAAAACGGCAAAAGCCTGCTTGTTAATCAAACGAAGACAGATTTTAGATTCAGTTTAGAAGTGAGTTACATTGACGACGACGACGAGACAATAACTCAAGTGATTTCTGTGACACGAGCTGGGTCACATGTCGTCGTTCTAAAAAATGGTGGTCGTGATTTAAAAATCGACCCCAACGTCAAACTACTATTTATTTTAGACGAATAGTCAGCAGACTATCGAAACCTTGTTTGGCGCCTTCGTGACGCACAATCAACTCACTACCGTCTTCTAGTCTAAAATCTTTCTCTGATACAGTTGCGAAGTGAGTTCCGGTGTTCCAGGGCTCAGAATCGATGCGCTTAATTAACATGTCGCCAATCGCAGTACGGTTAATTAAACTCAAGCGAATAGGGTACGGGGCCAACCCCTTTGCCACTAAATTATATTTACCATGTTCACTACCGGGCTCAATCGACAAGTGACGCACCCAATTAGCGTGGTCGCGACCAATTAGCGGATGCTCTAAGAATCCGCTTTCAAACGCGGCCGCTAGTTTGGGTTGTATAGCGGCGTCAATGGCGCCAGAGTCGTAAGCAGCATGCCCAGATGACAGATATAATTCGTGGTTGTCGACACTAAGTTTGTAGAGCATTGCATGGTCAACGGAAGCCACTGCCAGCGGGTGAGTGGCGATTCCGCACGAGCAGAGCAGAAGGCTGACGGAAGGGATGAGTGTCTTCAACATATTTGGCTAGAATAACAGCATGGCAGTAGTTGAACAAGTTAAAGAATTCTATTCGGAATTAGAGTGGATACAAAAAAGTCTTCAAGTCGGATAGTAAATTTACTAACGCAAGTGAGCGGGTAGCGTAGAATATCCAACCATGAAAATTAGCCGACTACCGATTCTTATAATTGCTGCATTGAGTGCTTCTACGGCACTTATTGCGCAAGATACTCGCCCTGCACATTCTGTAACACCGTGGGCTCATGACAGTTCCGACCTCGAGGTTGATGGACGTGTGCATTATGGTTCCTTCGCCAACGGTATGCGTTTTGCTTGGGCCGACTTGCCCAAGCCCGAAGACCGTGTTTACTTGCGCTTGCATGTCGATGCTGGTTCCTTTGGTGAAGCTGATAGTCAGGCGGGCATGGCTCACTTCCTCGAGCACATGGCTTTCAATGGCAGTGATAATTTCGAGGCTGGCACGCTTATCGAGTGGTTCCAAGATCATGGCATGAGTTTCGGTGCCGACACAAACGCTCACACCTCTTTTTCAGAAACAGTTTATAAATTAGATCTGCCGAACCGTGATGAAAAAACTCTACGCGAAGGCATGTTGGTAATGAGTGATTTCGCGAGAGGAATGATAATCGCCGACGAAGAGGTTCAAGCCGAGAAGGGCGTTATTGATGGCGAGCAACGCGAACGCGATTCAGCAGGGTTCCGCGTCCTAGTGCAGAGGCTCGAGCGTCAATATAAAGGAACACTACTTGCTACACGTTTGCCAATTGGCACCAAGCCAATACGTGACGAATTCAGCGGAGAATCAGTGAGAGAGTTTTACACCAAGTGGTACCGTCCTGAGAATATGACCATGGTTATCGTCGGTGATTTACGCGGGTATAACCCCGAAGAGCTAATTGCCGAGTACTTTAAAAGCTTCGAAGGCCCAGGCACTCCTGTAGATAACGAGCCGGCAATGGGCGAGCCAACACTTGACGATGCGTTTTTCTTTGTTAGTGACGACGAAATCCCTTCGGCTAGCATTACTGTCGCTAATCTTAAGCCTTATGTCCACACCGACGACACTGTCGAACAACGATCTAAAGATATAGCATTGATGGTGGCGCATTCAATGTTGGCGCAACGTTTTTCTGAGGCGGTCAAATTGCCTGAAACGAAATATCTATCTGCATCAGTTGGTCGTGCTGGTGGCATGAAGGTTTTCGAAGGTGGCGACCTTTCGGTTAGTTGTGATCCAAAAGATTGGCAAGAAGCACTTAGCCAAGCATATGTCGCTTTGCGCGTTGCATTGAATTATGGCTTTCAAGATGTTGAGCTTGACGAAGTGCGCGCAAACTTAGCGCGTTCTCTCAACGAAGCTGTGGCGCGTGAGGCGACTGCATCAAGCGCAGTGTTGCGCGAAGCCATTCTCGCTGAAATCGAGGAAGGTGTTGTGCCTACTGATGCTGCTTATGATTTAAAAATGTACAGGCCTGTTCTCGAATCTCTTACTGTAGGTGATTGCTTAAATGCACTGCGCGATAATTGGCGTGGCGGAACACTGTCGATTACAGGTTCGGGAAACCTTGAGTTGGAAGACGCTAAACAGCAATTTTCAGACGTTTATGACGCTGCACGCAAGGTGGTTCTAGAACGTCCTGCTGATAAAGATCTAAAACCTTTCGCGTATTCATCAACCGCTGAAAATGCCGGTGATATTGTTTCGCAAAATAAAATAGAAGACCTAGATATGTGGGTTGTTGAGCTTTCGAATGGGGTGTTGCTAAACATAAAGAAGACTGATTTTAAGGCTAATCAAATTTTAATCACATCGCGTTTAGGTGAAGGCACTCTCGTTATCCCAGAAGAAAAAGCAAACATTGCCGGCGTGGCCTCATTCGCCTTTGATGGTGGTGGCTTGCTTGAGCACAGCGTCGACGACATGCGTCGCTTGTTTGCTGGCAAAGAAGTTGGCGCATCTTTTAGTTTCGGTGAAGATTCTTTCGGGCTTTCTGGTCAAACCACTAGCGAAGACCTTTTGCTTCAGTTTGAATTGATGGCGGCCTCTATTCAGCATCATGGCTATCGTTCAGACATGTTAGACATGATTCTTAAGCAGTTGCCGTTGATTTACCAGCAACTAGAGCATAGCTTCCAAGGCCCGATGGCTTTCGAATTTGTTCCTGCCGTGCTTGAAGGATATCTGCGTGGTTCGATATTAGGCTTAGACTACATGCCCCCAATAGAACAACTGAGTTCTGTTGACATGCAACAAGTTCAAGAACTAATGGAGCCACTCCTGAAAGACGCTCCGCTAGAAGTCAGCGTGGTTGGCGATGTTGATGTCGATCAAGTCGTTAAATACGCTGCTCAAACTTTTGGCGCAATGCCACAGCGCCGCGAGCGTATTGATACTAGTGAGTTAGTTAAGGGTGTTTTCATCAGGCCAGGCGTAACCGTTGAAAGCAGTATTGACACTGCTGACGAGAAGGCAAGCTTGATGATGTATTTCCCCACATGCGATGGGTTTGACGACGCGCGTCGCCGAAACATTATGTTCTTAGGCAAGGTCGTTGACGACCGTTTACGCCTAGAAGTGCGCGAGCGCTTGGGCGCAGCTTATTCTCCAGGTGCTGGCGGGCAGGCATCCTCGGTGTTTGAAGGCTTGGGCGGCATCGTGATTCAAGCTGCCGGTGACCCTGCCGAGACTAAGGTCTTGATAGATGCTTGCCTCGGGGTTGCCCAAGATTTAGCAGAAAATGGAATTTCTCAAGATGAAGTGAATCGTTTGTCTGAGCCTTTGCTAAACCAAGTTCGTGATGCAATGCGCACCAATAGTTTTTGGTTGAACAGTATTAATGACGCACAGTCAAATCCTGAAGGCCTACACAGTCTGCGTACCATCGAAGAGTTCTACGCCAACATCTCAGTCGATGATTTGACAGCACTGGCTGCCGAGTATCTGCAGCCAGAGAAAGCGAGTTACTTGGTCGTGACTCCAAATATAGCAACAGAATAGGGGTAGTCTTTTTCCCAGACATACTCTTGGGCGAGGCCGATTGCAAAGCGCGGAACAAATTTCTCTATTAGGTTCAGTGACATGGTAAGCTTTGCGCATGATTAGTCTTGTAATGTCGTTAACTTGTAGCTTGTCTTTGCTCGGGGCTCTGCCTCAATCCCAAGAATTAAGTTACTCTCAACTTTTAGAGCGCACCTACGATTTGCGGTTCATGTGTGAATTGCCAGCTGACGGAGAGCGCAGTGAGCAATTGCGCCTTGAGGTAGCCGATCAAGAATTTGAATATGTAATCAATGGGCCTGCGGTAATCACTCGGGTATTCACGGATTCAGCCACTGGAGCATTTAGTGTCGAACTCAATGGCGATGATTTCAACGCCGAGCTGTCTTCCCTAGAAGAATTTATTGCCGCTCCATTCTCAAATAATTACGGGAATGCTGTGTCTATTAATTTGCCAATCTCAATTGCTAAAAATGCAACAGTCCGTTTAGCTGGTTCAACCGCTACCCACATTGACCTTGATGTGTGGTATCCCGCTCTAGGTGCTTCTTTGGTTGACAGCGGCAATGAGTTCTTAAAAGGGCAGAGGCGTTCGATTAAAGCTGCGAGTGATGTTTTTGCGTCTAACCAACGACCTGTAGCGACATTTTCTCCGAATCCTAAGAAGATTGGGGTTTCATACTTTCGTTCTCCTGAGTTGCCGCCATCCAGCACCAATGGAGAGTTTCGTTGGCTGATTCGAGGTGCGGGCGTTGTTCGCTGGTTTGAACTGAAATTTATACACAAAGTAGCACCTGCCGAGGCCGAAGAGTTAATGCGCTCGCTAGTGTTACGAATCGAACATGGTTGCAGAACGATTGAGGATGAAGGCACAGTTGTCTGCGAAGTACCACTTGGCGATTTCTTTGGCGCTTATCGCGGCGAAACAAATGACAGTAATTATCTGCTCGGATATAACCAAGCGGCTCAGACCTGGTACTGTCGTTTGCCAATACCATACACCGATTCTGTACGCTTTAGCGTCGCCAGTGACATCGTTGCACCAGCTCGTTTCACCATGGTAGCCGGAGTTGACAAATTGCCTACAGACAAGGTTCCGCCGCTTACACTGCACTCAAACTTTGTGCGAGCAGTTGGGCAGTCACAAGCAAGCGCCGCCCAATTAAACGTTACTGGCATTGGCCGATTAGTCGGAGCAATGTTTTCGTCCACATCATCGAGTAGCGCGGCGGTGCCTCAACCTAACGACTTCGCTTTCAGTGATATTCAGCAATTGCCAAGCCGTAGCATTAGCGAACAAGTTTCAATGCGCCAAGGGCCTGGCGCCTTTGGCAACAATAGTGCTAGCCGTTGGTACGGGGCAGCAGCTCCGTCAGCCATTAAAGAATTAAACTACAGCCCAGGCTTGTTGCTCGCTGGCGACGGAAAAACAGATTACAGTTTTTCTACATGGTGGTATGGCAAAGTTGATTCGAAGGTTGCCGGCGCGAGTGCTTATCCGGTGGCGCAGCGCATCCACCCCAAAAACCCCGTGCCCAACTTCTTCACAATAGACCGAGCTATTGAAGCTGAACATACGGCTAGTCCACGTATGTCGCGCGGCTCTACAGCTGAGGTCGTTCTCGTTGACGGGCCCCAGCAGTTTTCAAGCCTACAGTTCACCAAGTGGAAGCCATCCGACTCCATGCAGGCGGTAATATTTGATTTTACGATTGCTGATTCGGGTAAGTACGATTTTAGTATTCAATTTGCGACCGGCCCAGAATTTGGCAAAGTTCAAGTTTTGATTGATGGTAAAGCCACTGGCGATACGATTGACTGTTCCGCCGACGAGCTTGGCGCAAGTGGCTTGCTCAAAATCGGAGAGGTGCGCATGATGGCGCGTGATTCGCACACTATCGGTTTTCGTAGTGTTGACGAAAAAGCAGTTGGTATTGACTGTTACGTGATTGAAAAATTGTAAATATGATGACTGATGCTTACTCAAAAATGCTCGCACTTTGGGGCGAGGTCTCTGATGTCGAGGGTGCGACAGCAGTTCTTAGCTGGGATCAAGAAACTTATATGCCGGCGAAGGGCGCGACTGCCCGCGGTAAAATCCTTTCTACTTTAGCTGGCGTAAGGCATGCTAAGTTGAATGCTCCTGAATTGCGGGCGGCGATTGATGCGGCGTTAAATGAAGTTGAAGACGGCAGCGTTGAGCATGCGCAAGTTTTGCGCGCGCAGAAAAAAGTTGACGAGGCAAGCTGTATTCCTGCTGATTTGGCAACGGCAATTGCTGAAGCAGAATCTAATGGTTTAGTGGCGTGGCAGAACGCGCGTAAAGAATCTGATTTCTCGTTGTTCGAATCGCAGCTAACAGAATTGGTTAAGTTGAACCGTGAAAAGGCCGCGGCTTTAGATGCAGATTCTCCGGCTTACGATGTGATGCTCAATCTTTATGAAGAGGGTGTGACTGAGTCGATGTTAGTGCCGATTTTCGATGAGTTGCGTGGCGAGTTAGCGCCGTTAATCAAGGACGCCAACGATGCTGCGCCAGTTGACGAGTCATGTGCGATGGGTAATTTCTCTGCTGACGCGCAACGCGATTTTGCAATGCTGATTGCTAGCAGGATGGGATACGATACCGAAGCCGGGCGTTTAGATAAAACTACGCATCCATTCTGTACTACTTTTGGCGCCGACGATGTGCGCATTACTTGGCGCTGGCTCGACGACGATTTTCGTTCAGGCTTAAGCGGGGTAATGCACGAAGCAGGACACGCTTTATATGAGCAAGGCTTTCCGAGTGATTGGGCGCGCACGCCGTTGTTTGACGCAACGGGGTTAGGCATGCACGAATCGCAATCGCGCATGTGGGAAAACATGGTTGGCCGCAGCGCCGGATTCTGGGAATGGGCAATGCCGCATTTCAGAGCAGCCTTCCCTGAGCAGGCGCATTGTTCAGTAGAGCAGATGGTAAAAGCGCAGAACACTAGCCGCGCGTCTTTGATTCGGGTTGAGGCTGACGAGGCGACATACAACTTGCATGTCGCGGTGCGTTTCGAGATAGAGCGTAAGTTATTTGCGAATCAGATAGAGGTCAGCGATTTGCCAGAATTGTGGGATAACACTTATCACGATTTGCTAGGGGTTCAGGCCGACAATGTCGCTGAGGGAGTGTTGCAAGACATCCATTGGGCGATGGGTGCTTTCGGATACTTTCCGACTTACTCACTTGGCAACATCATTTGCGCGCAACTTTATAAGGCCGCCGAAGACGAATTGGGCGATTTGCAGACGTCCTTCGCTAAGGGCGAATTCGGCGAGTTGTTGGGGTGGCTACGCAGCAATGTCCACCAACACGGGCGGCGTTATTCGACTTTTGAATTGTTAAAGATGGCAACCGGCGAAGAGCTGTCCGCCAAACCTTTATTAAAACATTTAAAAGAGCGAGTCTCTTCGGCTTATGGCTTGGCCTCTAAATGCTGAAGAAGGTCTCAGTTGTTACAATGAGTGAATACATTCGGCGACGTAATGGCGTTTCCGTGGGTAAACCAGGAGCTCTGAGCGCGATGTTCAGGCGGTCTTTCGGAGCAAGATCATTCGCCGGTTTTTGGCGGTACTGGAATCCTATATTTGGATTCATCCTCGGTCGCTACGTTTATCGCCCATTCAAGAGGCTCTTACCTCCACAAATTGCTCTTGTCTGCACTTTTGTCGTTTGCGGAGGTATTCATGATATGGTTACTATGCTTGTGCGTGGCTCGGCTGCATTTCTTTTTACACCTTGGTTTCTTTTCCTAGGTATTGGCGTAGTCTTTGGGCGTTATTCGAGAATGGATTTGAGCGGTCACCCATGGTGGCGTAGGGCTTTAGTAAATTTGCTCTACCTCGTAGTTTCTCTGCTAGCTGCGTTACTTGTTACTTGCTGAAGAGTTAGATGACGGGATTATTTCCAGGCTACCAAGTAAGCCACCCAAGATTCTTCATTCTCAGCCGCAGTCTCTAACGTGTAATTGCCATCGCCCTCGCCGTCTTCATCGCAGCCTTCCCAGTGAGTGTCGACCGACTCAAAGCCAGCATCAAGCATTATGTCGCGCAACTCCGCCAATGACCACAAGCGCCAGTTATAAGTAAAAGCCTTTTCCAGTTTCGTGCCGTCATAAAAATTAAAGTGTATATAGCATTTAATGTCGTGCGTAATCGCACACATATTTTCTTGCTCCCATACATAATCAAATCCGTCTTCTTCGCGTTCTTCTTCGCATTCGGATTGACTGCTTGGACCACCCATCAAATCTACGGCGAACATGCCCTCGTCGTTTAATGCAGCGTGAACTTTCTTGAAGTAGTCGAGCATTAACTCGCGATTCTTAAAACACCAATACGAAAAGTTGAAGGCCGTCAACACATCAACAGACGGCGTCTCTACATCAAGCACGTTGGCCTCGATTTGCGTGACACGTGGTTGCTCTTGATCGTTTAACTTGTCTAAGTGATTTTCCTTGCCCCAAGTTAGTGGCTCAGAATCTAAATCGACAGCCCATGCTTGCGAGTTGCGATGACGTCGCACCCACATTGCCGACAACAACGAGGTGCCAGCAAAATCTTCGCGCAACAATAGTGGACGGCTATCGCGCTTCTCTTTATAGGTGTCAATTAAAAAATCATGATCGGCGTCTGGGTCATAGACAGAACCTTCATAAAGCGCATATCGATCTGCCGTAGCGGCAGTAATTTTATCTTTCTTGGTGTAGGTGGTCGACATCGAGCTTAAGATTTTAAGTCATTCATCACCAATTTGTCCCAGATTTTGTCACTCAATAAAAATCGGCGGCACCACATCAGCAACTTGGCATCGCGTCCGACAGCATAGCGAGTTTTAGGATTTGCTGCCGTCAGCGCATGACTAATTGCCCTAGAGCAAATGGTGGCGGGGGCGCCATTATTTTCAGCGCCCTTTACCGAGTTGGCGACGGCGTCCATAAGTTTTTTGTAGGGCGCCATTTTTTCTGCAGGAATGCGTGTTAGCAAGTCATCTGCAGTGTTGCGCGAACTAACCCAAATTGGCGTAGCGATGCGCCCGGGCTGAATTACACTGACATGTATGCCACTGCTTTTCAATTCTAGTCGCAGCGTGTCGCTTATAGCTTCAACGGCATGCTTCGACGCGTGGTAAGCGCCTAGGCCAGGAAACGAAACTTTGCCTGCCATCGATGACACATTTACCAATCGCGAACCGGTTTTCATCAACGGCACGAATGCTTGAGTGACGCGCAGCAGCCCGGTAACGTTGACGTCCATCTGCTTTTCAAAAGCATCAATCGGGATGGCCGCCAGTGGTGCGGCGGTTGCGATTCCGGCATTGTTAACCAATCCTAGAATCCCGTTAGGACATTCACTTGCAACTTGCGCAGCAGCTGCGGTTATTTGCGCCTCATCACAAACATCTAACATCAGCGGTCGCACTGCGCCAGTTGCCATCCATTTATCAAAATCGCTTTGCTTACGGACGCCGGCGTAAACAGTGTAACCCATGCCGATTAACGACATGCATGTTGCATGGCCAATGCCAGTAGAGGCTCCGGTTACGACCACTGCAGAAGAATTGGGTATATTTGTTTTCATAAGGCTGTAGCTATTTTAGAATATCCGCCACAATGGTTTACAACGTCGCAATCATCGGTTCTGGTCCTGCAGGTTACACTGCGGCTATCTACAATTCTCGTGCTGGCCTTGCACCGCTACAGTTCGAAGGCATGCAGCCTGGCGGACAGCTAACTATTACTACCGATGTCGAGAATTTCCCAGGTTTTCCTGATGGCGTAATGGGGCCCGAGCTAATGGCTGATTTTCGCAAGCAAGCCGAAAAATTTGGTACCGAGTTTGTCGAATTCAAAAACATTAAGTCGGTTGATACATCAAAGCGTCCTTTCGTGCTTGAAGACGATTTTGGCGCGACTTACGAAGCGCATACTGTAATAGTTGCCACTGGCGCGCGCGCTAAATTGCTCGGCATTGACAAAGAGTCTGAAATGATGGGCCTTGGCGTGTCAGCGTGTGCGACTTGCGATGGTGCATTCTTCGTTGACAAAGAAATTATCATCATTGGCGCTGGCGACACAGCCATGGAAGAAGCGATTTACTTAACACGTTTTGCATCAAAGGTGTCAGTTATTCATCGCCGCGACGTTTTCCGCGCTTCAAAGGTAATGGAAGAACGCGCTCGCGCCAACGAGAAAATCGAATTCAAACTATGGCGTCAAGTCGCTGAAATCTATCAAGGCGAAGACGGTAAATTGACAGGTGTCAAATTAGAAAACACGCAAGACGGTAGCTTCGAAGACCTGTCATGCGAGGGTATGTTCGTGGCAATCGGTCACCAACCCAACACCGAGTTCTTAGGAGAAGAATTCGATAAAGACGATGTCGGTTACTTAAAAGTGAACAACGGCACGCGCACTTCAGTGGAAGGTGTTTTCGCTGCCGGAGATGTTCATGACCCAACCTACCGTCAAGCAGTCACTGCTGCTGGTATGGGGTGTGCCGCTGCGCTTGATGCGCAGAATTACTTGACCGAAAAGGGCTTGGCCTAACTTTTAGTTAGCGCCTTTAGTAATTGTAAGCAATAAGCGATCCCAGGCCAACGATTCGGCGCTGAGGCCATGCTTAAACCGCACTTTCTCTTCTAGCTTGCGCGTAGTCAGCATAGTCGCTTGCGGGTCATCTAAAGTTGACCGCACTAAACGGCGCATCTCTTTACCAAACCTAAAGCAGTTCTCTTTATCGAGTAACTCGCGGTGCGGAGCAATATCACTACCTACGGCAGGACGTCCTGCTGCAATGCACTCGAGTAAAGAGTTCGGAGCACCACCCTCAGAGTGACTTGAGCTAATAGCAATTTTGCTCGCGTTAACCACAGCCGACAATTCTAAGCGGCTAAGGTCGCCCAGGTAATGTGCCCAATTATGCTTCGCCAATTCTGCATGAAACTCATCTGAATACTTGCCTCCAAAATCGTGCCCTGCAAAACAAAGCACTAGTTGTGGGCGTTCAGCGGCCAACGCCTTCATCTCATATAAAGTTTCGCTGACATTTTTTATCGCGCGAATACCATTTGGTACAAGCACCAATTCACTTTCACTGCTCAACTTGGGCATGCCTTCAGGTAGATCACTTTTGGTCGAGCGCGGCAATGCCAATGCAGCTTGCGGAATAATTGTAGTTTTGCCGCGAGCACACTCAAACAAATCTTTAGCGCGACGCCCAGGGCCAGAGCCCAAGCTAACGCAATGTTCAGCGCCAGCAACTGCGGCGGTCACGCTGTCGGTAGGTTTGCCGTTTAAATCAGTACCAGTAAACAGCACCAAATATTGGCCACCATTTGTAGCGCACCAAGCCTGAACTTGCGGCGCAGCATCGACAGCGTGACAAGCAATAACTAAATCATATTTGCCATCAACATTGTCCAAACCATCAACATCAACAATAGCTACTTGATGCTTACGCGATTTAAGGCCTTCGGACAAACGTTGTGCAGTGGTCGCATTACCTCGCGCAGCATTAACTGCGCATGGCAGGACAATAAGCAAATTAAGCTTCATTACTTGCCGCCAGACAACTGGCTCAAGAACTCAACGTTGTCAGCAGAAGCTTCGATGCGTTGTACCAATAATTCCATGGCCTCAACTGGATTCATCTCGTTCAGAACTTTACGCATCAAGTAAACTCGTTGCAACTCATCTACAGTAAACAACAAATCTTCTTTACGCGTGCCCGACGGATTAATGCCAATCGCAGGCCAAATGCGGCGTTCGGACAAAGAACGATCAAGAACTAATTCCATGTTGCCGGTACCCTTAAATTCTTCGAAGATCACTTCATCCATCTTTGAATTAGTATCGACCAACGCAGTCGCCAAAATAGTCAGCGAGCCACCGTTTTCGATGTTGCGTGCCGCGCCAAAGAAACGCTTCGGCTTCAATAATGCATCAGCCACCAAACCGCCAGTCATAATCTTAGAATTGGACGGCGCACAATTGTTGTAAGCGCGCGCAAGTCGCGTAATCGAATCTAGCAATACCACTACATCTTCGCCTTGCTCAACGCGTGCCTTTGCCTGCTCGATAACACGCTCAGCAACTTGGATGTGACGCTCAGGCGGCTCATCAAAAGTACTCGCCGCAATCTCGCGGTTTTCGCCGACAACTGAACGCTCAAAGTCTGTAACTTCTTCTGGACGTTCATCAACCAGCAATATCATCAAGTGGCACTCAGGGTAGTTAGTGCAAATTGCATTAGCAATCATTTGCAGCAACACAGTTTTGCCAGTACGCGGCGGCGCAACAATTAAGCCACGCTGACCCTTGCCAACCGGCGACACTAAATCAACGATACGCGTTTCAGTGGTTTCTTTGTCGGTCTCAAGGCGCAAACGCTCTTCGGGGTAGAGTGGCGTGCAATCATGAAACGGCACATTCGAAAACTGTTTTTCAGGATCTTCGCCGAATACAGTAAGTACTTCATGCAGTACCAACATGTCTTCTTTGCCTTCCTCTTCTGGCAACGGCACCAACACTCCTGAAACAATTTGCCCTGCTTGCAGGTGGTGCTTTTCAATCAAGTTCTTGTGCAACAATGCATCAGTATCGAAGTTAGGAGTATAGTCGTTTTCGTTATGGCGTAAAAAACCGTGACCCTCTTTAGTTACTTCAAGCACACCCTCAGTAAAGAACACCTGTCCTTCAGCAAACTGCGCGCGAATCAAGCGGCGCAACAATTCGCCACGCTGCAAACCAAGCGCATCTTCAACACCAGCCTTGTCGGCCAAGTCTTGTAAGTCAGGTAAATCTAACTTAATAAAAGTAGATAAGTGGAACTCAGCCTTCTTGCGCTTAGTAGCAAATGACGTAACGTCTTGTTGCACCCACTCGCTCTTAGGAGCTGCTGGCAATTGGGTTGCGACGAAGGATTGATTGTTCGGGCGCTGCTGAGTTGCGCGGCGACGACGGCGACGACGTGGTTTACGTCTACGTTGATTTGATGCGGCCATGTTTGTGGTGCGGTTTTTAGTTTTCTGGCCAGCGCGAAGATAAAGGGCGCGGCGTCAGGTTCTTAAGGCGCGGAACTAACAGTTCGACTTGTTCACGAAGAGCGCTTAAGGTTGTGTCGTTACATACAATAGCATCTGCCAACGACTTTTTGGACGCAATCGGCAGCTGCATTTTTTCGCGCGCCTGCCAGTGAGCAGCATCCCAGCCGTGACGCTCGCAAGCCCGTGATTGTCGCTGCGCGTCTGGGGTGTCTACAAACACCATGAAATCGCACAATTTGTCGAGACCGCCCTCATGTAACAGCGGGATATCAAGCACAATCACAGGATTATGCTGCTGCGCGGCCAAAAAATTTAATTCGTCAAAAATATTTTCTCGCACTAAAGGGTGCAGGATGTCTTCGAGTTTTTTACGGCTATCTTCATTGGCGAATACGAGTTTTCCGAGCTTAGAGCGGTCTAGAGCGCCATTGCTATCACAAACGGTAGGGCCAATTAGCCCAATGACCTTATTTACAACTCCTTCGCGTTGTAAAAGCTTAGATGCAATGTCATCCGCGTTAATGTGATGCGCGTTTGTGGAGACGCACAGCTCTCTGGCTACGGTAGATTTCCCTGATCCGATGCCTCCGCTGACGCCGATGCTGACGAAATTATGCTCTTGGGGTGGGGTGGTCATAAATGCTTCCCTTATAGTGCCTTGACCCATCTCAAGCGCAAGCGTAAATTCTATGCCAATCCTTTCCCGGGTTACTACTCTAAAAGCACACTAGCTAAATGTACCAATCAAATCGAGGCGCTGCTCAAGTCAGCTTAATGTGGATAATCGTTTTTGCGGTTATCATGTTCATTTCATTAGGTTTTGGATTTATCCAAAACGATCAACTGGCCTTAATGACCATTGAACGCGATAACGCCGTCACTGATGCCACTCAGTTAAAGTCTGACATCACCGACCTGCGTAACGAACGTTCAGAAGACTTTCAAATGTTAGGTTTCGCTGATAGCGAAGGCAAGAATGTTTCTTCCGAAGCTATCGATAGTCAGGTGAAAGAATATATCGATCGCTTTGGGCTCGACACCGGCACTGTTAAGCGCATCGAAGACGTGGCTTCTCCAGTTATTGCAAAGTACGAAGCTGCTCTCGGAGAGCGCGATGCTCTGCAAACTGAGATTAACCAGTTGCGTGCTGATCTTAATTCTCGCAAAACATCTTCTTCAACCGCTCAGCGCGAGCGTGACTTAACTATTAAGAATTTGCGCACTGAGCACGAAGATATGCGTAACTCTAAAGACAACACTATCAGCGACCTTGAAGGTCAGCGTGATGGTTTGCGTGACCAACTCCGTGACCTGCAAGGCGAAAAGACAGATTTGCTCGACCTACTAGATCAGCAGTCCCGAGATTCACGTAAGGCGCTAGCTCACTTAACCCAGCGCAATGATATTTTGTCTAGTCGCTTGAATTCTGTTTCACGTCGTGCAGATGCAACAGATGGTTCTGTTCTCGCAGTTGGCGCAGAAAACGCCTGGATTGACCTTGGCTACAACCAGCGCCTTGCATCCGGCATGGAATTTGAAGTGCGCAATGCAAACACTGACCGCGTTAAAGGCCGCGTCCGAGTTGTTGCTGTTGAGGCAAATAAAGCACGCGCGACAATCCTTAGCACAGCTGATAAATACGACCCAATTCGCGAAAACGATGTGTTGGTTAATGCTGTGTTCGATCCAAGTCGCAAGTTGATTGTTTCATTGCTTGGCAATGGCTTTGGTCTTTACAACAAAAATGACATGGTGTCTAGGTTAAGCGCTATTGGCATTGAAGTGCGTGAAGATGTGACAGTTGAAACTGATTTCTTACTGCTGGGTACTGCTTTCTTCGATGAAGAGACCGGCGAAGTTATGTCGTGGGGTAGCTACTCTGCGCACAAAGCTGCTACATCGATGTCGGTAGAAGTTATTCCCCAGCGCGATTGGGGCCAGTGGTTAGGTCTATAATCTAAAACCACTACTTAGGCTGTCGATTTTAAGTCGACAGCCTTTTTTTTTAGAATTAGAGTATTCTGTAGGTAATGACTAAATCAGACACCGCGACAAAAATGCCTCTTGGCGGTCACCTCGACGAGCTGCGCAAGCGCCTTGGTTACAGTTTGTTGGCTATTGGTGCATTATTCTTTACCGGGTGGATGGGGTTCGGAGATGCCCTTAAAGAGCTCTTTATGATGCCACACCTCAATGCGGTAGAGGCCCTTGCCAGTTATGACCCGCCGGTAATTTTCGACAAGCGCTTAGCCCTGCACTCTCCGCTCGAAGATGTGTTTTACACACTGAAAGTAAGTTTGCTCGCTGCGATTCTCGCCGCGTTCCCTTTTTTGATGTATCAAGTTTGGGCATTCATCTCGAGTGGCCTCTATAGAAATGAAAAAATGGTAGTGCTAAAGTATATTCCATTTTCATTATGTTTTGCTGTCGCAGGAATCGCCTTTGGCTACCTATTTATGATTCCGACCATTCTTGAATTTCTTTATGCGATGCCTAACCCTGAACTAGTGATTCAGTCTTATCGACTCGAATACTACTTTTCACTGTTCATGCTATTTACTATTGCGTTGTCGTTGATTTTTCAGCTGCCAATATTAATGCTTGGACTAGGAGCAGCAGGGCTAGTAAGTCACGAATTCTTTAGTAAATACCGCCGACATTTTATTTTGGTTGCCTTTGTCGTCGGCGCGATGCTCACTCCTCCAGAGCCTGTTAGCCAACTGTTAATGGCTATGCCTACTATCATTCTCTTTGAATTAGGCATTTTCTTGATGCGCTTTCAAAAGAAAAAGAAGTCATGATGCGAGGCCCACGGGTATGTGTGTTGTCAATAGGTGACGAAATCCTAAATGGCCGAATTGTTGACACGAATGCGGCATTCCTCGGAAGTGAATTGCTTAAGTTGTCGTTGGCCGTGTCACATCATCGCTGCATTTCTGATAGCCCCGGTCAATTATCCCAGCAATTGCTAGACTTAAGTCAGAGCTTTGATCTGATTTTATCTAGCGGCGGACTAGGCCCAACAGCTGATGACCGCGTTGTCGATGAATTAAACCAACTTGAAGTAGCCTTGACTTCAATACCTAACCCCGCGGGTACAGCCGATGGTATCTCTGCTGAGTTAGATAGGAGTTGCAAATATTTTGCTTTGCCAGGACCACCAATAGAGTGTGAGCAAACATATCTACAGAGCGTGTTTCCATTGTTGTCTGAGATGTACTCCGGCGTGGTCGAGTCTGCTTATCATACAATGCATTTTATTGGCACTCACGAGGCAGACTTAGCTAGCTATATCGAAGAGCTGTTCTTGCCAGATGCAAATCCAACTCTTGGCATAACGGCAAGCGAGCAGGGGGTCACCATTTCAATGTATGCTCAGCCATCGAGTGAACATGATGCCAAGTACCACATTGAGCGGTGTCGCGCCCACATAGCTGACAAACTCAGCAAGTGGCTATGGGGCGAAGGTGACATTACCTTGGCTTCTGAAGTAGTGCGCCTTGCTAGAGAGCACAAATTGACAGTTGCTCTCGCAGAGTCGTGTACCGGCGGCCAGGCTGCTGCGGCCTTGGTTGATATTCCTGGAGCTTCTGAGGTATTGAATTGTTCTTGGGTAACATACGCTAATGATGCTAAAAACCGCCAATTAGGTGTAAGTGCTAGCATGCTTGAAAAGTACGGGGCAGTTTCTGAAGAAGTTGCGATAGCGATGGCTAAAGCAGCACTTAAAAAGTCAAGGGCTAGTTACGCCGTCTCTATTACCGGGATTGCTGGGCCTAGTGGCGGTACAGTAGAAAAGCCGGTAGGTACGGTCTGCTTCGCGATAGCATCTGCCGAGGGCGTCCATAGTTTGACTCGCCAGCAATATGTACTTGGCGGGCGCAAGAGAATTCAGCGGCAATCGGTTCGCGACGCATTGTACTTGTTTTTCTTGGCAATCAACGGCCGCTTAGTATTGCGCGATAGATAGGCTTTCGCTATAATTTGCGCCACTTACCTGGTGGTGTAATCGGTAACACATCTGTTTTTGGTACAGACATTCAAGGTTCAAGTCCTTGCCGGGTAGCCAAATTACTGTTGAAAGCTTCGTTGCTTTCAACAGTTTTTTTGTACCTACTGAATTAGTTCGGCAATGGGGTTCGATAGAGTGACGTCACCGTCTGGCTCGAACACTACAATTTGGCCGTAGAGGGTAACTCCGCTGAGGTGGGATGGAACATACGTGCTAACACTGTGAGTACCATTATTGTCAGGGAAGATAGGTGAAATGATGTCTAGGTCTACCTCGAGAACTCCGAAAGGTGTGTTCGAAGGACCGGCACCATTGATTGACAGAACGTAAGCAAGACGGGAACCAGCTGGGAAGCTGCCTGAGCTGAATGTTGCAAGCTCGCTAGCAACAAGAGGGGTAACCATCAAGCTTGGCTCAGAAATTTCAATAATCCCGTGACCCATTACAATGCCAGTAGTGTCGTTCCATTGACCAGCAGTAGTCATTTGGACGTAATCTTCGTTGCCAGAATTATTCGGTTCGCCTGATGCCCAATTTTCGTACCCTGTTACTTCTTGGTTCATCCATTGAAAGTTTCCTTCGGATTGAACATCATTATATCCTAACCAGAAGTCATTGGTTACTCCGGAAACGTTACCGAATTGGCTGAGAATCCACGAGTTTTCAGCTAGATCGCTGATGGTAACTAGATGGCCTCCCATTGATTGGGCAACAGCCTGGGCGGCAGCAATGTCAGAAGCGCCAAGCATGGTATAGGGATGCCCGTTCGCAGGGTTAATTGCCTGCGATAGAGTAGGTACTGGGGTGTCATCTACTATCAGGTAATCAACCCACCATTCATGTGCGTAGGTACCGAAGTAGTGAATGGCAACGTTAACCGTAGAGCTACCGAGAAATTGGGTCAAGCCAAGGTTCGGAGCATACGGAGTGTTGTCGACCGTAGTTGTATCAGTCCAGATTACTGTCCAATTAGCACCGCCATCGGTGGACACTTCGATAGTACTTACACCATCACCAAATGCATTTGGGTGGTTTGCCATATATGATGAGTAATATGTGTCTCCAGCGAGATGCAAGTATGCTGAAGATGCGGCAGATAAGTCGATGTTAGGGCTTATCAGATAAGAATCGCAAGTCACGCCAATCTCATCTTCGTGCCAAGCTCGCGAGCCAGTGGATATCCAACCTTGAGTGCCAGGTGAAATTACGTTTGTCCATCCTGTAGGAGGTACGCCGTTAGTGAAATCTTCGGATAGATAGGTTGTTTGTGCAAACAACGTAGATGTTGAAAGCAGGGCCAATAGCAGTACAGAGCGGAGAGAAAGCATGGTTAAACTAGTTAGCTAAATAATACGCTATAATTTAACCTGCCACCGGCAGAATTTGAAGGAAATGTCGCCTTCAACAGCAGGCTCTGTCTCTGAAACGCATGTATATTGCGAGTAAGCCGGAAAGAAGACATCGCAGTCGGCTTTTACTTCGACGTGTGTGACGAATAATTCAGTGCAATCCGGGTGATTGATGGCGTCGGCATACACTTGCCCTCCGCCAATTACGTATATCGGAGCGGCGTCTGATGTCACCAAATCAAGCGCCTCCTGTAAAGAGCCGACGACTTCGGCATCAGTATATTTCAAGTCGGTTTGACGACTAATTACCACGTTGCGGCGCTGCGGTAATGGTCGAAACTTGTCGGGTATAGAATCGTAGGTTTTACGGCCCATGATTACAGTTGGTGGCAAGCCATCACTTTGTTTGGTTAACTGCGCAAAATATTTAAGATCAGCAGACAGCCGCCAAGGTAAATCGCCATTTTTACCAATGCCGTTTTCGTTATCGACAGCAACTACAATAGAAAAACTCATACAGCGACTTCGAATTTAATGAAGGGATGATGGGTGTAGTTATGCAGTTCGATGTCTTCGAATGTTATTTCGTCGATATCTTTGTCGGCAATCGTTACTTGAGGCAAATCGAATGTGTCGCGGGAAAGTTGCTGTTGAACACCATCGATGTGGTTTAGATAAAGATGAGCATCGCCAATTGTGTGAGTGAAGATGCCTGGTTCGAGGTGGGCAGAGCGCGCCATCATCACCATTAATAATGCGTAACTCGCGATGTTGTAAGGAACGCCAAGCGCGACATCTGCAGAGCGCTGGTATAGCTGGCAATCGAGGCGGCCGTTAACCACGTAAAACTGAAATAGTAAGTGACATGGCGGTAATTTCATGTCGGGCAGGTCACTGACGTTCCAGGCGTTGACAATAATGCGTCGTGAGTTTGGGTTGTTTTTAATCTCGTTCATCGCATTACGGATTTGGTCGATACCAAGCCCGCCCCAATTACGCCATTGATGACCGTAAATCGGGCCAAGGTTGCCATCTTCATCAGCCCATGCATCCCAGATAGGAGTGTGCTGAGTTAGCTCGTCGTTGATGTTGGTTGAACCTTTTAAAAACCATAGCAACTCGCGCACAATACCACTGAATAAAACCTTTTTGGTAGTGAGCAACGGGAAGCCCTCACGCAAGTCATACTTAGTTTGAGTACCAAAAATTGAGCGCGTGCCAACCCCAGTGCGATCTTGTCGATCTTCACCATTCTCGAGGATGTTTTTTACCAAGTCAAGATATGCTTGCATAACTAAATTCTACCAATGCGCAGGACGATTATCTCTTGTGTAAGAACTCTTCTGTGGCGTATTTTTCAGCTGCGATGCTGTCGCCCAGGTTGAGTTCGCTAGGCGTCCAAGAGTCTGGCGTGAAATCAATACCGAGTGCCAGTGAGATGGCCGTTACACATGCGTTAATGTTTGGTTCAAAGCCTAGTGCAGCTATTTCTGGGGTTTCGCGTGGTACGTCTAAGACCAATGAACCGTGAAATAAAATCCAGTTGTTTTTACGGCGGGCAGCGCTGCCCAGCAACTTCTTGCCATCTAAGCAAATGTCGAGTGGCGATGAATCTTCGAAGCACCACGCGCTGTCTTTAATATCAGACTGTAGCGTTGATTGGCGGCGGATGAACACATCTAGCTCAGACTGCGAGCTTAATTCACTAGCGAATGCCTTATGAATCGCAGTCATTGCCGCCGCTGGGCCACCGCTAAGAGCGCCAACCTCTGGTGCGCATAATGAATAGGTTAATTCATGTTCATGTAAAATTGCTTTGCCGCCAGTCGAACGGCGAACTACATCACATCCACGTTGCTTGGCGGCGGCGATATCGATATCGGCTGCGTTTTGAAAATAACCTAAAGATAAAGTCGGGTTTTGCCAACGGTAAAAACGTAAGGTTGGCACGCTTTGCAATTCAAGCAAAGCCTCGTCGCGCCCCATGTTGACGGCACCGGCAATGGCACCGTCAACAATTAAGCGTCCTTGTGCATTAGTCATTTACTGACAGCGAAAACAAAGTTGCGGATCTTTAACTGCCTTCGCTTCGTCAACACGAGACACCGGCATGTTTCGCGGCGCTTGGTGTAAGAAGTCTTCTCCGGCAGCGGCTTCTTTGGCAACTTGAATTAGCGTTTCAATAAACGCATCAAGTGTTTCTTTTGATTCAGTCTCGGTGGGCTCAATCATAATTGCCTCGGCAATAACCAGCGGGAAGTAGACGGTAGGTGGGTGATAACCCAACTCAATCAAACGCTTGGCGATATCGATAGTGTGGATACCAGCTTCACGCATTTCTTTAGTTGGACGTGCTACAAATTCGTGCATGCAAGTGCGGTCAAATGGAACGCGCCAGTAATCGCTAACTTTGACGCGAATGTAATTTGCATTAAGCACGGCGTTTTCAGCAACGCGCTTTATGCCTTCGGCGCCCAAGCGCTTGAGGTAAGCATATGCACGCACTAACACCATGAAGTTGCCATGAAAACCACGGATTCGTCCGATGCTGGATTGTGGTGTGCTTAACTCAAAGCCTTCATCGCCTTTAACTACAGAAGGTGTCGGCAAGTACTTGGCTAATTCTTCAGTGACACAAATCGGGCCAGAACCAGGTCCGCCACCGCCGTGTGGGGTGCTAAAAGTCTTATGCAAGTTAAGATGCATCATGTCGATACCAAAATCGCCGGGGCGAGTGATGCCCATGATAGCGTTGAAGTTGGCGCCATCCATGTAAACCTTGCCACCAGCTTCGTGAACCAAATCACAAATCTTGACGATGTCTTCTTCGAACAGTCCCAGCGTGCTCGGGTTAGTAATCATCAAACCAGCGGTATCGTCTCCTAAGTGTTCGACCAAATCGCGGACCGCGCATAAACCACGGTCGTTTGATTTTACTGTAATTACATCAAATCCGGCGAGGGTACATGAGGCAGGGTTAGTACCGTGGGCACTATCCGGGATTAAAATCTTGCGACGTTGCTCTTGCCCTTGGTCATCTAGCCAAGCACGCAACACCATCAACGCAGTCAACTCGCCATGCGCACCAGCTGCAGGATGTAAAGTTACACCTGGCAAGCCAGTCGCTTCGCCTAAGTCAGCAGCCAAATCGTGCATTAACTCAAGCGCGCCCTGAACAGTGTCGTCATCTTGATAGGGATGCAAGTGGTACCACTGCGGGTCAGCGGCGATTCTTTCGTTAACCACAGGGTTGTACTTCATGGTGCACGAACCAAGCGGATAGAAATTTGTAGAGATTGCGTAGTTTTTTTGACTTAAACGCGTAAAGTGACGAATCAAGTCAAGCTCGCCCAATTCTGGCAAAGCCGGGGCTTTTTCGCGCACCATATGTGGCGGCAGGTCAGCAGTCGCTGTAGCGCGGTCAGAGCCAGGAGTTCGCCAATTACGACGACCTGGACGGGATTCTTCAAAAAGTAATTCAACAGGAGCTAAGTACATTACGCAACCTCCGGAACAAATGTTTGCTTGGCAATAGTGCTAAGCGTTATTAAATCTTCTGGCGTGGTACGTTCGGTACAAGCCAAAGTAAAGCAGCCATTCATGTTGTCATACCATGCTGACATCGCCAACACGCCTTGCACACCTTGCGCTTTTAAGTTTTGCTTAAACAGCGCAACCATTTCATCATTATCAACCTGAAAGCAAACCTCATTAAAGAAATGTTGATTCGGGAACGCGCGACGGATGCCAGCAAAGTCGAGCAACTCAACCATTTCAAGAGCGCGCTGACGAGATACACATGCAACTTCTTCAAGACCTTGCGGACCTAAAGCTGCCATGTGAATGCATCCGCGTAATGCGATCAAGGCATTGTTGGTACAAATGTTTGAAGTAGCCTTTTCGCGGCGGATATGTTGCTCGCGCGTTTGGAAAGTAAGCGTGAAAGCACGGCGTCCTTCGGTGTCAGTTGAAATTCCAACAAGGCGGCCAGGTAATTTACGCACAGCTTTTTGTTTTGCGGCGAAGAAACCGAAGGATGGTCCGCCGAATGCCATTGGCACGCCGAGTGATTGTCCGTCGCCGACTACGATGTCGACGCCTTGTTTACCAGGTGATGGCAAGATGCCTGTAGCAACAGGATACA
>Ga0257121_1000760_pt1 | contig 25948 bp, 38 predicted proteins | sample SI106_100metaG_FD_190180 | JGI IMG/M metagenome (GOLD analysis project Ga0257121, IMG submission 190180) | Marine microbial communities from Saanich Inlet, British Columbia, Canada - SI106_100 | ecosystem: Environmental > Aquatic > Marine > Inlet | place: Canada: British Columbia | collected...
GGTAGCATTTCCCCCGAATTTCATTACTGATGTTGAGGTCACACATGAGTATACCCTTGTTGCCTGTACCGTATTTAACGATTTCCCATACAATCTTAGTGTGTTTATATCTCCACAGAAATAGGCTGTTTTGTTATGGTTTGTTCCTATCATCATAGCAGGGGCACATAATGTTAAATTAGACCCAACAGTTGCTGTGTTTTGTTCAACATTATCTACATCCAAATGAACAGTATTACAAGAATCTCTATACACCCTAATATAATGCCAATCAAAATCATTATACAGCGTACCACATGTCTTTATTAGGTTTCCATCTATCTCTGCTACTATATCACCAACTGCTAACCTATTAACAGATATGGCAAATCCGTTACCTGATAATGTTCTTCTTGCAAGTAAGTATTGTGTAGTACAACTTTGGAATCTAGTCCATAATGATATATCAAAATTACCAGTAAAATCATGATCAGTTGTGTATGGTATCTCTGCAAATGAATCAATACCATTGAATCTCATAGCACATCCAGTTCTACCTGACACATGTGACTGAATTCCTTTATTAAATACGGATCTATTATCCTCCTCTGTTATTTTTTTGGAAGCCCATATACTTACATCATCCATAGCACCCAAATATAATGGAGTACCATCTGCATATGATGCTATTGTAACCAATGAACAGTTTAATGTACAAGTTGTTAAATTATTAGTTATTACTCCTTTTGTATCAGCATCTCCATTTATGTATATTGATATAGCTGACCCCCCACACCCAGGAATTCCATTATATGTTACACCCAAATGAACCCAGGCACATGTATTGATTGAAGTATCACCTCTTATATGTAATTCACTTGAACACGCTGTACTTGTTATCCTAATTTCTGGTCTACCACATGAATCTAAACTAACTTCCCATCCTTTATCAGTTGATACTGTTGCTTTTTTGGATATTATAGGAACACTAACATCTGATGTTTTAACCCATGCAGATACACTAAATGGTGTTGTTTGATCAAAATCATAAACACATTCTGCTCCTACGGTAACATAATCATTACAACCATCAAAATCTATAGCCTTTGTATTTAACTTACCACAAGTACCTACTGGTGCACCATTTCCTATTATACATGCTTCTCTATAACCATCTGATATTATGGTGCATGATGTTGTACAGAATTTTAATTGTAGGTCCCTACGTGTGGTTGCTATTGCACCATATCCATCATTATCTAATCCTGATTCATCTAAAACTTCACCCTGGAAGTTGTACATGCCTACAATACAATTAAGGTCTACGGCATCTTGTAATATTTTTATCTCATCACTAACACAAACGGAAGAACCTGCTGGGAATACCAATATAGATTCATCAATAGCTCTCTCTCCTTCTAATTTTACCTGGGTTTCTATTACTGGTGTCGTGACATTATTTACTAATACCTTTACTCTTGCCATCTCTATTCACTTGCTACTGCATCGCCTGCTATAAAGTCTAATGCGGCAGTATATGTTACTGGTGTCGCAGCAGATTTAGTGAAAGAGATTCTTCTAATATAACCTTGTCTTGCTATACCATCAACTAATATTCTATATTTAGCCTCAATACTGTAAGGTTGAAATACATTTAACAAATAGTCAAGTTGTTTTGCAACTGTATTTACAGGATATATATCAGAACATGCATCACAGGTAAGTGAGTCTGGTGTACATGGATTACCATTAATATCAGCTAAACATGTCAATGTCCATGACACGTTTATAGATAACCTATTACCCTCTGCTTTTACTAATATATTACCAAAGTCCTCTGTTTCTGGGATAGGAAAGTCTCCTGCAGGGGATTCAAGGTTAAACTCTAGGCTTTCAAAATTATTTATAGTTATAGCCGTACCATCAGGTAGTAATCTAGCATTACATGCTGTGGCTGTACCACATGTTACTGCTGCATTACCACATCCTTCAGCTGTTGCTCCATCTACACCTAACACAACACCACATGAATTCAATTTTCTTACAAAGTCTGGTCCTGAAACCTTGGTTATAACTATATCACTCATACAATACCAGCCCTACTTGTTGATTCTTTTAGTATTCTTAAGATAGTTGGTTTGAGTTTTCTCTCTACGTCTTGTATATTGCTTGCGTTAATAGTAATATTGAAAGTGTTTCCCCCTCCTGATGACCCATCTTTACCGTTCAATGGTACAACTGCCTCTGGACCTGATTCACCCATAAGATAACCTTTACCAGTTTTTTGTCCAAATCCCAATACAGGTTCGTTTAATATACCACCCTTTGCCATTTTCTGTATTGATAGTATATTACCCTGTCCTGAAGATCTTAGATTGTTATAATATTGTAATGCTGCAGGTGATAATGTCATTTCATTTGACATTCCACTACCCCATGTTATTTTATATCTATTACTTTTAGATACAGTTGAAGATTGCCATTCTTCTATAGCTCCACTTCTTCCAAAATCTTTCTGTTCTCTTGTGGCATCGTCTTTCACAGCTCTTATTTTTGCTTTAGATAGAACGGCTGATACTTTATCTATAAGTGATTGCATCATAGTTGCAGAATCGCCCATATTTTTTTCTATATCTGAAAAATGTCCCTCAGTATGACACATGAGTTTTTCAGAACCACATGCAAATGTTTCTATATTATCCATTAATGAGTTTGTTGATGATGCACTTTCATTCATATTTTGCCATCTTTCTAGAATACCTAATGCAGTTTCATTTGTTGCTACGGTATGTCCTTCTATTTCTTTAAAGTCATCTGATATTAGCTCCCCGAAATCACTTGTACATTTGTAACCTGTACATGCGTGTGCCACATTATCACCAGTCGGGGTTGCTGGAAATATAGATTCAAATATTTCACTTAATGTAGCAGGTAGATCAAATAGATTTTTACATTGAGGTATATTTGTTGGTTCATCATAGTATGTTGGTGCATTTACTTCTCCTGCAAAACCTGGGAATTCATATAAGAATTTTTGTGGGTTCACAGCAAATTGATACCCCATTAAAATATCCAATACCTTCATAAATGATTTACCAAGATTCCCAAATCCAAGTCCTTTATTTGGTTTGCCTTTTTGTTTCTCTACATCAACATATTCATCATATGACTGTGTGTTTGGTTTTTTAGTTGGTTTAAATACATTTTTTATTTTATCTACAACACTAAGTAGATATGTATTAAGTCCCTTAAATGCTGTGGTTATATTTTTAACATTTATTTGTCTAATAGCTTTTGGTATATCTAACTGGAATATTTTATTCATCATACCTACCATCATCAACACAGCACGGCTTTTAAACATCTTTAAGGCATTTGGAATTCTTCTTAGGAATAGGTCATTCATACGTCCAATAATTCTCAATACACCTTGACTAAGTGTTTTAATTAATCCTCTTATAGCTGGAAATTTAAGACCTCTTAATTCTGCTATTGCACCTTTTGCAAAAGTATTCCATACGGATATAAATTCTTGTATTCTTAATAACATTGCATCTTGTGGTACTATCGCTGGTTCTGGTTGTACACCTGATTCATATGCACCTCTTCCTTCTCCTATGAATTCATCTGGAGTCATTGCTCCTTCTTCTCTATCTAATCCATCATATGTCATTCCACCTGTTAGTGCTGTCTTTGGATCTGCACCTGTGAACCATGCTTTTAATGCGTTATATATAGCTCCTGTTAATGCACCTATTGGATCTCGTATTAAGTCTAGTAATGCATTTCCTAAAGAGTCCCCCCATTTCTTAGCAAGTTTAGCACCACCCTTGTAAGCTGGGATAGCAACTTTCTTTACAAACTCAATTAGTAAAGGTCTAAGTAAGAATCCTATAAAGTCTCCTATTGGTCTTAAGATTAACATGATACCTACATTAAGTAATTTTAACATTGCTTGTAGTAGTGGTGATGAGTCTATGATTAGTTTTGATAATCCTGCCCCTGCAAGTAATCCTGCACCAATACCAACTAATTTCATATTCCTTCCTTTCTTATCATTTGCTTCATCTTCCTTGATACGTTTCATGAACTCATCCATCTGATCCAAATCTATATCATTATTCATCCATGCTTTTTCAGCTTCATCTTTTTGTTGTTGTCTAGCCCTTGCTGTATCTTTATTTGATGACCACATTGACCTTAATTCGTCAAACATACCACCGAAAGCTGAACCTGGTCTACCACCAACAAGACCACCAATCAATGCACCTGCTCTACCTGAATGTCCACCAGACCTTCTAAGTAATTCATTCTCTTTAGCAAGTAATTTCATTATAGTTTGTCTATGCTGCATCTGTTTCTCATATGTCATGGCAAGTTTATGTGCATGTGTTTTACTGGCTTCATCTATTGCGGCCATTTTCTTTTTTAAATCTAACATCGCTTCTGCCTTTTTCTCTAATTCTTCAGCAGAACTATTAAGACCTGAAAACACATTTCCTGAACTACCACCTTTGAAAGTATCACTAAATCCTTTGGTTGCTTCTTTAAATGCCTTTACAAGTTTCTTTGTTAATTCCTGCTCGTCTACCTCAACACGTAGCTTATAATCTGCCATATAATTATAAATGTTTTGATAGATTTAAAGATTTACTAAGTTAATTTGATTCCTTCTTTCATATATTTAGTAGTATATGCTATTAGTCGCTTGAGGAAGACGGCTCCGTGGTCGTCTGTTTCTCTTTTGGTCCATCCGAACTTGGTTGCACAGAAGGCGTAGGTTCCGAGGGTAAGTCGTTCTCCTCCACTGAGCCCATGAAGCTCGTCATCCAATCCCCTAAAAAATTAACTAGAGGGTATTCTTTGGATATGTTCTCCAATACAATGTTCATTGTTTTGTTTGGTACAGCATTAATCTGTTGTTCATTTTTGAAAGTAAATGGTGCTGTTCTAATAGTTTTAAGTAATAGTAATTTACGATAGTTTGCTATGTTAATCTTTGGTTTATTGACATCTGTAAGGTCTACTGATTTATTGATAATAAGTTCAGTGTCCCCGAATGATAATTCTGTCTCAAATTCTACGGTTTCTTTCTTACCTTTGAAATCAATTTCAAAAGATTGTAGTACCATATAATATGTTATGTTGATAGATATATAAGGGTTGTGTTATACCTTTTCTGGTACACCGGCTGCTGCTACACCGTTGACGGCTGTGACAGAAATACCTGCTGCTTGGAATGGTAGATCTTCAAAGATTGGTTCGTTTGGCTCAATGTTCACTGAATGTGAATCTATTGCAATACCAGTAAGATCAATCATGATCAACCTTGTACCGGCTGCTGCAGTGATAATACCTCCACCAGTGTCAGTTCCTACACCGTTCCAAAAGATTAATCTTAATGTTGGTTGTGAAACAGCTAATGCTGGTGCACATGCCACGTTACATCTTGTGTCATTTTGTTGTGCAAATATCTTTGTCAATTCTGAAACATCTTCAAATGTTAGTTTAAAGTTACCTGTTAATTCAAATAATCGTCTATATTTGTCAACTGCTACTGAGTTACCAATTCCCCACAAATGTTCTGTGTTTTGACCAATAGAGAAACTCACATCTTGTACTTCTGCTATTGCTGTATCACATATTGCAACACACCAATAAAGTCCACCATGAGCAAATGTATATGGAATATTATCACAAATAGATTGACTTGCTGCACATGCACATAGTACACATGCACCTACTGTTACACCTTCATTAGCAAAGGCTGCATCTAAACTTACTTTAACTGTTTCACCTACACTTGTACTGAAACTTGCTGAACTAATCAAAGCACCTGTCGTTGTTCTTAAAATATCACATGAGCCATTTTCAAATCCTACTTCCATACTAAATGAATGTGGTTCTAGAGTTGCTACTGTTGTGTCAACGCACCATGAGTGTGTTACTGGGTCTGATGCACCACATGTAGTAAGTACACGAAATCCTAATAGGTTAAAGAACCATGCATTTCCTAATACAAATTCTATTGAAAATGAACCTTGTGTTTGACCATAGGCGAATGTTTTAACTTGCACATCTCCTAATTGAGCTAATGGTATTTTATTATTTGTAAATTGTAATGAGGAAACTTTTTGTTCAAATCCGAATGCTACACGATCTTTTGCTGCAGCACAGGTAAATGCACTAACATTGAATGCAGCTTCTTCGGCCCATTGAATATATGCATACGCACCTGTTAGAACCATACCTATAATGCCATTATTTTATATATAAAGATTTATACGAAGGTGTGTGTCTGAGCATCCTGGTATTTGAGGTCTATAAGGTGTCTGAACATGTTTCTGTAGTCTTGGTTTCTAGTCTCTGATTTGGTTATAATTACTTGTAAAAAGCCCTGTACATTACGTCTAATGATGTTCTTAAGTATTCTAGATACCTCTTTAACTACTATATTCTGTCTAGTGATCCCCCCTGACTGATATGTTCTAACGTCTATCTTTACGGCTAGTTCATGCCAATGTGCTTTTCCGAACAAATCGAATGGATCTATAGTCTCATTTAATGGTGTTATTATTATCCTCTCAGATACATCACCGTCAAATCCTACTACTTTCTTATCCCATACCAAGTCAACTGTAGGTGCTGTCCCAACACATGGGGTACATGCATCTCCCCAATCACATGAAAGGGCTGTCTGCAAATCTAATATAGCATCATATGTAATCATGGTGCACTCCCTGGTCTTACAAAGTCAGTTAAGAATTTATCTACCCAATAATATGAGTCAATACCTTCTTCTAATATTCTCTTTTGTGCTGCTTTAACATATAAATGTAATTTAGGATCTTTTTTGCTTACACCTTGACGTTTAATCAACCAATTTTTAATCTTTTCATATGGTGGCTCTTTCTTCCATATCCAATCCTTACCTGTATCTGATGCTGCTACGGCCCATTCTTCACTGCCTATCAATTTTGCTGCCTCATCATACACTATACTATCTTTTTTATCACTATCGTCAAAATAATATGTACATAGGTTACTAAAATCATCCCTCATCTTATCTCTTATTTCTTCTCCCATTTCACGCATCATTCTCTTTCTAATTTTACCCCAAGAATGATTATTGATTTTAAGCCATCCGGTCATGGTAAAACATACACTTCCTCACGGTCACGTATGAGTTTATCTACATCTTCTTGCCATTTCTCCATAGCCTGTTCTTTATTGATAGAACCACCAAATTCAAGGTCATCCATCTTAATTGAGGATCTTAGTAAATCAATACATGTTAGTTTAACTACTGCGTCTTCTATGTCATCTGGTACAGTTGTTTCTCCATATCTGTATGTTACTCTTATCCTGTTTCTTCTTAGGATTGTGAATATAAGCCCCCTTAGATAGATCTCTCCTTTGATATATTCTACCTCATAATTCTGTTGGCTTGCTGCAGTACATTCCCATTGACTGGTTGAACCTTTCCATAATTCAATCATATCACCGGCACATGTATCTAATGCAGTACAACTACAAGCACATACTTTGATATTTCTATGTTTAAGTGTAAGCATTGTACCCCATCCAAATGTGTACATTAATGGTAAGTCAAATATTTCTGTGGATGTTTTAGTTCTCCAAGCATGTCCTGTTCTACGGTCAACCCTATCCTCAGCTCTTTTGATTAATTTCTCAACCTGGGCTATAGAAGGACTTGTGCATGCTGAAATTGTTATTCTTAGAAAATCTGCTACATCTGTGGTTGTTGCATAACAAGTTGCCATATTATATAAACGTTCTAATAAGATTTAAAGATTATTCGTAGATGACTACTAGTCTTCCTGTGGTGCCAGCAGTATGATCTATATATATACCATTCTTAACTGGATGATTGATATACGGCATTAGGATAGGACCATTAGTTATTGCATTATTATCTACTGTGAATATAGAGTCCCCGTTTCCACCAGATAGAGTTGCACCACTTGCTACGATAGTACCTTGTGCTGAAGATATGTCTATTAGGTTTGCTTCTGTACCTATTGTACCAGCAGTTACTGTAACTACGGCTGCACATGCCGCTGCTGTTTGATCTATAGTTGTGACAGTTATACCTGTTCTACAATCACATGTAATTGATGCTGCTAAATCTGTGGCTGCTGCACAGTCTGATGTATCTATTGAGAATTGAGTATTACCACCTTTGACTCCTGCTACACCTGTATAAACTAAACCATTAACTGTTACTGTATCACATGCTACGGCACATGCCAATGTGAAGGTTCCAGTTGCTGCTGTTGCTGCTGTGCCATCTCTAATGATCCAGGTATTATCTCCTGACTCTGTGACATATGCTGCTTTTAAAATTCCGTGACCTGTCTTTGCTAAGGTATCTGTAATAGTAACCTCAACTAGATTATTCTTGTCACCCATGTATTAAGTTATATAAATAGATATATAAGGATTATGATATAAAAAAAGAGTAGGCACTATTTCTAGTAGCCGAATACTCGAATCTTGATTGCCAGACTGTTAGTAATTGCTGATGCATTTGCTAACTCGGTTAAAGCTTCTGGGGTTGTATTGACACCTGCTGAATCGTCATTGATATAGCCGTATGCTTTTACTTTACCTGTAGCTGCTGCATTTAAAGCGGCTGGCACGTATTCAAGTAAAAGGCCACCATCATTTGAAATAACTGATGCTTCCAAAATGGTGCTCAATCTACCGCCCAGTGAAAGGTCAACTGTTACCCCACATGTTGCATAGTTATCACATGCTCCAAAAGTAACATCTACTATTGTTGTTTTCAATTTAGATGTTAGTTCGGATTGTACGGATAAGGTTTTCCCTGTAAGATTTTCCCAATCTGAATCCACTGCGACTGTTAAAGCCATATATAAATGTGGTCAAGATGATATATAAGGATTGGTATAAAAAAAGTCACCTAAAACACCCACTGTTTTAAGGTAATTGGGTTCGTATGTGGTTCGATTAAAGTTTAATATCTCTAATCTTACCTTGAGCGATGAAACTTCTACAAACAACTTCACCCATAGTTCTGAATACACCTTTCTCAACGAATGCATTGTTGATGAATGGATAACCAGGACTTCTGCGTGTTGCTTCATAGTATTCTGTTGGAATTGATACCATAATACCCATTCTTGGATAACCATACCCTTCTGCATCAGATGTATCTAATGCAAATAGTCTACCAACTTCTGATGCGTCACAAGCATTGCTTGGGGCGTCTTTGGTTGGAATGAATGGAACTCCGTAAATAGAGTCTACATGTATACCTACACCAGTTCCTTTGAATGTTTGAATTCCGTTAACGTCAACTTGGACTAATGCTTCACCGTATGGATTTGCAATACGGACAGAAGGCATATACAAGCCTTGGATTTCGGAATAAACTTCGTGTGAACCGAGGAATACATTTGGATCTTTACCAGCTTTCTTTCTAACGTCTCTGAGGAATGTTCTAAGAACATCATCAGTCATAATACCATTAGTGCCGATTGTTCCTGATGGAGAAGACACGGTAGAGTCATAGGTAGTACCTGCGTCTCTATCAATTGGACTTGCACTTGCTGTTGCCCAAGGGTCATAATAACCGTCTGAACATCCGCCTAGTGCGTCCTCTTCTGCATCGGATGAAATGATACGATCTAGTGTCTCCCAGTTGAGAGTACCAGTGTTATCATTACATGCACCTGCACAAGCTGCAACTGCTTCCACATCGGACATTAACATTCTGTTTAACAATTCTTTATGTTGAACTGCCATGAATAATCTAAGTGAACCTAGACCACCCCAGATGTCGTCTTTACTGTGAGTAGCTAACCACTCCATTACCTCTGAGGCACTGAATGGTAGTTGAGCTGTTTTTGGTTTGACATCGATTTCTGCTAGTGTTGGTTTTAAGGTATTGGCAATTAAACCACCTTCGATTGTACCACCCAATGTAGTAACACATGTATTAGCACATGCACCGTGAGTAATACTATCGGCTTTAGCGGTTATAACCCTCCATCCACTCTTGTCCCACGGGTACTTTGGTAAAACACCAAAAGCATTGGCTTCCATGTTGAGCTGAGCCCAAGCATATGCACCAAATATGGCGTTAAAAGTTCCTGTGGTTGAAGTTGTGATTGGAGAATCTGCCTTTCTCAATGAGTTGCGGTTGTGTCCATAGTAAAGTGCTTCTAGTTCGTCAATAGTATTTATTTTTACCATTGTGGAACCTCGCCTTCACCTGGTTGTCCGAACTCACCACTAAGAATACGCTTACCGATTGAACTAAGTCCTTCTGCACCAACTTCTCTAGAAGCCTTCAACACAGGGTTGAGTTCAATACCAGATGATTTCTCAATGGTATCTAATGATGCGTTTGGTCTTGGTGTTTCGGTTGTAAAAGCATAGTTTTGTTGAGAAACTGATTTTTCTTGCATAGATAGATTGGATTTGTCATCACCAGTTGAATTTTCTGGATCTGCTTCCTTAATACCTGCTTGTTGGGAATTACTTTGATATTCATCAGGGGTCTTGACTTTAGCACCAATATCGTCTTCTGCTGAAACTTTTGGTTTCAACGGTAAGTCGGTTGGTTCTTCTAAAGCTTTTAGACGTGATTCAAATTTATCAAGGGTTTCGCCTACATAGCTGATGTCATCTCTAAGTCCGTTAATATCGAACCCTTTAATGACGTCTGCAAGAGCATCTAAAGATTTTTCGACTTTATCGTCTTTTTCTTCGGATTCCTCTTCTTTGCTTTCTTGCTCATCTTTATGATCTTTGTCGTCAGTCATGTTGTTACCATTTATATTGAATTTGATATATATAAGGTTTCTTGATACATTTATATAGGACTAGATTTCATCTACTTTTCGTATTCTTCGTTATCATTACCGTTAGCATTGTCATCCCAACATGATGTACACTTTTCTTGTATTACTTTACGTGGTTGTTGTTCTCCTGTACTCTGTTGTGCATTGTCATAGGAGGCCCCCGTTCTAACTCCTCCATCTCCGTGACCAGGATCTGCAATATTTGTAGATTTATCGGTAAAAGCCTCTGCTAATTCATCTATATTGGTCCTTAAGTTGTCTTTTTTACCACCTTCTGCGTTATTTGCTGCCATTCCACGATCAAATTTGATTAGTTCTTCTACAGTTTTTAATTTACTTGCCAAGTCAGGATCTAATTTACCCATAGTATGTGCGTCTGCTGCACTCCAAGATCTACCATCATGCTCCCCAATACTGTTAGCATGTTGATTTCCGGTTTGTCTTCTACCTACCTTAGATGATGGTATATCACCTGTTTTTACACCTAACTCTTCTCTCTTATGGTTTAGTTTATTTTGTTGACTACTAGTTAATTTTCCTGATGATTCAAACTCTCTAGAATGTTCTAACAATTTCGTCTTCTTTAATCCTTCTGCACCTTCCTCATTTACTGGTTCAGATACATGTTTAGGTTGAATTTTAGCCTGTGGTGATTTAGATTCATCGTCTCTAGTGACCCCCGGTTCTCTACCAAAGTTACCATTTCCTGGTTCTGACCATGTACTACCACATCCTTCTACCTTCATTAACTCAAAAGCCATTTCTAACATCTTTAGTTTATTCTGTACATCTGTTCTCTTTCGTCTTGCTGCCATTCGCCTTGCACGTTGTTCTTCTGTTGCTATTCTTTTAGTATTTGGTATTTTATCTTGATGTTCTCTTGGTTTTACTTCTGTTGTCATATTATGGGCCCTCCCACTTTGACTAGAATATCTACTTCTTGGGTTAGTTTTGACTGGTTTCTTGTTACTCTGTGCTCTAACCCATTTTGGTATTCTCTCTTTCTTACCTGTAATTATATTGACAACTTTTGCTGGGATTTTTTTACCAGTTTCTTTATCTTCTATCGTTTCTGTATATTGTCTACCTATTGTAGGTTTTGCTCTATTAGGGTTATAATCATCATCGTCACCAAAGCCTTTAGCTAAAGCTTTTTTTTTAAGTTCTAAAGTTAGCACTAACATCTTTAATATGGTTGCAGTTTTCTTTCTTTCAGGTCCTTCTGGATGACCACTTACATGTTCTAGTTTCTTTTCTTCTTCTAGACCTGCGTCTTCTAATGCTTCTTTATTATCTTCATCTTGTGCTTTACCATCATATACCATAGGATCTTCTTTCTTCTCATTTGCTATTTCAGCCATTAGTTCTTTTTGTCTCTTTGTTGGACCTGAGTTGACTGGGTTATTAGTGCCCTCGGTTCCAGTTGTTACGGCACCTCCATCACCACCATCTTTTATTTTATCAGTTGATGGAGGTTCACATACGCCTATTTGTTCTTTACGTGAGTAAACGGCATCATCTTTAGAGTGTCTACCCTTGAATTTCTCTCTATCAATTTCACTCATATTCTTATACATATCATTATTTTGACCTCTGGTATCACGATCAATGGTTTCCTTTGCTTCGTTTAATATAGGTTTATTATCTAATGGTAATTTATCTACACCTTGTTTTCCGTCTACGGCATCTTTCAATACATCTTGGTCTATTGTGTCTTCTCTTAGTTCCCTATCCTTACCTTCAATTAATGATGAACCCCCATTATTCTTACTAGTACCATGATATGTTGAACCGTTCTCTTGTGGCTCTCCTCTGTTGTTTTCTAACTCTTCGTTAGTTGGTGCTTCTTTCTCTTTAAAGGCTTCTGATTGTTCATCTCTGTGTTCTGGTTTATTTGAACCTGTTACATCTGATAGTGGTTCCCCTGTTTTCCATTTGTCTGCCATATTTTCATCATATGATATCTCTTTTTGTCCTTCTCTACTTATCTTACCTCCACCATGTCTATTATTAAACTGATGACCAAACTCACTTGCATTTTGACTATCTGCTGCTGGACAAGGCATTAATGAACCATGAACTTTACTTGGTGATATTTTTCCATCGATCACAGCATCTTGTTCTTCGTTACCTGCTATCTTACCTGGTTTTTGATGACTAGGTGTATCTTCTGCTGCTATGATTGGTTCCTTCTTTTCAATATAACATTTAAATTTATCACATCTGATACACATCTTACCATTTCCTCTATCTGTTGTATTGCCGGCCATTGCCTTTGCTATATCATTATGTTGAGTAATAAGTGCTAATGGTACTGCTGGCTCTTCACATACGGCTACTTCGTATTGTTCTAAATCTTTAAGAGCATATGCTATTGACCCATCTTTCTCTACGGTAGGTGTTCTGCCTGTTTTAGTTGCACCACCGAATGATAGTCCTTTATACTTTCCATTTTTAATTGATTTCCATATCTCATCATCTAATTGATAATCTTTGAATATTTCTCCTTGTATTGTAATTGCTGGAAATTGTGTTCCGTCTGAATCTGTTACGGTAGTTGAAGCATAATTGATTCCTTTTCCCACTACTCTGTTAGAATGTGTGTCTGTAATAGGTCCCCCTCGGGCAATCCAAATTGGTAGGACTTTGAGTAGTTCATCTCTTACGGTGATCTCTCCCTGTTTATCTTTCATTTCTACGGTTAATACACCTTCAAACAATCTTCTGTCACTTTCTACGGCAGATAGATCCTTGGTGATTAGTTTAGAAAAAAATAAACGTTCTCCCATAGAGATTTATAATCTTCCGTGGTATATATTAATTCCCTCTAGGAAGTTACGTTTCTGTGTTTTACCACATCTGCTAACATTACGCCTGCTAGAGGTCCTAATACTACACCCAATGCTTGGATGTCAGGTAAAGGAATTTTATCTAGAAACAGTGCAATTCCAGCGATGCCTGTATATGCCCATAGTGCATGATACCTAAGAGCTCCTTTGCTTTCAAACATACCCATAATACTTGAATGCTCTATATAAACTTATCATATGGGACATCTATTGTCTGAGCGTAAGATCTCATGTGTTAGTAAGTCTTTCACTAATTCTTCATATTCAGAGTCAAGATCATCGTGATATTTTCTACTTCCATTGTCTAATCTCTTTGCTACAATTACCATAACTCTCTTTAGTGCAAATATGTCATCCCTTAATACCGCTATTTCTTTTGAGTTATCATTGATTGTTTTCTTTCTTTGTTTAAAGAAATTGAATATATACGCTCCTAATGTTGATACTACTAATAATACTGCCCCTGCGACTATTTCTCCTAAAAATTCAACCATACACTTATATATTAATAATATTATTTAAAGAATGGGTTTCAGTTCTTTACTCTGTATTAAATCTATAATCATTGACTGGTTTCTCATTATAGAGTCTGTGAATTCATCACGTACATTAGGCCATATAGAGAAATATCCACAACCCCAGCAGAACCTGAAATGGTATATCTGATCATATTCATCTCCTTCATCATGTATATGACGTTCAATCTCATATCGTGTAATTAACTTCTTACAATGTTTGCATTTGTTGAAGTCTTTGACAACATGTGATGCGGCCATACCCTTATATATTAATGGGTGTATATAAAGTTATGACGAATATATCCATGTATGTGTATGAACAATTGGCTGATTATGTACAATTATACCCAAAAGGTCAAGATAAAATAGTAGAAGATCACATGTGTGCATTCTGGATTAATGGTAAAAACGTAGTTATTATCAATAATAATAAGAAAGGTGTTGCAGGATATAGACCTGATTTCAGTAAAAGTATAGTTTATTTTGATGGTGGTGAAGAAGGATTCAAAAAATATGAAGATAATTTTGAACCAGTTGTTGAAATTAAACGTGATAGAAAGTCTATTACTTTTTCAGGTCAAGAGGTTGCACACTCATTTGCTATTGCTAGGGATGTTACCCAAGATGGTGAATATACACTAGGCAATATTAAAGGATATATTCTATATGATGAGAGTCTAAGTAGACTTAATTTAATAACTAATCCTGTAAAACACTGATTATTTTCTAAAGTTTTTAGTAATACCTTCTCGCATCATAAAGTCTTTACCCATGTTTTTCCTCATGGATTTCCAAAATGGATCTACCTTTGTAGTACCACCGGCTACTCTGAAATCGTGTAAGGTTTTTCTAATTACATGGTGACAATTATAACATAATCTAGCGTTTAGTTGTTTAGTGTCCCATGAATACTTACTACAGAACATACACAAGTCCCATCCCTTATCTGCTACTGTAACTAATGTGTGAACATTGTCTTTATGTCTACGACACCTTCCACATACTGTAAATAATGTGGCTGATACTGCTTTTTTCTTCTCACAACGCCAACAAAATCCTTCTTTATGGTTATTTACTGCTTTTTGTTCATCTTTTTGATGCATATCCCATAGTTTATTACCTATGGCAGTTCCACCTGTATTTACATCTAGTTTCTCAGCCATGTTGGTCGGTAAAGGCATCAAATGCCCCTCCTATTTCTCTAGATACTATTGCTTGACATGCTTCAAATGGTATTCCTGTTGTTTTAGCCATGTTTGCTACTATTGCTTTTGGATCTTTAGAGTGGAGCCCCTGCATTAAACACTCTCTAACCATGTCAAAGTTGTCTTTATTGATATATTCCATCGGATCTTTCTTTTTGTTAAACATCAGCATCCTCCATGTCTTTAATTATGTCCATCATTTCTGTCACTTCTATCTCATCTAACACATCCGTGGGATTTATATGTTTGGTAGTTAATTCACCTTTATTTAATTTATTTTCCTTTATTTTTATTTTTTTCTCGAGAAAATTAATAAATTTTTTACCGCTTATAGTCGTCTTATTCTCGTATTTGTTAAGAAACTTTGCATTAATTATTAATTTATTATTTATATTCTTAAAAATTCCTACCTTCAAATGTGTTTTATCGTCAGATATTGTCTTTAGCATCTGTCTTACCTTAACTTTGTTGGTATGGTCAAGTTTTAAGAAACTTAGTATATCTAACTCAGATGTCTTTGTGATGGTTAATTCCTTTAATAGGACCGTTTTGCTTGAATTGGTGATATTTAGCCCCTTTACCCTCCTTTTGTGATAAACATAGGCTCCTGCAGTTCCATCATATTTTACTGAAGGAACAACAATTACTGTGGCACCTCCAAGTCCGTTGGTTAAGAGTGTATTATCTCCTAACCCGTAGGTTAAAAGACCCATTCTAAACCGGAACCTTTTTCTTTGGATTATCTTCTGTTGCTACATCGCTTGCATCTTTCAAGTCAAACGTAAATAAAGCAGTAACGTCATCGTCATCATATATGATTAATTGATTACCTGTAATAACCTGTCTATTTGTATGTATTTTCCTGATAGTGTCAGTACGGTTTGCTACGTCCTCGTCCATTGTACTTATTCCATTGTCTAATAATCTTCCTGATCCCCCTGTACCAACATGTGATGTTGGATCTATATAGAACTCTGATACACATGTTCCTATATTTATTTGATAACCGGCATTGTTATGTATAACAGTGCCTCTTATACTATTATTATCCGCTACTGGAACAGAACAAGCAATCATTATAATACCGTCAGTACAACCACCTATTATATATGAGTCTTGTACAATCCAATCTGTTGCATTATGGGATTTGAACCCATAACCTTTACTTCTGAGAATTTTAGTATCTTTAATAATACATGCCTCACAACAATGAATTTCAACACCATTTCCAGTTGCACAATAAATAAACAAACCATTCAATCTAGTCCTAAAACCGTGAAGGTTGAGAGCGTTATCTGTACCACAAGCATTTGTAGTTACCTCTAAACCTGCTATTTCTACATCAGTTGATGTTACACATACTGATGGACATCCTGCTGAACTTGGTGCAAGTACATATTTTCTCCCTGCAGCTCTAATATGTACTGCGTTTTTTGTAATTACAATTGGGTCAGTAATAACTACATCACCAGATGCATTTGGGGATCTTATTAATATGACATCATCACGACCTGATACTACAAGATCATGAGCTCTAGAGAACGTTTTAACGGCATTACATTGACTACATCCACTTAAACCATCATCACCACATATTGGGTCCAAATAAAACACATCACCAACTGCCTGTGAAATATTTTGAGATTCTAAAAGTTGTTGTATGTTTTCAATAGTCTGTGCACCTATGAGTGAAGGTGATAGTGATGACTCTATGGTTACTTATGTGAATGCTGAGGGGGCTATAGGGTTATTACAAAATACATTTAATGCAATTAGGTTCCCCCCTGATACTTGTACTGATTCATAACAAGGACCTGCTCTTGTATAATACTGCTAAATCCTTCTTAATTGCTTTAAGGGAATCTTTCTTATTCATTTTGATAATTCTTCCCAAAAATTTTGTGTGTCAAGTGGTAAATCTGTACCAAGTAATTCAATTTTATTAGACTTGTCTTTCCATATTTCAATTTTGAATTTATAACCTAAAAAAGAAAAAAAGAGATTCAAGAATGCAACCTCGCATCTTGAAGTAATTTTACATACAAGCCAATATGTTGCGGATTTAGGTCTATTCCGTAACTTGCAAACTCATTCTTGATTGTGGTTTCTACAATTATCAGACTTCTAATTGCAGGTACCAATTCATTCAAGACAACAGATTTTTCTGCATCTGTGTAATCTAGTTTGACTTGTGTTGTACTTGGTGTGTTGCCAGAATCTTTCATGTATGATTCATTTGCAAATTCACCACTTTCTTTGAAAGTCGCACATCTTGCATCTGTGTGGTCTTCTTTGCTAGAATACTCTTGCCACCATCCCATTTTGCCATCTTTGCCTCTTTTGCTTTCAGCAGGTGGGTTTTTGTTCTTGTTCCAAAAGTATCTAACACCGCACTTTTTGCAATGTGGTGTTTCATCTTTGTTATATGACATAATTTTTATCTCCTGAAATTTCTTTTTGTCGTAAATTGCGTAATTCTTTTAGACGTAATGATGCACATTTTGCTGAACAATACAACCTATGCCCAGATTCCTTTCGGTCAAAAGAATTATTGCACCAAACGCACAATACATTTTTACGGTGTCTGGCACTAATTTTTACCCTTACACGATTAGTATTTAGCCTTCTGCAATTATGACAGATTGATTTTGTAAAGGTGCATTCTTTTGCATACTTTCTACATTGAAAACACTCTATACGCATAACATAATTTGCCCTTCTGCAAGTATGGCAGAATCTGTATTTACGTTGGTGTAATCTATTAGTTTCAAAATCTGTTAAAGTATTCTTACATACAATAATGTCGTTGATTAATGAGTCTTTATCATCTTGAATAAAGAAAATTACTGAACTCATTTACCTTTAATCATGATTAGTTGGTCATCATGCTTAATCACATCAACATCTGATATGTTAACCATACCAGATACCTTTGGTCTATTAGGGTCAGTTGGCACTCTAACTGTGAGTCCTTTGAATTTCGCATCACACATGACATTCTTACTAGTGAGCATTTGTAATACCTTACCAGTTTCGTCTAACATCTCTGTGTACCACACATTCTTTCTAATATCAAATCTTAATCTGAATGCCTTGCACTCATCAGGGATATCAACATTACCTTTAATGGATCCAATCTTACCTTTACCGTTACCAGTAATCATAACTTTACCCTCGGCTGTCTCTCTTATTGATTCAATATTATCTTTATCAAAAGTAAATCTTCCGTGATGGATTCCATCAAACCAGGATCTACTTCCTATAGGAGCAGTGGATGCAACATCCAATGTGTACTCTGATAGAACACTTTTGAATTCACCCATTTTAGCACCTGGCTTTAAAGCCTCTATCCACCATCTATGGTTGTTTGGATCCCTAGCATTAGAATATACGAATCCTATTTGTGCTTTATCCCAATCCATGTCCAATGGTAACAAGTCTCTATCCTTAATCATTTCTTTGATTTCAGGTACTTTCATTGATGTTCCTTTAGGTCTTACTCCTCTTAATGTCCATACTATAGATGATTGAAATTTAGGTGTCCCCTCTTTAGTTTGAGAATAAGGGCTAACTCTTATTTGTGGTTCCAAGTCAAAAACTAAATCATAGCCAATTTCAGTTCTGACTACCATAGTCTTTACATCTGCTTTATACCTAACACTTCTATAAATCTCATTGGTTTTCTCTGGAGGCATTTGAGATGCGGAATTAACATACTGGTTAGTTTTTTTGTTATCCGTTTTTTTATTAGGAGCTTTAACTGAGTTTTTCCTCATTGAGTTGGCCATGTATTAGTATAGTCTAATCCTTATATTAATGTTTATATTTCTTCTATATGTTTTACAGATTTTACTACCAATGAAATACGATAAGGCCATACAACCTTCTTACCAGATTTCATGATATATTCATTATAATCTGTTGGTACTTCTATGTTCTTTTTTTCACCTGGCATTAATTGACTAGGGAATTTCTTTATTGTTACATAGTTCTTTTTTGTATCTTTCTCGCCACTGGCTGTTACTAGAATACTCTTACCAACTACATTAAAGTCTTTGATAGGCATCTCCCCCGTGTTATGAATCTGATACTTTAGTACCCTTGCCTCACCCATCATAAACTCGAAAGCCTTTTCAGGTGGGTCTATAATCATTATATCCTGTATGTTACCCTCAAGAGCCATCTTCTTCTGGTTCCTCTTCTACTGCTTTCTTGGCTTCTTCATATTGCTGTCCCGGGTTTTTGTAAGGTGCTCGTACCTCTTCCTCACTCTTTTCTATTTCCATATCAGGGAGTCCTTCTCGTCTGATTATATATTTAGTTTTAAGTCTATTCTTTTTCTTTTGTACAGTTTCCACTTGTCCTGGTTTAAGTTCCTCTTGTTTCTCTATAGTTGGATAATATATCATACCTGTTTTCTTATATTCTGATTCCCATGTTTTTAATATCATCATTGCCTGGTCTGCTGACATATCCTTCTCCATCTTCTTAAGCCAATACTCTTGGGTATGACCTATTGCTTTATTAGAAGCATTGAATGCACCGGACCTTTTTCCACCTGGACTTGGATGTCCTTGACCTACACTTCCTGAATCACTTGGTCTTTTATTCATTGGACTACCTTGTTTAGATCCAGATGTTCTTTCTTTGTCACCAGTTGCAGAGTCACCTCTTCCTGATTTCTTTCCACCTGTCTCACCACCTTGCATTTGCATACCCATTTCCATTTGAGCCTCTGCCATTGCCAATTCAGGCATTGTTACTTGTTCAAACGTTGGTTCCTTGTCTGCAATCCAGTTTCCATCATGAGTTCTCTTAATATTGAATCCCATTTGTTGTAGTTGAGCATAATTCTGAACTTTTTGGGCTTCAATTTCCAATTCTCTAAGTTCATCGGCTTCTTCACCGGCTTTTAACTTCAAAACCCAATCATCAACTTGTAATTCAAGTGCTAATCGGTCAAAAATATGAGTTTTCAAGAAATCTTGACTCCATTTCACTGCTCTGTTGGTAATTGTGACTTGCATTCCTTCACTTGCCCATCCTGCAGGCAATTCTCCGAAATAAAGTGGCAAAACACCAAAGGCTGCACCAATAATTTGTCTTAATTCTTGTCTAATATTGATAAATTCTAATTCTTTTAGTGATCCGGTGAAATCTATCCATTGAGCCATCTGTCTTCCACCTTTATCGGACTCTACAAGCAATGGATGTATCATGTATGGGTCTTCAACTGCACGTTGTTCCAATGCACTCCATGCTTTTCTGAAAGTTTCATAGTTTCTTGACGCAATAACCAATAATCCTCTTGGTGGTCGCATCTTGTCAAAGTATTTTCTGATATATTCATCCATATGTGATAGGGACATGACCTTTGACCATAATGCATAGATAGGACTGAACCCGTAAATGAGTCCTGGTTTATATTTACCTGCTACCCAGATAACTTCACCCTGTCCATAGATAACTCTCTTTGGTTGTGGTATACCTACACTGTATACTGATGATACTTCAAGCAATGCTTTGAGTGCTTTGGCACCACATCGATCACATTTTCCTTTTGAAAGTCGTTTATCTCTATGTTCAAATCTAGGACATACATATACTGCATTCCTTTTATCGTCAAATCCTATTCTACCATCAGAGTCAGCAATCATTGCTACTTGAGGGGGATCTATTCTTAACAGTTCTTTAATCTCAGTCTTCTCAAGATCAATCTCACCAGTAGCCTCATTAATGTAATAGTTCTTTAAGAGTAATAGATATGCATTGTCAGCAATATCCAGGTCCCTCTCTAGTTGTCTGCCTACATCTTCTATGGTTTGGTCGTTGTTATTAACATATCTAGTGTATAATGCTTGTAATTTCTTTCTGTTCTCTGGTTTTGGTCTTCTGATATTGGTTGATTTACAGTCATCACATTCTACGGTAGCATCATCTGTTGATTTTGTATCATTTGGAACCTTGTTATGAGCACCTGCATCCATATCATCTCCTTTCTCAGGCTTGGAGTCAAACTCTTTACCACAGTTCTCACATTTATACTTCCATTTCTCTACTACTTCAAATCCGTTCTTGAATGCTTCTCTGTTTAATGTCTCTATTGATATCCTAAGTGCATCTACGTTATCTGCTAGTTCGTAGATCATTATTAATGGGAATGGGAAAATTGGTAGTTTGGCCCCTGTATCAGTAGCCATGTAAGGCTGCATAATAGCAGGACGTGAGGTGGTTTCTGTGAACCCTTTGTTAGTAAAATTTAGATTACTTATGGACTTTGCTATACCTGCTAATCCTTCTCTTAAGCCCATGACTTATAAACGTGTGCTATGTATATAAAATTTTCTGAAAAAAAATAAATTTTCTGTTAAATAAATAAATTTTTTAATGAAAAGGAGGCGTGAATTGTGACTCTACACATTTCCACGCTAGGTCATCATCGCCAAAAAGGCGGTCTAAGTCGGGCACCGTCAGGGTGGACATCGGGTGTCCCGAGACGACCATACTAGTATATATGCGTTGTCTAATATATATGTTTAGCTGTTAACAGGAACAATCACTGCATTCGCAGTTATCACATTCACAAACCTTATGATCTATACAATCACAGTTAGAACAGTCACACTCAATCGGTTTCATATTCGGGTGTCCTTTTCTTTTCTTTCTTAGAATATTTAGATTCAAATGATTTCTTTTCAGATTCGTATTTATCTATATTTTTAGATTTACCGAAGAAATGAACAGGGCAACCCTTACCTTCTTTACATTTACATTGACCAAATAGTGCCATTACCTTACTATAGGTACTATGATATTTATATATTATGTTCGTGCCTAAATGTTTCTAAACTCGAGAATAGAAAGATAGGTAAAAAAGTAGTGTACAAAGAAAAAAAACTTAATAAATAAATAAATAAATAATATGTATAATAAAAACTATTAAATAAATAACAAAAATGTATGACCTTCCTTGAGAAAAACTAAAATGCTATATTATATCCTATTTGGTATTTTTGATTAAATTCAATCTAAAACAGTCACCAAGGCAAAGAGCCTTTAGACCACAAGAATCACAAATCGGATTCTTTCTTCTCATTTTTCTTACCTTTCTTTCTGAATAATCCATCTACACCCATTTCACAAGATTCTCCAGAACATGCACAACCCATATAATTATTAGGTGTGCCTACTATATTAATCTTCTTGTTTCTTTCCTGGACTATTAGGATTGAAAGTTTGAGATTTCTTATCAACTTTAGGGTTTGGATTGGTTTTCTTTACCTTATCCAGGGTTTCATTGCTTTTCTTAAGTTGGTAAGCACCATACTCTGCATCGAGATCCTTTTTCTGTAAATTATAATCTACCAATTCTGCTGCTACTCTTAATACCTTCTTTTTATTCGCTTGTATTTTTCTGACCAAGAACGGTTGTTTATCTTCCATAACCTCTATCTCTTCTTGGAATCCTTCCAATTCAAAGTTAGCCTTTGTGATTTTTTGAGTCATTGATTCTATTTCTTCAATTAGCATATCTATTCGTTCTTCCATCTTTCTTCAATATCTTTTATGCTAACCGGGTATATATTTCTTTGGCTCTCTAGAATTATATCGAGGAGGCACTTTCTACAATAACCACTACCAATACCCATAGCAATACCTCTACAAGTCTTACAAGGCAAACTTCTATCCATATCTTCCATAGATTTATATGTGTTATAACCGTATATTAATTTATGTGGAATTCAAAAAGTGATGCTGAAGCACATTATCAGGACTTGTTACTAGTCAAAGAACATGTAACAAAAGAGTTCGAGGACAATAGAAATGGTGGTATGATTGTAGACAAGGCAGCAAATGATTATAGAATGGATATTATTGATAGATTGATTAAAGACTCTGATTCTGAACGTAAATCTAAATCAGAGAATAAAAACCCAGGTATGCAGTAATGTTTGGATTCGGAAAAACCAAAGCCGTAGATACAGGAAAGTATCGTAAATTAACAAGGGAAGAGGATTTAGAGAGAAACGGTATTAAGATATGTAAGTGTGGTCATGATGATACATTTGACCATAGATGGACATATCCATGTAAATGTAGAAATTGCTCATGTGATAAGTTTGAGTTCTCTCATAAGGGGTTTAGGTAATGGGATTCTTAAGCGGTCTAATATGGGGAGTACCCCTAGGTATGGTCTTCATTGTTGCTGTACTGTTTAATGAGTTTGGTGTTGTGAATATAGCAGATGTTATAGATGAGTATATATTCATGCTTGAAGGGGTTGATTGTAAAGAACTACATACATACTCAATAGAACATGATCTAGGCTTTGCAAAGAAATATGTATTTGAAAACTGTTTCAGGGAGTTAGGTAAAGTATGAGAGGTTTATGCCAGGAGTGTTTTACTTCAAACAAAGATTTATATTTGGTGAACGGTATAGGTAAGTGTGGGAAACATGGAATTTTACAAAGTAGATAAAGAGCCCCTAAACACATGTGTTTGTGGGTATAAGAACAAACGGTTCATAGGCAAGTATTGTACTATGAGTTGTTATTACAAATATGAGGTATTACGATGAAGGAATATAAATTCAGTATAACAAATAAAATGTTAGCAACTGGTGACGGTTTTGGTGCATTTGGCAATAGCCTTATGATGTACGCTGTAAGCCAAGCTAACGAGAAAAACCCAAGTTTTATGGTAACTGGTATTTCGTATAAATATGTACCAGATGATACTGTAGAAGAGGGTACTCATGAATGGACTATGAAGTTGATGAATAAAGAGGAACTCTTAAAATGAACGTAGTTAAAGATGGATTTCAAGTGAGAAAGATTCCAAAAGAAGAAGTACATGGTGCAATAGCACCGATTTATTTAATGGGACTTCCTGGGGATCTAGACAAATTAGAGGATCAATTGATTCACGTAAAGGATTTAGGTGGGTCATTTGATTACGAGAAAAAGGAGTTAGAGGCATGATTATAGAAGCAACTGACGATGCAAAACACACACAATGTTCAAAGTGTCATAGTGACATGATTAAGACAAAGTCGGACAAGTGTTGGAAATGCAAATGAGATGTCTCAGATAGTCAAATGTCCAGAGTGTAAGACAGATACACATAGGGTAATTCTTGCTGGTAAGCAGGCCCTATGTATTAACTCTAAATGCACTATTCAGAAATTTACTGTACAGGACTTTGTAGAGGGGAAATCTAATAAACACCATAAGGACAAAGGCAAAGAGAACAAGTCATATAACAACTCTGGGAGAAAGAAATGAAAAGAACAAGGACATATTCACAGGACAAATATGTACAAGAACGTGTTCAACAACTTAAAGAGATGCATGTAGTACACAAGACTTCTCTGAAAAAGATAGAGAAAGAACTTGATGATATACAGGGAGCGTATAACTATGGCTAATGTATCACCTACTGGAAAGACATTCGTAGTTAATACAGTACCCATGCCTACTGGTAATGGTACCAGTTGGTTCAAGACCATATTTGAACAACGTGCTGAATGTGCCTACTGTAAATGCAAGACACTCAAAGTCATATGCAACCCATGCAGGGACCTATATGAACATGATATACTAAGTCATATAAGAGACACTACATTACATACAAGTGTGTTTGAAAAAAACCCTATTAGTGTTAGAAGTTATACTAGAGTAAGAAAGAAAATCTAAACAAGTGTCTTAGCACACTTGCTACATATGTTGGTACCTTCTCTTTTTTGGTCCTCATCTGTCATTGCATCACCACAATAACCACATGCTGAGATACCCATAGCCATAGGGTCTATAGTACCGTCTCTAAGGCCTTGTACCAGTTTCTCTATTTCGGCTTTCTCTGCAGGGGGCATTTGTTCAAGTTCCATCATAAATTCGTCATCAAACGTAACCTCCCATCCCTTTCCTACTTTGGTTGCTGACGCTCTTCCACTGTTAGGTTGTACAGGCCCGCTAGGGCCTTTTTCGGTATTAGGCATGTTTATAAATCCTTGTCCTCAGACATCTCTTTACAGATCCTTATACTCATGGATTCCTTTGAACTTACCATCTCTGATAAACCCTTTACCTTCATGAGCACATGCACAATTTTCACATGTGATGGTCATCTCAAAATTGCCATAACTCACATATTGGTCCTCTGTAAGGACTATGTTGTCTCTGCCTGGTATGTCTCTACCTATAGTCATTCTTTGACTACATTGCTTGCATTTCAAGCCAGGGCTTAGTTGTAATAACATGATATATAAAGGGAGGGATCTTAATATAAATGTTACACCACACGCCTAAACTGCAGATGGCGTGTCCCTTTGGCCAGCCTTGGATACTATGAATCTCAATGGGAATCATAGGTGGGATTTGAACCCACGTAGGTCAATTATACTATATGTGAATACTCTATATAATACTATCTATCCGGGAGCAATTCCTCATCATCTTTGATGGGGAGGGAACTCTCTCTAGCATCACCATAAGCAACACCACGCCAAAAGCCTTGTTTATGTATAGTCCTAAGTAACATGAT
>Ga0257121_1000768_pt1 | contig 25809 bp, 40 predicted proteins | sample SI106_100metaG_FD_190180 | JGI IMG/M metagenome (GOLD analysis project Ga0257121, IMG submission 190180) | Marine microbial communities from Saanich Inlet, British Columbia, Canada - SI106_100 | ecosystem: Environmental > Aquatic > Marine > Inlet | place: Canada: British Columbia | collected...
TGGTGTTTAGTGGAGTAATACAACCAGACCATCTAGAAATTGTAAAAGAAATGAATTTAGAAACTGAAATTGGAGAACGACAAAGATTGAGTTTATCAGATTATGAAGAACTACATGAGAATAAACGCACACCAGATCAATCAATTCTTAATGCAAAAAAAGAATTCATTTTAGAACATGTTGAACAAATTACCTCTGAAAAACGAGGAGAAAGAAGATATGCATTTATCGAATAAATCTAATGAGTGAAAGTTCGCCAATTAAAGATGCATTATATGCAAAAATAAATGATATCGGGGAAGAAGAAATTCATCAATTATTGTTAAACGGTAAGTTTTCCGAATTATTTGAAAAAATCTATGAACCAGTTATCCATAGTGTTGGGAACATGGAAGAATATGAAAAATATGGAACCTTGGCTGAAAGTTTGACACATTATTTATTTACAGAGATGTTAATTCCTAGTCAACGAAAAATTATATTTAAAAATGTAGAACTAGACATGATAATTCCAAATATGGCAGAATTACAAAACGATAGCCATAATATCATAATCATATTTTTTGTTAAAACTGCAGATAAACAACAAATAAAACAAAGAATTCAAAATATGAAAAAAATTCAAAAAGATGATTCAAAAATATGGGTTATTTCAAAAGATAGTATTGACATTTCACAATCCACATACATAATGGAAAGAGAATCATTTGGAAAGTTTTTAAAAGACGCTCAAAAGTTTGTGGAGATAAAAAAAATGAATAAATTAAATATTTTCAAGACCGAGATTTGAAATATCAACAAAATTTGGAAAGTTCTCAACGTATGATTCAATGGTAAAAGATGGATTGAATGGAATTGCACCAAAGACCTTTTTCCCAGTTAGACCAAAAATTTGATGTTTTAGATTAGATAATTCATATCCATCAGAAACATTTTGATTTATCAAAAATCCCTTTAAATTCAAATTTTTTTGTCGTGCATGCTCATATGTTAACATAAAATGATTCACAGCGCCAATTTTTGAACCGGTTACAATAAATGAACTCAATTGTAAATCAGAAATTAAATCAGAAACAAAATAATTTCTAGAAATAGGAGTCATAATTCCACCGATTCCTTCAACAATCACAATATCATGTATTGAAGAAAGTTGGGTATACGATTCAATTACCTTTGAAATATCAATCTCAAGATTAAGTTGCTTAGATGCATCATATGGCGAAGTAGGGATTTCAAAATAATATGGATTTACAAGATCAATCGAATCAGTAACCCCGGAGTATTTCATTAAAATTTCAACATCAGCAGATACAGAATCAGGTGTTGCCTTGTAACCAGATGCAAAAGGTTTCATCACTCCCACATCAACATCATTGTCACGAAAATGTTTAGCAAGTGCAGCACTGACACATGTTTTTCCAACATCAGTATCAGTTCCAGTAACAAAAAAAGAATTCATTGCAATTTCCTAGATATTGATTTAATTGTAGATATAGTTCCATCAATTAAAAAATTAAGATCTTTTTGGGATATTGCCAATGGAGGAACAAGCATTATAATATTTCCAAGAGTTCTGAAATAGATTTGATGTTTTCTACCTTCTTCAAATACCAATTTGTTAAATGATATTTCAGATGAAAGTGGTTTTTTTGGATTTTTATTTTGAACAAGTTCAATTCCCATTACCATACCCTTATGACGAATTTCTCCCACCGCATCTAAATTAGAAATATCTTGAATTCTATTTTCAAAAACCTTAGATGTTTTTTGGATTTTTTCAATTAGATGGTATTTTTCATATAATTCAATATTTTTTAGAGATAATGCAGCAGCTGTGGGATTTCCAGTATAGGTATGGCCATGAAAAAGATGTTTGAATTCAGAGAATTTTCCAAGAAAAGAATCATTAATTTTCTTTGTGGTTAAAGTTGCAGCAAATGTTTGATATCCTCCAGTAAGCATTTTTCCAAATGAAACGATATCAGGAATAGAATTTTGAGATTGATATTCAGCCATAGATCCTAGTCTACCAAAACCAGTTGCAATTTCATCTAAGACAAACAACACATCATTTTTTTTACATATCTGAGATATCTTTTTTTGAAAAGTTTTAGGATAAATTATTACACCACCAGCCATCTGTGCACCACTCTCCATGACAAATGCAGCAATAGAATTATCTTTTTTTAGTTTATCTTCAATTTTTGATAAACAGTATTCTTCATATTCCTTAGAAGACATTTTTTTATGAGTTCCAGCAGATATGGTTCTTGGAACAGGAAATTGCATAGTAGAAAACAATTTTGAGCGAAATTTTGAGAAAAATTCAGGTACATATCCCACAGACATCGCACCAAAGGTATCACCATGATATCCATTTTCCAGAGTAGCAATGTTTGTTTTTTTGTTTTCCCCCACATTGTGCCAATATTGTAGAGAAATTTTTATTGCAATTTCCATTGCAGTTGATCCATTATCCGAAAAGAAGACAGAGTTCATTTTAGGATTTAGCTTCAATAATTTGTTAGATAATTTTTCAGCAGAGGGATGTGTTAAGTTAAACAAAGGAGTATGCTGAATTATTTTTGTTTGTTTAATTATTTCAGATACTAATTCTGATTTTGAGTGCCCCCAAACATTACACCACATGCTTGCAACACCATCAAGCATTTTTCCACCCTTAGAATCATACAACCACATGCCTTTAGCAGATGTTATTTTAGGAAAAGTGGTCCATTCAGACATTTGCGTATTTGGATGCCATACAGAACTATCAGATTTCATACAAATCATATTTTTTATGACTAATTAATGGTTAACCATAGATTTAATTCAAGTTAACGCTTATTTACTAAATTTTTCAATTTCGAGTATGCAAAATCAAACAGAATTAATTCTAGAATGTAAAAATAGAGTGCTTGCCAAACAGGGTTTAACCGAAGAATTGACAAACAAGTTATTCAATGTGAATGACAAAGTTTTGAGTCAATTATCAGATGCAGCAAATGAAATTACTAGAACGTTTCAAGGATCAAAAATAGACGTTGAACAATTAGCAAATATCAAGAAAAATTATTGTAGTGAAGATTGTACGTTCTGTAGTCAATCTGCATTTTTTGATACAGGAATTGACAAATATCAGTTAATGCCGGCCGATGAAGTAGTAAGACAAGCAATGGATGCAAAGAAAGCAGGTGCACACTCATACTGTCTAGTTGCAGCATGGAGGGAGCCATCAGAGAAAGATTTTGATAAAGTATGTCACATAATTAAAGAAGTTAATGAGAAAGTAGGAATTTCAATTGAATGTAGTTTAGGATTTCTAACAATTCAACAAGCAATAAAATTAAAAGAATTAGGAGTAATCCGATATAATCATAATTTGGAAACATCTGAATCTAAATTTCCAGAAATTTGTACAACCCACACATATCAAGATAGAATAGATACACTACATACCGCAAGAAAAGCAGGACTAGAGCTTTGTACGGGTGGAATAATTGGAATGGGAGAGACCAGAAAGCAAAGAGAAGAACTTGTACAAGCAATATCTAAACTCAATCCAGAAGAAGTTACAGTGAACTTATTGGTAGCATTCCCAGGTACACCATTAGAATTACAAACCCCATTAAGTTTAGAAGAAATACTAAGAGTGTTTGCAGTTTTGCGATTTTTACTTCCAAAAAGTATAATAAAAATTTCAGGGGGTAGAGAAGTTAATTTGAATGATGATGGAAAAGAATTACTTTTGAGTGGCGCTAACGGAATTATTAGCGCAGGATATTTAACATTAGATGGAAACTCTATGCAAAAAGATGTTAAAATGATAAAAGAGATTGATCTTGAAGCCTAAATTCGGCACACTTGAAAAAAAATTAAGTGTAATTAAAAAAAATAACCTATTAAGAAATCTTCAAAATAGTCAAGTCGAAAAACAATTCATAAAACAAAATGGGAAAAAACTATTGAATTTTTCATCAAATGATTATCTCGGTATGAATTCGGGTAAGATAAAACACACTCAATTCCAATCTAGTTCAAGACTTGTTTCTGGAAATGATACTAGTTTTTCAATACTTGAAAAAAAATTAGCAAAACACAAATCACAAGAAAAATCAATAATTTTTCCTACAGGATATATGGCAAACCTTGGGATAATTTCTTCAATTGCAAACAAACAGGATACAATATTCAGTGATGAGTTGAATCATGCGAGCATTGTTGAAGCATGTAAGTTATCCGAATCTAAAATTAAAATTTTCAAACATAATGATATGGGAGATTTAGAACGAAAAATAGAGAAAACCAAAGGAAAAAAACTTTTGATTACAGAAGGGATATTCAGTATGGATGGCGATTGGTCAAGATTAGATAAAATATCTCAAATGGCAGAAACCCATGGAATTATCACAATTCTAGACGACGCGCACGGAGATTTTGTATTAGGAAAAGATGGAAAAGGCACTGCAAAGTTTTTTGATGTAGAAAAGAAAATTGATCTATACATTAGCAGTCTAAGTAAAGGATTAGGAAGTTTTGGAGGCTATGTTTGCGGGAAAAAAAGTTTAATAGATTTATGTATAAACACATCAAAGACATTCATATACACATCAGCATTACCATCATCGATCAATCAATATTCACTTGAAAGATTTAATTCAAACAGAGAAGTATATAGAAAAAAATTATGGGATAAAATTAATTTATTTCATAAAAGATTAGAAGAGATTCAACTTCAGACCACATCGACAAGTCAAATAATTCCAATAATTATCGGTAAAGAAAAGAATGCAATGGAGTTTTCAAGATTTTTAAGAGATAATGGAATTTTTGCACAAGCAATAAGATATCCAACAGTAAAAAAAGATCAAGCCCGAATTAGAATTTCAATTACAGGTCGGTTATCAAATAATGAGATAGAACATTCGATACAAATTTTAGAAAAGGCTAAAAGAAAATTTAAACTAAAATGATTAGCGCATCATGTCAAAACCCAGCCCACCGCCAGATTCAGGTGCACCAACAAGATATGCAAATATAGTGATTGCCGCAAGTCCTGCAATAACGACATAAAATCGTGAATTCATATGGAAATCTGAAAAGCCTTGAATAAAAACTCACTTGTGTTAATGATTTATCTAATCAATTCATAGAAATACTATGGCAGAGATTTCACTAGTAATTGCATTTTTAGCAGGAATTGGTTCATTTTTTGCACCGTGTATTTTACCCATGGTCCCAGCATTTTTGGCATATATTTCAGGAACGACGCTATCGGAAATTAAAACAAAAAATAATGTCATTTCAATAAATAAGTCAAATGTACTTTTAAATTCAATATTTTTTGTACTAGGATTCTCAATAGTATTTTCTGCATTAGGGGTAGCAATTAATTCAATTTTTTATGAAAGTGCCAATCAAATTGTATCAGAATTCAACCAAATTGGAGGAATAATCATCATTGGTTTTGGCACATACATGATTCTAAGTCATAAAATTCGTATACTCAATGTTGAAAAGAAGATATTTCCAAAAAGTGTAGGTGCACGATTTCCAGTATCATTTTTGTTTGGAATGGCATTTGCCGCAGGGTGGACACCATGTGTGGGACCAATTTTAGGTACAATAATCACTCTTGCAGCAACATCACCTAGCATTGCATTCAATTTACTACTTGCGTATTCTATAGGAATGGGGATTCCATTTGTGATAATGGGGGCGGCAATTTCCAAATCAAGTAAGATAATTTCAAAAATAGGAAAACATTTGAAATACTATACAGTTCTGTTTGGAATGGTAATTATTCTGTTAGGTGTGCTAGTGTTTTTCAATCAATTAGTTTTAATTGCAAACTTTCCACTTCTAAATGATCTACTACTATTGAGTTGAAAATGAAAAAAGAATACATGTATGCAATAATATTTTTTGCAATAATTGCAATAGGAACAATTTCTATTTCATATTTTTATGATGAAGTTGATCTTAAAAGAAATACAACAGATGATACAACAACACTAGACAAAACATTTCTAAGAACACCACCAAAATTAGAAGGTGTATCAGGATACATCAATACATCTTCAGAAAACATAAGTCAAGACATAGAAGGGAAAGTGGTGTTGTATGATTTCTGGACATATAGTTGTATCAATTGTATACGAACTTTACCATATCTTACAGCATGGGATGAAAAATATTCAGATGAGGGATTAGTAATTGTAGGAATACATACACCGGAGTTTGAGTTTGAAAAGGAATACGATAATGTTGTTTTTGCAACTAAAAAATTTGGAATAAAATACCCCGTGATACAAGATAATGATAAAGAAATATGGAATGATTTTCAAAATAGATATTGGCCAAGAAAATACATTGCAGACCATGAAGGATACATTAGATTCGATCATATTGGAGAAGGCGCATACAAAGAAACTGAAAAAGTAATTCAAGTACTTTTAGAAGAAAGATCAAATGCACTTGGGAATATATTAGAAAAAAAAGAATTAGTTGATCTAAATGAATTCACACATGCCACATTCAGAACACCAGAATTATACTTCGGATTTAATTTTGCAGAAGGTAGAAATCAATTAGGCAATGAAGAAGGATTTTCAAAAAACAAAGTAGTGACATACGAATTGCCTGAAAAATTTACACAGCATTATTTCTACATGGAAGGAATATGGAAAAATAATAAAGATGGAATGGAGTTAATTTCAGATTCAGGAAAGATTGTATTGAATTTTAATGCAAAACAAGTAAACATTGTTGCATCCGAAAATGCAATATTAAAGATACAATATGATGGAGGTCTAATTTCAGAACAAGTTAGAGGTCAAGATGTGACATCAGATGGTACAGTCAAAATTTCAGAACCAAGATTATACAATTTGATAGATTCAGAACAAGAAGGACCACATGAAATAATTATTCACATAGAAAATCCAGGTTTTGAGATATTCACGTTTACTTTTGGATAATTTCATTAATGAAATTGGAAGTTACTTAAGAAAAATTGATCCATTTAGATTAATTTTTTTTAGTCGCGCTATAAAATGCCAAATTTTCCAATCTCTTACATGGTATCATTTTCAGAGAAATGGAGTATTTTGAAGAGTAAAGAGACATTATCTCAAAAATTTATGGGTACCGTAAAACCAGATGCTCCATTAAAAAATAGATTAGATGTAGCACAAAAAAGACTCCAACAACAAATTTCAAAATTAGGAGAAACAGAACAAAAATTAAAACAAAAAGATTCAATATTTATGGATAAGATAGTAGAAGCAACAAAAACAAACAATCAAGCATATGCAAAAATGTATGCAACAGAATTAGCAGAAATTAGAAAAAATAACAAAACTGTCAGTAATGCAAAATTATCAATGGAACAAGTTCAGATTAGACTAAACACAGTTTCAGAATTAGGAGATGTAGTAGTAACATTGAGTCCATGTATGTCATTAATCAAAGGATTAAGTACAACACTAGGTGGCATGATGCCAGAAGTTGCAGAATCGATGCAAGACCTATCAAGTATGCTTGGAGATATTGCAACAGGTACAACCATCACGACTGAAGGAACCATGGGAGAATTTACAACATCAAACGGAGAAGCCCAATCAATATTAGATGAAGCACAAGCGATGGTAGAAGGTCAAACTAGACAAAGTATGCCAGAACCACCAATTAGCGGAAATAGTGTTGAAGATATACTAAGAGAAAGAGAAGCAATTTAATTTTTATTTTTAATTTCTTGTAGTAATTTTTTAATTCTAGAAATTGTTGGATAACTGTAACCACGTTTTCTATAGTTCTTAATCATTAATTTCCAATTATTTAATCTCCATGTAGCTTGTTCAGGAGTTATCGAATGAACTTCATTACTGATTATACTTTTTCTGCCAACTTTTAGAGTACCTGCATCTTTTGCATCCCACCTATTTTTTGCAAATTTTAAACCACTCAATATCTCAGATATAGGCATATTAGAAAAATATGATTTAATTTTTACAATGTCATCTTCAGATAGATCGTCTTTCGATGTAATAGAAAGATCCCGTACCATAAATCTAATGGTCATTACTAGAATATCATGAATTTGCTAAATTTGATTAAACAATATAGTATTTTTTTCAACATCCGATAAAGCTGAAAAATGAATGCCTGCACGCAGTATTAAAGATGGCAAAGCCAATGATTATAGCAGCAAATAAGCCTAATGAGATCACAACAATTTTTTCTTTGTAACCCATAGTAGCAATTTGCGTAACCGTTATATCAAGAATGGCAAGGACATTAGATTATCATGATGCCATCACAACAAGGTTATGACCGTGCAATTACCGTATTCTCACCAGATGGAAGATTATATCAAGTAGAATATGCAATTGAGACCGTTAGAAGAGGTGCACTTGCAGTAGGAATTAAAACAAAAGATGGCGTAATTATTGCAGTAGAAGAAAAATCAAGAAAATTACAGATTATCAATACACCACAAAAAATATTTCAAATTGATTATCATATTGGTGCAGCAGCAGCAGGATACATTCCAGATGCACGTTCACAGATTGATACTGCAAGAACATTTTCTCAAAGTAACAAACTAGTATATGATGAAGCCGTTGAGGTTGAGACAGTAGCCAAACATTTAGCTGATCAATGTCAACAATATACACAATATGGTGGAGCAAGACCAATTGGAGTTTCATTAATAATTGGAGGAATTGATCCTGCAGGAACTAATTTGTATATGACAGACCCAAGCGGTTCATACATTTCATACAATGCAATATCAATTGGTGCTAATTCTGATGTGGTAAATGAATTTCTAGAAAAGAATTACAAAGACGATATGTCACTAGACGATGCAGCATCATTAGCTATTGCATCAATTTACATTTCAAGTGAAACAAAAGAAGGAATAGAACATATCAAAATGTCAAAAATATCCGGAGAGCAAGGAGTTTTTGAATTTATTAAAAATGAAGAAATAACAAAGTTTGCTGCAAATGCAAAATCAAAATATCCAGCTGATGGAAAATAAATAATTTTCATCAATCATTCAGAATTTAAAATGAAATTATCAATTGCAATACCGGATTCATCTTTAAAAGATGAAAAAAAACATGAAAATAAAACTCGAAAAATTTTCCAAATTGCACGTGCAGCCGGAATATTTCAAATTAATAATATAATAATTTACAAAGATGGACGAGAGTTTGAAACTGATTCAAAATTATTATCAACAATTCTCAGATATCTTGAGACACCACAACATTTTAGAAAACGTTTGTATCCAAAATCAGGATTATTGCAATTTGTAGGTGCATTATCGCCAATTAAAATGCCAAATCAAACTGGAACATCAGATGCAAAACAAGTAAAAAAAGGAGATGTTCGAGAAGGAATTATTTTTCCAAAAGATGGTAAAAAATTTATTGATATTGGTATTGACCATTCAATTCCGTATCACGGAAAAAAACAAATAGAAAAAAGAACAATTGTGAAAATTAAAGATACATTTCCAAATTTTACAGTGTATGATATAGAAAAAGATCAAATACCAAATTTTTGGAGTTATAATGTAAAACATGGTGGAAATTTATTTACATTATTAACAGAATGGAAAGGACCAAAAATACTTACAAGTAGAAAATCAAAGAAAATCAAGGAGGAAGATATGCAAAAGATAATTTCCTCAAAAGAAGAAATTCTAGTAGTTTTCGGTACAACAGATAAAGGAATTCATGAAATGCTAGATAAAAAAATTAGTAATATTCAAAATTTCAAAGCATGGAATTTTTTTCCATATCAAGGAACAGAAACCGTACGTCTTGAAGAAGCAGTTTTAGGCTGTCTATCAATTATCAATTCCTACAAATTTAACAAATAAATTATAAAAAATTATAATTTCAATATGAATAATCAAAGAAAATTTTTGATATTGGCAGTACTAGTTGGAGTTGCAGGAGTTGGAATTGGTGCGATTACAATTTTTTCAATGATTTCAGAATTATATTCACCATAGAAAATATTACAACAATTAACAAAGAAAATTGAGATTCTCACAGTATATAATGGGGTTAACGACTTTTTTCATTTATCCATGGGACATAGAAAACGCAGTCAGCCAAGAAGAGGAAGTTTAGCATACTCACCTAGAATACGTGCAAAAAGTATGGAAGCACGAGTTAGAGCATGGCCAAAAATAGATAGTGATGAACCAAGACTACTCGCACATGCAGGATACAAAGCAGGATGTGTTCAATTAGTCAGCATAGATGACAGAGAACATACACCAAGTCATGGAAAACAACTTGTAACACTTGGAACAGTCATTGCAACTCCACCAATCACAATAGTAGGAATGAGAGGTTATTCAGTAGATACCAATCATACAAGAAATGCAGAATTCGATTCATTTGCTAAAGATTTACCAAAAAATGTACAAAATAATTTAAAAATTAAAACAGAAGGAACACCTATTGATGAAGCTGAAAAACATTTGAGAAAAATTAAAGAAATTTTTGCAATAGTCACAACAACCCCAGTAGATGTAAATTTAGAAATGAAAAAACCATACATTTTTGAAGTAAAAGTTGAAGGTGGGGACATACCAAAACAATTTGCATATACTAAAGAACTCTTAGGAAAAACTGTAAAAGTTGATCAAGTGTTTGAAAGTGGAACCTATGTCGATACTGCAGCAATTACTAAGGGAAAAGGATGGCAAGGTGTAATTTACAGATGGGGAGTAAAAAGAAAACAACACAAATCAAGAAAAACAGTTAGAGAAGTTGGTTCATTAGGTCCAATTTCACCACAAAGCGTCATGTATACAGTTCCGAGAGCAGGGCAGACAGGATTTCATCAAAGAGTGGAATATGATAAAAGAATTATGATAATGAGTAATACTGAAAAAGAAGAATTTAAAATAAATCCAGATGGAGGATTCAAACACTTTGGAAATGTTACAGGAGATTTCATAATTGTTAAGGGATCAGTACCTGGAACATATAGAAGATTAATCAAACTTAGAAAACAAATTAGAAACGAACCAAAGAAAGTAGTCAAGCCAAACGTATTGGAGGTTGTAATTTAATGAAAAGAACCGTTATGACCACAGATGGCAAGAAAGATAGCGATATTGAACTTCCAAACGTATTTGAAACAGAAGTTAATCGTGCATTAATTCATAGAGCATTCATTAACTTACAAACACATGGATTCCAGAAACACTCTACAAAACCAACAGCAGGAATGGAAGTAGTTGCAGATTCAAATGATCCGCCAACTGGTAGAGGTGTTGCAAGAATTGCTAAAATCAAAGGTGGGGGAGGCGGTAGAGCAGGACAAGCTGGAGAAGTAGCATCAACTAGAGGAGGACGTCAAGCACATCCACCAATTGCCGCTAAAGTAATTTACAAGAAAATAAATAAAAAAGAGAATAAACTAGCATTGTGTTCAGCACTAGCTGCAACAACATCAAAAGAATTAGTTGAAAAAAGAGGTCACAAAGTAGAAGGAATTGATGCATTCCCATTGATAGTTTCAGATGATATTGAAAAAATTACAAAAACATCGGAATTAACAAAAGTTCTAGAGGATTTGAAAATTACTCAAGATGTGAATAGATTAAAGAACAGAAAAAGAAGAACAGGTAAAGTTGCATTAAGAGGAAGAGTTTCAAAAATAGGAAAGAGTGCATTGCTTGTAGTTTCGAAATCAGAAAATATTTCAAAAGCTGCAGGAACAATACCAGGAATTGATGTATGTGAAGCAAAAAACCTAAGCGTTCTCAATCTGGCACCAGGTGGAACTTTAATTAGATTAACAGTATTCACAAAGAAAGCAATTGAAGAAATTGCAGAAATTAAATCACGACATCTAGAGTTAATGGTGACTTTGAAATGAATGTATCTGATGCAACAAAAATCATCCTAAGACCTTACGTCACAGAAAAAACATTCGCATTAGTAGAAAATGAACAAAAAATTTGCTTTTTAGTTGAAAAAGAAGCAACAAAATCGCAAATAATTGAAGCCGTCAAAACATTGTACAATGAAGATGCCACAAACATTCAAACAGCAAGAACTGCTTATGGAAAAAAAGCATTTGTTAAATTTAATTCCCCAGATAAAGCAAGAGATTTGGCAAACAAGATAGGTATGATGTGATTAGTATAAATGACTCATAAAAACAAAATTTTGCAAGGAGACATGTAGAAATGGTCAAAGTAGTAAATAGCTATAAAGGAAAAACAACAGAAGAGTTACAAAAACTTCCAAATGATCAATTGTTTGTATTGCTTAATGCAAGACAAAGAAGATCATTAAAGAGAGGACTTTCAGATAACAAAAAGAAATTGATTGCAGAAATTAAAGAGATGAGAGAAGGAAAGAACAAAAATCCAATAAAAACACATCAAAGAGATCTAATAATTTTACCATACATGATAGGAACAACAATCAACGTCTTTGACGGAAAAGAATTCAAACCAATAGGAATTGGTACAGAAATGGTTGGACATTACATAGGAGAATACGCAATTACAAACAAGAGAGTAAATCATGGGGCACCTGGAGTAGGAGCATCAAGATCTAGTTTGTATGTGCCACTAAAGTGATTAAAATGGGAAGATACAATTATGCATTTCAGAATTTTGATGCAACAAAGCATGTTAGAGCTTCAATTCGTGAAAAAAAGATTTCACACAAACATGCAAGAGAAACAGCAAAAGCAATCAAAGGACTTACACTTGAAAAGGCTAGAGACTACATGCTAAGTGTCGTTGCAAAAGAAAGGGCAATACCATTTAGAAGATTTAAAAATCAAGTTGGACATAGAAGTGATCCAGGAATGATGTCAGGAAGATATCCAGAGAAGACAGCGGGAGAGTTTTTGAAGTTATTAGATAATTTAGAATCAAATGCAGAATACAAAGGAATGGATATGGATAGATTGAAAATCATAAATGCAACAACACACAAAGGTGTCGTAATCAAGAGATTCATTCCAAGAGCACAAGGTCGTGCAACCGATAAGAATGATGTATTAACACATGTAGAATTGGTGGCACAGGAGTTTTAGAAATGTCTGCAGTAAAGAATGTCATCAAAGATAATTACAACATGATGTTGTTGAAAGATTACTTAAGATCAAAAATTAAAGATGCAGGATTTGAAAATGCAGAAGTTTCAAAAACACCAACAGGAACCAGAGTTGTACTACATGTAACTAGACCAGGAATCGTAATTGGTAGAAAAGGAACAGGAATTAAAGAATTAACTGAAAAGTTAGAAACAGACTTTGGGTTAAAGAATCCACAGATTGCAGTTGAAGAGATAGCAAAACCAGAATTATCTCCAGAAGTAATGTGTAACAGAATGGCATCACATCTTGAAAGAGGTACAGCATTCAGACGTGCAACAATGTGGACAATTCAACAAATTATGGAAGGAGGAGCAATGGGAGTAGAAATTACAATTTCAGGAAAATTAAGAGGTGATAGATCTGCATTTGAAAAACACAGACAAGGCATTTTACCAAGAGCAGGTCATCATGCAGACGTCATAGTATCTGAAGATATTGCACACGTAGAAACAGCCATGGGATTAATCGGCGTAAGAATAAGAATTGCTAAAAAAGAGAAATTAATTCCAGAATTTGAAATGAAAGGAAAAACACAAGAACAAAAGGATGAAGAAGTCAGAATTAAGAAAGAGACCGATGAGGCACTTGTAAAGGCAGAATCAGAGTCAGAAATAATTAAAATTGAAGAAGAAAAAATGAAAGAAATGCCAGATACGATGGAAGATGCAGAGGAGAAAATGAAATAATGGCCATGTTAAGAATGAAATCAATCAGAGAATTGAGTGAAAAAGACCTGAGAGATAGAGTAGAACAAATGAAAACAGAATTATCAAAATTACAAACTGAAAATGCCAAAGGAACACTCAGAAAAGAAACCGGAAAAATCAGAAAAGTAAGAAAAGAGGTTGCAAGGCTTTTAACAAGACTAAATGAGGTAAAAAAAGAATGAATCTAATTACACAATCTGAATTTGATTTGATTGGACATGATGTGACAATTTCAGATTCAAAAAATAAGGAAATTATTGGAATTAATGGTAAAATCATCATGGAAACAAAAAATATGATTATTATGAACACTAGAAATGGGAAAAGAAGTATTCCAAAGAACATATGCCAGTTAAGTGATAACGATGTAACAATTCAAACCGATTCAACTAAATTAAACAAAAGACCACACGAAAGACTGGAGATTTTGGTATGACACGAAATATTGGAATTAATGTAAAAGCACCAAAAGAAGAACCACGTGAAGGGGATAAGAAAAATCCATTCAACGGAACACTTCCAGTTCGTGGAAAATTATTTGAAGGTAAAGTTGTTAAATCAAAAGGTAAAGATACGGTAGTACTTCAAAAAGAAGCCCCAGTATACTTTAGTAAATTCAAAAGATATGGACGAAGTACCAGCAGAATTCATGCACACGTACCATCAAACTTACAAGTGAATGAAGGAGATACGGTAGTTGCTGCAGAATGTAGACCAATAGCAAAATCAGTGTCATTTGTAGTAGTGGAGGTTAAAGAATAATGGGTGGAGCACGTAGTAAGGGCAGTAAAGGAGTAGAAGACTTCAAACCATACATTACAAGATCAATTCCGGTTGGCGCACGTATTGTTTGTGCAGACAACTCAGGTGCAAAAATTATCGAAGTTGTTAACGTGCATCAACATAAAACAAGAACATCAAGACTTCCTGCAGCATCTGTAGGAGACTTTTGTAATGTTGTAGTAAAAAAAGGACCAGCAGAATTAAGAAAACAAATTCATGGCGCAGTAATAATTAGACAAAAATATGTAGTTCATAGACCAAATGGAGTACGAGTTCAATTCGAAGATAATGCAGGAGTATTAATTACACCTGAAGGCGAAATGAAAGGAACCGACATCAAAGGTCCAGTTGCATCAGAAGTTACAGAGAAATGGCCAAGAATAGCAAATCTGGCAAAGATGGTGGTATAGAATGACTAGATCTTCACTGCCAAGAAAAACAAGAAATCAGCAAATTTACTATGCAGCAATGCAAACTGCAAGTAAACAACTATCCTGTTCACTTTCAAAAGAGTTAAGAAAAAAATATGGAAAACGCAGTGCACGAATCATAGAAGGGGATACTGCAAAAATTGTTAGAGGAGAGTTTTCAGGAGTTGATGGAAAAGTTACAAAAATATCAATTCCAGATAGAGGTGTAAACATCGAGGGAGTGAAAAAGGAGAAACTAAAAGGTGAGAAATTTGACGTGTATGTTCACACAACAAATATCATTTTGACAGGATTAAATTCAGGAGATAAATGGAGAATAAACAAATTAGAAGGAAAGAAGGCAACAGCCGCAAGAGCAGATGATAAGCAAAAAACAGAAACACCGAAAGTGAAAGAAGAAAAGAAAGATACAAAAAAAGCAATTAAAACCAAAACAAAGAAAGGAGATAAGAAAGAATAATGGTACACATAGCAGGTAGTAAAAAACTCAAAAGACAGATGGCACCACTTTTCTGGGGAATTACCAGAAAGAATAAACGATTTGTAGTTACAGTAAAACCAGGTGCACAATCAAAACATGCATCAATACCAATCTCAGTATTTCTAAGAGATACATTAAAGATTGTTACCAGTTTGCGAGAAGCAAAATCTGTAATTTATTCAGGTAAAATAAAAGTAGACGGAGTGATTAGAAAATCATTACATCACGGAGCAGGTTTAATGGACGTAGTAGAGCTAGAAGGTGCCAATAAAATATACAGATTAGTGCCACAAGATGGAACATTACTAAAACCAATTGAGATTGATATTGCTGAAAAAACAAAAAAGTTTGTACAAGTAAAATCAAAAACCACCATTAAAAATGGAAAAACCCAAATTGGATTTCATGATGGAAAAACATTGATAGATGAGACAGCACTATCTGTTGGAGATACATGTGTATTACAAATACCAGAGATAAAGATTTTATCAGTAATTAAATTAGAAAAAGGAATGAATTGTTTAATCACTAAAGGTGTTAACGCAGGAAAAATCGGTAAAATAGACGAAATAAAAGAAGGAACATACAGTATTCCAAAAAGCATAGACATTACATTTGATGAAAGACAAATTGAAATTCCAGCAAGATTGGTAATGCCAATTGGAAAAGATAAACCGGAGATAAAGATTAGGTGATTTTATGACACAAGAAGTACAGAACGTAATGAGAGAAATAAGATTAGAAAAAGTAGTCCTAAACATGGGACTTGGAAAATCAGGAGATGCCGTAGAGATCGCTAAAAAAGCATTAGGACAAATATCTGGTAAAAAAGTTAATGATAGACCTGCAAAAAAAGCAATTAGAGATTGGGGAGTTAGAAAAGGCGAACCAATAGGAGCAGCCGTTACAGTAAGAGGTAATGACGGTAAAGAGTTACTAAAAAGATTGTTAGAAGCAAAAGGAAACAGAGTGAATGGTCGTTCCTTCGATAAATTAGGTAACTTATCATTTGGAATTTTAGAACATATAGATATTCCAGGAATAAAATATGACCCAAAGATTGGAATTTTAGGATTAAATGTGACAATACGATTAGTAAGACCAGGATTTTCAATAGCTACAAGAAGTAAACATAAAGCAAGTGTTGGAAAACATCACAGAATCACTTCTGATGAAGCAAAAGCATATCTAACAAAAGAATTCGGAGCTAGTGTAGAATAATGGGAAAAACAACATGGGGAAAAGATAGATCATACGGGGACAGAGGAACCGGATATACACCTAGAAAACAAAATATTCCAGGAACATCAAATGAAAAACGTTATGGAAGAGGAGCAAGATGGTGTAAAAGATGCGGATGTTATGTATCAATTCAAAAATATGACTTACATTTATGTAGACAATGTTTCAGAGAAGTTGCCACTTCATTAGGATTCAAAAAATTAAGGTGATATGATATGCCAGCAATGAATGTATTAGCAAATCTATTTGTAACAATTTACAATACCGAAGCACGAAGAAAATCTGAATGTGTCGTACTTCCAACATCAAAAATTGCAAAAGAGGCTTTGAGTACTCTAAAAGAACATGGATACATCAAAGATTATGCAAGAACCGAAGATAACAGAGGCGGAAAATTCACAATAGAATTAATGGCAAAGATTACAAAATGTGGGGCAATTAGTCCAAGATTCAAAGTTAAAAAAGATGAATACCTAGAATGGGAAAAACAATATCTTCCATCATTCAATAGAGGTATGCTAATAGTTACAACAAATCAAGGTGTAATGTCACATCATGAAGCATCTAACAAGGGATTAGGAGGATTTTTGATAGGATATGTCTACTAGTCAGATAGATAAACTTGCAACCGAATTAGAAATTCCAGAAGGAGTTACTGTGGCATACAACAAACCAATGATAACAGTCCAAGGACCTTTAGGGAAAACATGGAAAAGTTTTAAAAAAATTCCAGTGACAATTAATGTTACAGATGGCAAAGTACTTTTCAAAGCACAAGGTACAAGAGACAAAAGTCGTGCAATCATGAATACATCAAGATCACTTATCAGAAATCTTTGTGAAGGAGTTGTTGAAGGCTATACAATTAAAATGAAAATTGTATTTTCACACTTTCCTATTACAGTAAAAGTTGAAGGTAAAACAGTTCTAATTGAGAATTTCCAAGGTGAACGTGCTCCAAGAAAAACAAAAATTTGGGGCGCAACCAAAGTTGTTCCAAAAGGTGACGACGTGATAATCACAGGTCATGTTTTAACAGATGTTTCACAAACAGCAGCAGAAATCGAGAATGGCTCAAGAGTAAAAAATAAAGATCACCGTGTATTTTTAGATGGAGTCTACAAGTTTGAAAATAAAAAAGGTATTGAGAATTAATTTTAAAATAATTGACCCTAGATAACGATTTCAAAGAACAAACCGAAAAATTAGTTTCTGAAACATTAGAATTATACAAAAATGCAGGAGCGTCTCCTAGAATTGGAGATGTTTGGAAATGTGAAAATATAGGGGATTTTTTGTGTGGTTTTTTTGTAGGAGAGATGGTGGGTTCTGCACTAAGTGCATTTCAAGTATATCATAAGAGAGAACCAAGTGCAGAGGAACATATGGAGATTGTAGAGATTGTTGAAAAACATTCTGATGAAATTACTACTTTTTTCACAAAATTCAATCTAAATTAATTCGTCGGAAGGATTAAATCGCATTTTACTTGGAAAAAATTAATGCCGCGTTAGCTCAGCCTGGTAGAGCGTTCGACTGTTAATCGATTGGTCATCAGTTCAAATCTGATACACGGCGCCTTCTAATCTTCAAAATTTGTTTAGATGATTTTTTGCACGTTGTTAGTTTAGATCGTTAGACAGGAGCGATCTAATATTGGATCCATTATAGAAAGTATGCAGGAGTGTTACATTGGCCAGGACTAGAAGGGCTAACAGATATTGTGTCGATTGTGGTGCAAGATTGGTATATTATCCAAGATTATCAAACCCAAAAGCACCAAATGAACACAGAGTTTTAGTTTATGCATGTCCCGATTGCACAGAAGATTTTGAAAAACCAAAAATGTTTTCAATTAAAAGAAATGTTACAGATGACCCACTGGAGACTGTAGAAATAGAAATTACCCAAGTTCAAAAAAAGCTTGCAAAAAGTAAATAGAGGAAAAAATTTCTGAAAATCATTGTATCCAGAGAAAATTCGTTCACGTGCATGGTATCTAGTTCCAATTTTCTTTGGATTGATAGGCGGAATCATTGCGTATTTTGCAATAAGACGAGACGATCCTCAAAAAGCAAAAAAATGTTTATGGATTGGAATCATCCTAACTGTAATCAACATCATCGTGAATATTTCATTATTTTCAACTGGAACATTTGAACAAGATTATAGCGTAAATGTCTAAATGTTTCTAAACTCGAATTTAGAAATATTGTTTCTTTCAGAGTGTTAAACTAGTTATACCATGAATTGTTTGTTTTCTCATGTCACGTCTAAGAGATAATGTAGAAAGATGGCTAATACATGAAAACTATGACTTTAATCAAGCAAAAACCGAAGATGCAGTATTCAAAATTGTAATAAACAATTCAGATGGATTAGGAAATGATACCGAAGTTTTTGAACCAAAGGCCCAGGAAAACATTCTAGTCATAGGAATCAAGATTGAAATGAAAACTAAACAATTAATCAGATTTAGAGAATTGAATGAGATAGAACAAGAAAACTTCAAGAAAAAAATTGATGATTTTTGTTATTCAATAAAAGCAGTTGGTAAATTTTTAGATGAAGATGGAAAGAAAAAGGTGGGGGTTTACATCATTTTAGACAAACAAGAACAGCTAAATCAACCATCTTTCTTCAAAGCATTGGAAGAAATTATTGAAATGAGTGAAAAAACAAATCGATTTTTGATCAAGACGTTTTAATTAAAAAATCTAATTTAGTCGTAAAAGCTAAACCCCCTCCATATCATTACCAATTTATGAATAGACCATATTTTCAAAAACATCAAAAAACATGGGGGGTTGAGCATTTGTTCGTACATATACGAACCAAAGGTCAAAACACCACCATTACCCATTACAACATGCCATGTTAGTTTGAGTTAGGCACAAAAGCTAAACCCCCTAGATCACATCAAAAAATATGAAAAAAATATCCAAATGCCAATAATTCCAGCAGTCAAAGGATACCAAAACTTTGGAATACTTTGTGGTTTTGAATTTGAAAATATTCCGTGCTCATTGTTGTTTGGTTTCACGTATACATTATGTCAAAAGTTGTTTTAACTGATAGCAAAACCTACCGTGTAAGATAAGTAATGTTTCTAAATTCGAATTAAGAAATATTGTTTATTGTTACTCCTCGTTCATAACTAGATGAGGAAGGACAAATATTTTTTCAGGTTCAATCTTGAGAATAATTCTTTTTTCACCAGGACGTTTGAAAGGATATTTTTCTTTACCCATGTACTGTTTTGTTAGAAAATCAGCGTGTTTGTATTCATAATCAGGTATTATTTCAACCACTTTACCTCTAATCGAGGTCATATCAAGAGGATTCATAGAATCAACTACAGATATTGCAACGCGAGGATCACGAAGTATGTTTTTGTGCTTTAATCTACCTTCAGCAGTATTGATTCGTATGTGAGAATCTTCAAAATCACCCCATACAGGAGTAACTTGTGGAGAACCATCAGGCATGGTTGTGGCCAAAAAAACAAGATTTTTACCATTTAGAAGAACTTCAGCCTTGGAATCCATACTAAAACAACACAAATTGAATATTTATGTCTCAAAAATTTCAAAATATCATGAAGTTAACAATACCATTTACAGGACATGAACAAGTTTTATCACTACACGAGAAAACTTTGGAAATTACCAAAGACAATAGCCTTACCCCTCAAGGAGATTGTATTGTAGGAGTAAATTCAGACATATCATGTATTGATTTACCTGAAAAAATGAAACAGAAAATTCAAAACCCTGAATCAAAAATATCATTCACGCTCAAAGTGGGAAAATTCAGCTTCAAAATTCATGGTCATGGTTCTGAAAAGCTAACGCTAAAGCATGTAAGCGATATAGTACTGCGTAAGAGCGCATTCACATGCTCCCGTACTATCGCTATCAATTGCGACAAGGCATCCAGTGACATACCTAGAGACGTGGTCAGTCTCCTTCAAAACCCGCAAACCAAGGGCAAGATGATTATAGAAGTATTGTAATCAGTGTCTTTTTTCAAAGACCGTTGTAACCGCACGATTTACAATCTCCATCATCAAGTATTGACTATACTCCTGCTTATTTTGAGAGGTTTTTGCCTTACCAGTCTTTTTTGAAAGTCCGTCTAGAAGTTGTTCAATATGTTTTGACGTTGACTTTATGACTGTAGAGTATTTCTTCTCAAAGTCTTTTGGGGTTTCATAGTCAAGAAACTTGGTCGATGTACCGTAGAATTTTATCATAGCACCGCGCTTTTCTTCGATTTTCACCACTTCAATTAATTCAGCGCCTTTCAAGATTTCTAGATGATGTCTAGTTGTAGTAAGGGCTTTTTTGAATCCATTCTTTTTTAATTGAGCCGTGATTTGTTCTGCGTTAAGATGTTTTCGATATAGCATTTGCAGAATTTTTGCTCGTGCGGGGTCCTCGATAGCTTTTGCATGTTCCAGACTTGTTGCAAGTGTACGATTCACCGATATTGGTTTTTCGAGTATTGTTGACATGTAGTATTTTCTATAGATCTTAGCTAAAAGTTATCGGTATCAGTATTTTTTGTCCAAATCCGTTATTTTTTTTATGCAATTAAAAATCTAGTAGCAGATAGTATAATTATAGTAGCAATACTAGTATTATTGTAGCGTTTACTACAATTTTCGTAGTGGTATCAATAACATTGATACAGTTACAAAAAAATCAGTAGAGGTAAAAAAATCATAATTTTTGGGAAAAATCCGACAAAATTATGGTAACGTGGTCAAAATAGGGAGGATATAGGGGAAATATGGGATTTAGAAATCGAGTTAAAGCGAGTGACCAGTAGTGCGTTCGTATGCCACAGTATACCTATCAGTCATTTTTTGAATAATTTCACTAGGAATTACAGGTGCAACAGGTTCTTGCCCCATCACTCTTGAATTTTCAAACTGTTTTTGATATCCATGTTCTGTCAACCAATCACGAAGGAGTTGTTTATCAAATGCTTCTTGAATTTTTCCAGGACTGTAAGATGATTTTGGCCATAAACGGTATTCGTCAGGACCTATAGAGTCACCAAGTGTAATTTTTCCATTCAATCTTCCAAACTCTAACTTTAGATCTGCCAAAATGAAACCAGCGGCATCAGCAATTAATGACATTTTATTGTAAATTTGAATAGTTTTTTCAGATAACCACTCATAGTCTTCTAATGTTACAAGATTTTGTTTTATTGCATCATCCTTTGTTATAGGAATATCGTGTTCAGACTTTGTCGTAGGATCAAATAATGGAGAAGGAAGTTTTGAAGCAAGAGTGGTGTCAATATTATCAGGCAAAGTAATCTCCCCAGACTTCCATCTATTGACTAAACTTCCATAGAAATAACCACGTACAACACATTCTATTGGCAACATTTCCATTTTTTTGACAATTATTTCAGTATCGGAATGTGATTTTACAAAATGATTGTCAACATCTAGTTGTTCAAACCAAAATTTTGCAAATTTACATAATACTTTTCCTTTTTTAGGAATTTCATCATTAAATTTAACATCATATGCAGATACACGGTTACTGAAATTAAATAATAAAGTGTCATCACCCATGTCATAAACGTCTTTCACTTTACCAGAATTAAGAAATTTCATAATAACATCTAAGACCCCATCATTCCAGGCATTGCAATTGGTTCACGATAAACTTTACTCACATAAACACCTTCGTTGGAAGTTACAATAACAAATTGTAATGAATTTCCTTGAGGTGGAGAAATGATTTCGTATTGTCCAGGTTTTAATGTTCCAAGAGATATTTTATCACCATCTCCAAAATTAAGTTCTACATTTGTTAGCGGTTTTGTTCCAGTATTTTCTAAAGAAACTCGCGTCATAATAAACAAGGTTTGTTTTTCTTTTGTTGGATCAACAGACAACGAATATTCGTCTTGTGTTAGACCATTAGGCGTGAAAAATATAACAAATACGACGCCTGTAGTAGCAGCTATAACTCCACCAGTTATAGGAATTTTATTCACCATTAAAAAACAACAAAAAACTAGAATAATAGTTTTGTAACTATTTGTCGGAATACACAGCCAAAAAACCAATACAAACTAGGACTTGGAACATTACGTTAATCTATTGATCTGAAAATCTTTGTTTCCAATCCCAAGTTTTTACAAATTTTAATACAAGTCCAATCAAAATCAGGAGTATTCCAATAGATATGTGAAGACTGTAATCGAATAATGTTGTCGTATGAAAAAATATACCAGTAACTAATACCAAAAGCCCGATTGCAAAACAGGCAATCATACCTGTAAATGCAATTTGATTCACGTATTACCTAACTATTACAATAATTTAAGAAAAACATCTAGTCCTCGTGTAATTATAATTTTTCATTTAATATTTTTCAATCTCTAGTAGAATATTCTCATCATGCCATGTAATTTGTTCTAGATCATTGAAATTTTTCTGAATGTTTTTCTGAAATATTTTGAGAGATTCATTAAATGTATCCTCATCGTAAAGAGCAAAAGTAGAATAATGATTATTTTTAGCTTGATGAACAAGCCTGTCTAAGGTAGAAGTTCTAGCATGCCCAAATACTCGAAGAGATTTGATATTCATTTCTGCATTTTCAACGTATTCTTCTAATTCATTTAACTCATACAAACGATTTTCCATATCTGGAAATAATGGAAAATGTTCTCCCCATACACTTCTATAATTTTGATTTCGTAATCTGGTGTAGATAAATAAACGTCCATCATCTTTTAAACTTCCATACACTTCTGAGAAAAATTTTTCAAGATCAAAATGATGTATGGCATTAAATGTCATAATACAATCCATGGAATCATTTTCTAAAGGTAATTTATTGGCATCTCCAGATCGTGCACAAAAATTTGTAAAGTTATTTTCTATCAAATATTTTTTTAAATATTTAATCATATTTTCATTGTAATCAATACAATGAAGATAACAGTTATTGAACGATTTTAAAATTTCTAATGAATAACGCCCGTCACCACAACCAATATCAGCAATATTTATTTTAGATTCTTTATCGAGAGATTTTTTTATGTATTTTATATGATCACTGTCAGTAGTTCTCAATTCTTTATAGTTTGAAGCAATTTTTGAAAAATGATTATTTGCCTTTGGTTCAGTAGGAATAAGTTCTCGTGCTAAATCCATTAAGATGACAAACCTAGAGAGGTTTGAGCTGATTTAGCTTTCAATTGAACAGTATTCCAAAAAATCAATCTAGATTAGTTGAATTTCTTTGTCCTATAAACTAGATAACCACTTTAATCATAACCAATCATATCCCTGACTAGAACAGAAAAAAGGAATTGTTGATCATATCCAAATGAATAAGAATAGCATGTATCAAGTATACTTTAGAAATTGAATAAATTACAAAGAAACCAAATCATAGTGGCAATTGTTAGCATTGTTATACTTGTTGCAGTTGTTGTAAACATTGAGAATGATAAACAAAACAAACTTGATAAAATTAGAGAATGTAGGGCAATCATTACTGAGAATTTGGATAATCCTTGTGTTGACAATGATCAATGTCAGAAAAGACAAGAAGTTGAAGAACAAAAATGCTTCAATGAATTTGATGAACTGACACATAATGAACACAAGTATGAAAACTACAAGATCATAGCACGGTCTCCATGACCTTGAATTTTGAAGAATAATAATGATGTTAATCTAAAATAAGTCTAAACCAACACATTACATCATTTGTAGAATAATAGATTTTTCTTATTCAAGTCTCATCATAGACCCAAGTATGCTAGATTGCCAACTTAGATCAATATTTTGTACATTCTTGATTTTTTCTTTTGCTAGTACGTCCATTACGTTTGAAAGATATGGGTTTGTGCGGTTGAATGATTTTTTGTGACAGGTACAACTACACTTTTTTCCATCACAGCAAAATTTTGCACAAGAAGTACATCTTAATTTCATGGCATATCATTACAAAATTACTATTTAAGACCCCGAGATGAGAGTGATTCAGCCTAACTTGCAGGAAGGATGAGAATCACTCTCAATCTGGTTGTAACCTACTTGTAAAATTAGTATAAAAGAACAAAAATCAGCTTTGTTGTTTCTTTTTTTCTTTTAATTCCTTTTGTCGTTTTGCAAAATCCTTTGCGTTGTCGTGTTCTTTGTCTAACTCTTCAAAGAATTTATTTGAAAATCCTTTCTTATCAATAGAACGTGTTTCTTTACTCATTTTTCAAAATCCTGCTCCGGAATTATAGATAATGTAGTGGTCGCAGTTACATTTTCAATATTACGTATTTTTTTTGTGATTATATCTTCAATTTCAGAAGAACTCTCACCTTGAATTTTTGTAAATATATCATAATATCCAAACGTACCTTTTGCTTCTTTTACCAAATCAATTTCTAATAACGCCTTTAGCACTTCCATTTCATGCGCCATTTTACATTGAACTAAAACGTATGCAGTTTCCATCAGACACTTTTCATCTGTTGCATCTTATTAAAATTTGGGGTTATTCCTAACGGAGTGTAATCACCCGTTGCGCATGTGAAACACATAGAATCTTTTGGAATACCCACAGCATTTGCAAGATTTTCTGCATCATTGTATCCTAAAAAGTCTGCACCAATATCATTACGAACTTTTTCAATCATTTCTTTTTCTGTAAGATCTTTACCACCGTCATACGTTGCAAGTTCTTCTTGTGATGGAAAATCAATTCCAGCATAACATGGGAACTTAATTGGAGGATATGTAACCATCATACTAATTTTTTTAGCTCCTGAACGACGTAATGCTTTGATGATTGCTTTAGAACTAGTACCTCGGACCAAACTATCGTCAATTACAATAATATGTTTATCTTCAATAACTTCACGAATTGGAATAATCCATCGATTAATTTCAACTCTATCGCTTTGATGAGGTTCAATGAAACTTCTTAACGGACCTTTCTTGCTGTAGCGATCCTTTAACAAACCTTCA
>Ga0257121_1000770_pt1 | contig 25750 bp, 33 predicted proteins | sample SI106_100metaG_FD_190180 | JGI IMG/M metagenome (GOLD analysis project Ga0257121, IMG submission 190180) | Marine microbial communities from Saanich Inlet, British Columbia, Canada - SI106_100 | ecosystem: Environmental > Aquatic > Marine > Inlet | place: Canada: British Columbia | collected...
TGAAATTCAGGAATTGAAAGCACTAAAACAATCCATGCTAGAACAGGACGTACAAAACCGTGTAATGAAAGCACACCCAGATTATTCAGAGATCGCTGCTGATCCTGCATTCGCTGAGTGGGTTGGAGGTTCTGTTGTACGATTGGAATTGTATGAACGCGCTAATGCTAAGTTTGACTACGATGCTGCTAACGAGCTTCTCTCCACTTGGAAAGAACGTAAGGGCGCAGTTGAGCAGGCAAAGGTAGTACAAGAAGCAGACCGAAAGCAACAGCGTAAAGCTGCTTCAACGGGTTCAGCTAAGGGTTCTGATGCGTCTCCTTCCAAGAAGATTTATCGTAGGGCCGATATTCTTAACTTAATGCAAAATAATCCTAGTCGTTATCTTGAGTTGTCCGATGAAATTACATTGGCCTACGCAGAGAAACGAGTACGATAACTTAACTACTTACTTATAAAAGGTATATAAAAATGGGTTTAGGTACTAATCACGTAACTACTACTACTGCTGCAACTTTCATTCCAGAGCTTTGGAGTGACGAGATCGTAGCTGCTTATAAACAAAACTTGACTTTGGCAAACTTGGTTAACAAGATGCCTATGTCTGGCAAGAAAGGTGATACTCTTCACATTCCAAAACCATCTCGTGGCGTAGCTACTGCTAAGTCAGCATCTAGCCAAGTTGCATTGCAGGCTGCTACTGAAAGCGAAGTAGCAATCTCAGTCAACAAGCACTACGAGTACAGCCGTCTGATTGAAGATATTGCTGAAGTACAAGCTCTGGCTTCTCTGCGTAAGTTCTACACAGACGATGCTGGTTATGCACTGGCTAAACAAGTTGATACTGATCTGTTCGCTTTGGGTAAATCCTTCGGTAACGGTAACGGTTCTTCTTGGGTAACTAACAACACTTTCTTCATTGACGCTACTAACGGTAAAACTGCTTATGCAGAAGATACTGTTGCTGATGCTGACGTATTCACTGATGCTGGCTTCCGCGCTTTGATTCAAGAGTTGGATGACAACGACACTCCTATGGACGGTCGCTTCATCGTAGTTCCACCTTCTATGCGTAACACTATTATGGGCATTGACCGTTACCAGTCTAGCGACTTCGTTGACGGCCGTGGTGTTCAGAATGGTCAAATCGGTACTCTGTACGGTATCGATGTATACGTTTCTACTAACTGCCCAGTTGTTGAGACTGCTGCTGCTAACTCTGCGTCTAGCGTAGACATTCGCGGTGCTATCTTGGGCCACAAAGATGCTATGGTATTGGCAGAGCAAGTGGGCGTTCGTTCACAAACTCAGTACAAGCAAGAGTATCTAGCTAACTTGTTCACCTCTGATACCATTTATGGTACTGGTGTTCTACGTCCTGAGTCAGGTATTGTTCTGGCTGTTCCAGACGCGTAGTAGTATAGCGTAACCATGAGGGAGGCATCTTAACGGGTGTCTCCCTTTTTGGGTATAAGATATTAAATTTAAACGGGGGGCTATACGTTGGGTATATACAGGGGTTCAGGTGGCACTGGTGATGCAAACAACGATGCCACTATTAATGAGATAGAAAACTACAGATCAGAGGCGGCACAAAGCGCAACAAGTGCCGCTGCAAGTGCTAGTACAGTAAAGAGTGTTAACTATGCTGCAACCACATTAGCAGCAGGTTCTAGTGCCACATCTAGTTATGATGCTGGTACAAACACAGTTACAGTTGGTATCCCAGTAGGTGATACGGGAGCCACAGGAGCCACAGGAGCTACTGGAAGTCAAGGCCCAGTAGGTAGCCAAGGCCCACAAGGAGATCAGGGCGTACAAGGGCTTACAGGAGCTACAGGGCCTCAAGGGGCTACAGGATCACAAGGTGCTACGGGAGCTACAGGATCTGTTGGTGCAACAGGTGCAACTGGAGCAGACTCTACAGTAGCTGGCCCCCAAGGTATTCAGGGTATTACTGGAGCTACTGGATCTCAAGGAGCCACTGGAAGTCAAGGCGCTACGGGAGCCACTGGGCCACAAGGCGCTACAGGGGCAACAGGGGCAGACTCTACGGTAGCAGGCCCGACAGGAGCTACTGGAGCCGCTGGAGCTACTGGAGCTACTGGGGCTACTGGACCTACTGGCCCTACTGGAGCTACGGGTGCTGCTGGTTCTGATGGCGCTGATGGGGGCTTCCCCTCTGGAACACTTATGCTGTTTCAACAAACTGCTGCACCTACGGGCTGGACTAAACAAACAACTCACAATAACAAAGCACTGAGAGTAGTTTCTGGCACAGCAGGTTACGCTGGTAGTTACCCGTTCTCAACTGTATTTTCAAAGACAGCAACAGACTATAGGTCGTTGACCGTTGCAAATCTGGCGAGCCACAGACACTCCATAGATGCTAACGGTGGAGATGGCTCAGGTACTCGTGTAGATAGGGCTAGTAATTCAGGCTCCACCTACATCTCGAATACAAACTATGCAGGCAGTAACTCTGCCCACACTCACCCAATGGATATTCGAGTACAGTACGTTGACTTAATCATTGCGAGCAAAGACTAATGGCTGACTACTGCCCACTTGTGAAAGGCAAATGCAAAGAACATAAGTGCAAGTTCTACATTCAGGTTATGGGAGCTAATCCTCAAACTGGCGAGGATGTCAGCCGATGGGATTGTGCAGTAGCATGGTTGCCAATACTTATGATTGAGAACTCACAACAGCAACGGCAAACAGGATCTGCTGTAGAGTCATTCAGAAATGAAATGGTAAAAACAAACCAACTCGCATTGGAGGTGATGTCAGATAACCCAATGCTAGATAAACAATGAGGCAGGAAATAGCATGAGACTAACTATTGTACCAGAGGATTCACTTGTCATTGTGGATGGAGTGCCAGTTAGCATAGACCTTCTGGGTTTCTCAGAGTTGATTGGTGTTCATGCCGTTCAATGGTATGGGTCGGAAGGAGAGATCGAGTTTAAGGATGGAGGGGTTTCAAACTCTATCATAACTGATGTATCACCCTATATGGGTGTAGTGGATGCACATGGCGTAGAGGTTGTTCGCCTAGCTGAAGCAGCAGAAGCACAGGCTATCTTAGATGAGCCTAGATTTAATAGGGATGATGCACTGGAAGCCATTGTACATGACTTCGGTGATGGCCGAATTATACAAGCACGAGAGTCTGATGAGACTAACTTACGCAACTCAGAGGAGATGATGATTCGGCGTGGTATGCCATCAATGGTTTGGGTTATGGCTGATAACCTTCCTGCCAATGTAACACCAGCAGACCTTCGTACAGCCATAGAGTCAGGACAAGATCAAGCTGCAACAATTTGGGATAAGTACATTACTGACCTAAAAACAATAACAAAATGATGGGGCTTGTAGATATGGATTTCCAAACACTCTTTAACACAGCGTTAGGTGTTGTGTTTATGTTATCTGGATGGTTTTGTAGAGCGCTGTGGGATTCCGTTAACCACCTTAGATCAGAGATTCAGGAAATGGAAAGACGACTTCCTGAAACTTATCTAAGACGAGACGATTACAACGTAGATATAGCAGAGATAAAGCAACTACTACTCCGCATATCAGAACGTATGGATCGTAAGGCAGATAAATAATATGGGAATGATAGGCAGGATATTTGGTACAGACAAAGCTGTTGACAACCTCCTAGATAAGGATAACGGCCTACTAACACAGGTAGGTGGTTGGATAGGTGGCCTAAAACACACGGAAGAAGAAAAGGCAGAGGACGCACAAGCAACAAGGCAGTGGGGCTTAAAGCAACTAGAAGCACTAGAGCCGTTCAAAGTAGTACAACGGATACTAGCTTTTGCAGCAGCAGCCTTGTGGATTATAGTAGGTTTGAATGTACTGCTAGGTATCTGGTTCGCTAATCCAGTAACCATACAGCACTTAAAAGAGTTTGCTATGTCTGATTATATATTCTGGCCTGTAATATCTGTGTTCTCTTTGTACTTCTCTGGCGGTGTTGTAAACTCTTTAAGAAAAAAATCTTAGAAAACTATAGACAAACGCTTAAAAGTATGATATAATATTAAACACCTAATGAGGATATAAACAAAGTGACCTACTTACAAATAGTAAATAACATTCTAAAGAGACTTAGGGAGCGTACTGTATCTACTGTAAACGAGACAGACTATAGTTCCCTAATTGCGTTATTTGTTAACGATGCAAAAGAGCTAGTAGAGAACTCTTGGAACTGGTCTGCTCTAAGAACATCATTAACTGTTAACACAACAGATGGTGTATTCAGCTACGAGATGAATGGTACTCAAAACAGATTCTCCATGTTAGATGCTATCAACGTAAGTGATAACTCCTTTCTTGAATACAAGACAGCCCATGAGTTTAACACTTACTTCTTATCAGCAAGTCCACAACGTGGTATACCTACAGTATATAGCTACAATGGTATTAGCTCTGATGGTGATACTCAGGTTGATCTATACCCCATACCTGATGGTGTTTACAATCTAAGGTTCAACATTGTACAACGAACTGCTGGCTTAGTTAATGATTCAGATACAATCACCGTACCATCTAGGCCTATAGAGACATTAGCATACGCCCTTGCAGTAGAGGAGCGCGGTGAAGATGGTGGATTATCCCCTGCCTCAGCAATAGCACTAGCTGACAAAACACTAAGTGATGCTGTTGCATTTGATTCTGCCAAACACGAAGAAGAAACAGAATGGATGGTACGCTAATATGTCAAAACAACTACAGGCTGTCGCTATTGCAGCTCCGGGATTCTTTGGGCTAAACACCCAACAGTCTGGGGCAGTAACAGGACAAGGCTTTGCGCTTAAAGCAGAGAATTGTGTAATTGATAAGTACGGTAGGCTTGGTTCTCGTAATGGTTGGTCTTATGTATCTACTGCAAAAGATACAGTGGCAGATGCAAACGTAGGTGTAAATCTAAAAGGGCTAACAAGGTTCTTAGATGTTGCAGGTGTAGAGACATACATTAGCTGGAGTGACGACAAGTTCTACACTGGTATCTCTGATCTAACAACTGTAGACCTCACAGGTGTCTCTGACACTATCACTACTGGCAACTGGCAAGCAGCCAGCCTTAATGACCACCAATATTTCTTCCAGAGTGGTTACAAACCTTTATTGTATACTTACCATACAGGGTCTGTAGAATTTTTAGATGTAGACAGTCACGCACATTCTAGTGGTACAGCACCAAAAGGCAACACAGTGCTATCTGCATACGGTAGGTTGTGGGTAGCAGACCTTGCTACTGAAAAGACTACAGTATACTTTAGTGATGTTTTAGATGGCGCTAAATGGAATACTGGTACTGCTGGTTCATTAGATATATCTGCCGTACTTACTAAAGGTACGGATCAAATTGTAGCTTTGGGGGCACACAATGGGAACTTGGTCATTTTCTGTAGAGACTCTATTATCATCTACGAAGATGGAGATAACTTTCAAGGTAGTTTTGACACTGCCTCTTTAACACTTGTAGAAGTAATACAAGGTGTTGGTTGTGTTGCCAGAGATTCAGTACAGGGCTTAGGTGATGACATACTATTCTTATCTGCTAATGGTGTAAGGAGCCTATCTCGTGTTATCCAAGAGAAGTCACAACCACTATCTGATGTATCCCGTAACGTACAAGATGATATTGTACAGTTACTACGGGGCGAGATAAGCACATCTGTTAAGTCTGTATACTCAGCTAGTAATAGTTTCTACCTTATCAGCTTTCTAAATTCAGGTAGTACATACTGCTTCGACACTCGCGGTAGACTAGAAGATGGATCGTTTCGTGTATTGCTTTGGACAGAGCAGACTGCAAATGGTTACTTAGACTATAATGGTTCTTTGTATCTTGCAGAAGATAATGGATACGCAAAGTACACTGGACACTCTGACAATGGTTCTAGTTATCGTATGACCTACTACACGACATACTTAGACTTAGGTGAGCCTAGTTCAAGTAAGTTTGTTAAGCGTATTAGTGCTACGACTATTGGTGCTACAGGCCAGACCTTCGTTATGAAAGTTGGTTATGATTACAACGATCAATATAACTCATATCCATTTATAACAAGTGCTGGTGGATTACACGCAGAGTATGGATTAGCTGAATATAACATTGGTGAGTACTCAACAGGTACTTTGATTGATAACATACAAGCACCTGCTGGTGGTTCTGGTACAGTATTACAGGTAGCATTTGAATCTGATATTGATGGTGCAGAATTAAGTCTACAGAAGATTTCTGTTTACGTTAAACTTGGAAAGATAACTTAAAAGGTATATAAGAGATATGTCTAACTATACAAAAGCAACTAACTTTGCATCTAAGGATGCCCTACCTAGTGGTAATCCAGCCAAGGTTGTTAACGGTACAGAGATTGATGACGAATTTAACGCAATCCAAACTGCTGTAAACACTAAGGCTGATCTTAATGCACCTACCTTTACTGGTGTTCCTAGTGCGCCAACGGCTGCACCAGCTACCAACACTACCCAGATAGCTACTACAGCGTACACTACAGCAGCCGTAGCTGCGATACCAGACACGTTAGGAGGCCAGACTAGTGCTTACCACCTAGACCGTACAAATCACACAGGAGCGCAAGCACAGTCCACTGTAACTGACTTGGTTACAGACCTAGCAGCTAAAGCACCACTAGCTTCTCCTAGCCTTACAGGGACTCCTACAGCACCTACAGTTTCCATTGCTTCTGATTCTAGTACAAAAGTAGCTACTACTGCCTTTGTACATAATGTGGTGTCTAGTTCTTCAAGTGGGTATTACGCCGAAAATGGTTATGAAGTACTACCTAGTGGTTTAAAGATTCAGTGGGGTAGAAATACAATCACAGCTACAACAACAACTGTAACATTCCCTAGTGCGTTTAGTAGTGCTTGTTACTCTGTTACTTGTACAGCATACAAGTCAGGAAACACTGGCGGCTTAGGAAGTGCAGCAGGTCTTAACTCGCTTCCAACAACAACTGGTTTTGTAGCTAGTACAGCTTCAGCACATGACGATCTACTTTGGTGGGCAGTGGGTAAGTAACCCATAACACCATATAACATAATTTTATAGAGGAATAGGCGCATGACTTTTGCTTTTGATCCGGTCTCAGCAGGTATTGGTTTGGTAAGTGGGATGTTAGGGAGTAGTGGTGGTTCTAGTGGGCCAGACATTCCAAGATGGATGAGGAATGCAGGTAAACGTACTGAGTTTCAACCTTACACTTTGAGAACTGGTGTAGGTACAACAGCTGGTGGCTTTAAAGAAGGTGGCTCACCTACAGTAGCTATTGATCCGCAATTAGAGGCACTCCGACAACAAGGCTTTGGCCGAGCTGGTGGTTTCTTTGAACGTGCGGGTGTTGCACTAGACCGACCTGTAGGAGAAGTTACGGGTTTTGGTAACGTAGATGAACTTACCCGCCAACGGTTTGAACAGCAACGTGCATTACTTGATCCAGCATTTCAACAACAACAAGCCCAACTCAAAGAGGGTTTGTTTGGTAGTGGTCGCTTAGGCTTACAGCTTGCAGCACAAGGTGCAGGTGCAGGTGGTCAAGGTTTCGTAAACCCTGATGCCTTTGGATTAGCTAGAGCGCAATCACAAACTCTATCTGAAGCCGCACAAGCTGCCCGTGAAGGTGCTTTGGCTGAAGAACAACAACGGTTCCAAGCTGGTGTACAGAAGCTACAGTTGGACGAGCAACTACAAGAACAACGACAAGCAGGCTTATTGGGTATGGGTAGTGGTATGCTTGGTCTTGGTCAAACTGTTTCTGAGATGGAAGAAAACCTTATTAGGCTTGGTCTTAATGCAGAAGCAGCTCGTTCTGCCGCATCTGCCTCTGCTGCTGGTGCTGGTGCAAGCGCCCTTAGTGCTGCTAACTCCTACCGTCCTACTGAGGGTTTGGGCAGCCAGCTTCTTGGGGCAGCCGTGTCTGGATTTGCATCTAAGTGGGCTGGTGGTGGTACAACTGGTGGTACAACTGGTGGTACAACTGGTGGTACAACTGGTGGTCTCCCCCCTTCTGACAGACGATTAAAAGATAACATCGTGGTTATAGGCAAGTTTGGCCCACTCGATCTAGTTAGTTGGACTTGGAATAAAATAGCTAACGGCCGTGGTTTACACGGAGACTCTGCTGGTGTAATTGCACAGGATGTTCGTAAGGTAGCACCAGAGCTTGTTGGTGAAAGGGACGGGTATCTTACGGTTGATTACAATGGTATCTTAGTTAAATTTGCAGGTACAGAATAATGGCTGGTTTATTAGGTAGGGGGCCAACGGCCCTAGAGATACTGACTGCTAAGAAAGAACAAGTCTTTGCAGATCTACAAGATCAACTACGTAGGGCTGCTGCAAGTAGGTCTAATGCCCCAGTGTTAGCAGGGGGTATGACAGACCTTGGTTCAGCATTTGGTAGAGCATTAGCTGGGCGAGTCGGTGGTGAAGATCCTGAAGAAGCTAAGGCAAGAGCGGAAGATGAGCAAAGTGCAGCACTGTCAGCCCTTGTTGCCAATGCACAAGGTATAGGAGATGTACACAAAATAAGTGATGCTGTTGCTCAAACAAATATAGAGTTAGCGGAAAAAATCCTTGAATACGGAAATAAGAGATTTGGTAAGAAGGCAGCATACAAGTTAAGACAGATTGATATGGAGCAAACAATAAACGCTTTACAGCAACTAAATACTAAATATGATCCAGACGATATAGGGTCGCTTACAATAGCAATACAAAATGCTGTTAATGATAACCCGGGTGTAAGCCAGAGTGTTATAGAACAAAGTGTGATAGGTGCGGGTACTGATACAGTTAGTGGGTTTTGGGGGGATAGTCATAAATTTAGTATGAGTAACCTAATGGGTTCTGGTAATGTAGGCCAAGCAACCAGTAGCAATAGTGCAAATCAAGGAAGTGTCGACGGTACTAATTACACCACATCTGTTGAGCAGACACCAGAAGTTGAGCAGACACCAGAAGTTGAGAAGACACCAGAAGAATAGGTAAACACGCTATGCAATACAAAGAAAAGGTTGGGAGGTTTACGATAACTGTCAATGCCGATAAGGAGTTGTCACCAGAGCAAGTACAGTCTATCGCTCAAGAGAGGTACAGTGACTACGGCTCTGCTATGGACGAGGGCGGTGGCTATGTATTTGATAAGCTACTCGAAGTACCTGCCTACAGAGATGCGCTCATTAATCGGTGGGAGCTTTCTGAGGGTAAATCCAAATACGGCAACCAACCAGATAAAAAGTGGGATGGTGATATTGAAGATTTGAGGGACATGCAAGAAGAAACCTTTGAGGAATTTAACAACGCCACCAACAATGAGTTACTGCTTGCAAAGAAAGCAGCACAGATTTTAAGCATGGGTGATGATGAACGTGAAATCAACCGTGTGTTGTACGAAGCTTGGGATAGGACTTCTGCTACAGGTGAGGGTTCTCGTAGTGGGTGGGAGCAAGCTAAGGACATCTTCCCAGCAATCTTTGCACCTAGCACACTGATGGGTGGTAAAATTATTGGTGGCCCTATGATGAGACTTGGAGCAAGGAATGCACTAAAGTTGGTGTTGGCTGGGGGTGCTAGTAAACATAAAAAGAAAACGGTTATGAAGTCACTAGCTGATACAACAGCGCGTGGTGCAGCGGCTGGTGCTATTTATGCTGGCGGGTTTGATGTAGCAGAGCAGACAGGTATTGCAATGAATCTTGATGAAAATCGAGAGTTTGATGCAGGCAGGGCTGCGCGTACAACTGCAGCAGGTGCTGTATTAGGTGGGGCTGTTGGTGGAGTGCTACCCCTAGCAGGGGGTATGATAGGCCGTAAAAAAGCAAAGCAGACAGAGGCCACTCGTGTAGCAAGACTACGTGCAAGGGATAAAGAACGGGCAGAATTTAAAGCAAAGAAAGAAAGCGAGATTATTGAGGCTAGGATTGAGGCTGAGAAAATAGTCAAGGCCGAATTAGGCAAGGTGGTAAATGTTAAACCACCTTCTAGTGGGCAGAAAGTGCATAAAAACCTGTCAGATGATATAAAAATTCAGGCCAAAAAATTAGAGGAGTCTGGTCTTAATAGACAGCAAGCCAAAGAACGAGCCAATAAGGGCGTGACTGGTGGATATAAACTGGGGCAGTTAGTCAAGGTAGCTAAGGGAAACTTGGGACTAGCTAGACACGCTGCCAAGCTAAAGAATTCGATTGGAGATAGTACAGACCCTACACCTGAATTAACAGCTAACAGAAAGAGTATACGTCAGGTAAGACAACAACAAAAACCTACTAATAAGAAACGTAAGGCAGCCATAGCTAGGGCTGTGGCTCAAAAGGTAGGGGTAGTCAAGGGTAGACACCCAGAAGCCCTTAAACGGGCTGTAGTGCAGGCTACAGAAGAAGTCACTAGAGATTTCGACAAAGCTGCTGTTAGTGAAATAGGTCGATTAGCAGAAAGAAACGCAGAACTTATTGCGGGTCGTCGGTCTGCAAACAAGCAAGCAGCAGAGCTGGAGAAGATAGAGGCTGGCTATGTGCCTAAGGAGTTTGCCCTAGAAGAAACACGGCAGACATTTAGTATGATTGCTAATAAAACAAAGAGGAGCTTGGGTTGGGTATCACCTAACATTAAGAACACAGACAAGGAGTGGCTTAGTGTACTAACCCCTCAAGAACTTGCCCAAGTTAAAATGAATAAGGTCAGTCCAGAGCTAAAACAGAAATTAGACAGTGGGCCACTACCCCCTCGTGAATTGTATGTACCACAAAAGTTAGATGATCTTGCACCAGTTACTCCGTTAGAAAAAACTTTTTTACAAAACACAGTGGGTAAGACAAACCAAGAGATTAGGAGAAAATACCCTTGGTACAATGATATTATAGTATCTATCTCATCTCGTGCTGAGAGGTTGCATGGCCCCTTAGCTTTGATGTTCCAACAAGCTGATCGTACAACCACTAAACTTTCTGGTATGTTAGTACCCCTAGAAACAAAGTTAAAAGCAGTGGGTAGGTTGGTAGATAAGGCAGGTCTTAAAACAGATTTTGATTTAGCTTGGCACAATGAGAATTGGGTTGCGTTAAGGACTATCTACAAAGAGGCCACTGGCGATTCTATGGATTCCTTCGAGAAGGTGTTGAAGAAGGCGTTTAAAGATAGACAGTTCCGCAAATCACACAAACCTACAACAAAAGGTTATCGTGATTCCTACCTTCCTAGGTCTGTTAAAGACTATGATGGTCTTATGAACTACCTTAGCAAAAAGAATAACATGAAAGCTATGGATGTTTACGACCAAGCACTGTTGGTAGTGGCTAGGAAAAGGGGGTTAGATGTAGAAAACTTAACTCAAGATATAAAGGATGAGGTACTTAGCGCACTAATAGAAAAGGGTAAAAAATTTGATGCTAAGAAGTTCCGCTCTGGTACACCACATGATAAGAAGCGTTCTATAACCAAGGTAAATCAGGAGATGTTACAGTTTTATAACACTCCACTAGATACCTTCTCTTCTTGGAACAGACGAACTGCTGCTGACGTAGCTGAGACTGAGTTCTTCAGGGGCCATGCTGTGTTTGCAAAAGATGGCTCGTTCTCTATGGAGGATTCTGTAGGTAGTTTAGTAAACAAAATGAAGGGCGTAATGTCTGCTGATATGAGAGAACTTCGTAAACTAGTGGAAGCTAGGTTTATGAATGGTAGACAGCCAGCAGGCAAATTTATGCAGAACTTTCGTAATGCTATTTACCTAACACTACTTGCTAACCCGCTATCAGCAATGACACAGTTAGCAGACCTACCTATGGGTCTTATGATTAATGGGTTGCGTGATTCTATACAGGTATTGTTACATCCGGGAAGGGGGCCATCTGCTGAAGAAATGCACATGATGCATGTAATGGCTGACGAGTTCTCTAATGAGACTAAGATGGCTCACATATTACACAAGGCTTTTAAGTGGTCTGGTTTTATGGCTGTAGATGAATTAGGTAAGAACTTCATACTCAAGGGTGCTTACAACAGACTTACTAGGCTATCTAAGACTGCTAAGGGGCGGAAGGAGTTAGCCCGTAAACATGGTAGTAAATGGGAAGGCCACTTTGACCAGCTCATTAACGATGCTGCAAACGCTAAAGATGGCGAAGCTACTGATTTAATGGAGATGTTCTTGTGGCAGGAGCTGGCAGGTGTACAACCTATTGGCCCATCAGAACTGCCTACTGCATGGCACAACCACCCCAACGGTAGGGTGCTATATGCGCTAAGGACGTTCACCTTAAAACAGTTAGACTACCTCCGTAAGAATGTAGCAATGGAGTGGGAAAGGGGAAATCATAAGGAGGCGGTTGGACGGGCAGCCTTGTATCTTTCTTTAATCCCTGCTAGTAATTTGGCTGTACATGAGCTGAAGAACTTTGTTAAGTACGGGGAAACGTCTGATCCGAGTACAATACCAGAGAAACTTGCTTGGGGCACACTTGCCATAGTTGGTGGAGACAAGCGGGTATTTAATAGTGTTGCAAGGGGCGATCTTGGTAGGGGTCTTGCTGAAGCCATTACACCTCCTGTACCTATTGTGAAATCTGCAGTGAAAGATATAGCAATGTTTATGGATCCTTCGTTTGGTAGGTGGCAGGATACGATTAAAGAACTAAATAGTCTTAAGGAATTCCCATTGTTCGGGCCAGTTGCTTATCATCTCTGGGGCAAAGGCAAGGCGGATTGGGAAGAACGACAAAGAAGGGAGGATCTTGCGGCGCTTAAAAAATAACACTAAGGCAATAAAAAAGCCCCTAAAGATTATCAAGTCTCTAGGGGCTTTCCTTTGTACGCTTACTTATTTAATTGGGCAAGCACCTCCTGCACATTCATCTTCGTTCAACTCGTCAAAGCTCTCTGTATGAGTTAAGTCTACTGGTGAAAGTTTAGATACATAAGTATCGTATGCTTCCTTAGTCACTACCTCTTGTGGTAAGTACAAGTACCCTAAGTCCTCTGCTGACTTAGAAGGATCAGCACGATACAAGAATGATACACCTACATAGCACTCCCAGTTATCTAACAACCAATCTACAATACCCTCTACCTCGCTAGGGTCATAGCTAATCGTTACACTTGTGTTCTGCTGTGTCCAGAACTGTTGGTACTTCTTGTAACGCTCTAGCTGTTCTAAGGCAGTCTCAGTGTTAACCTCTAAGACAGTACCATCTTCCTTAGTGATCTTGGTAAACTCCACATCGTCCCAAGCTACAGGGAAAGTACATAACATACCTTCCACATCGTTAGGGTTAGGGAACACATTGTACCCTGCTTGGATTAGCTTAGGGATCAATGGATCGTTCTTACCAAAGTTCACATTGTTAAAGATGTAACGACCTAGTGGCTTGTGTACACCTTCAGTAGTATCCATGATCTTACTCAGAGTACCACTAGGCTTAACACACGTTGTGTTCTTAGGACGTTGTGTACCTAGTTCATCTGCCATAGAGTAAGTAGCGTTAACAGCTTCTAGCTGCATCTGCTTCAAGTCATACTCAGATAGGTCGTCACGTTGTGCAATACCAGTTAGACCAACACCACATAGACGTAGGAACTCATTGTTCTGATGCCATGCTTCCTGTAGGATACCGTCTCGTAGGTCTACACAAGTCTGGCGATAGTTAGCTCGACCAGCAATGCGTAAGGCCCGTAGTAAGCCTGCTTGATCCCCTTTGAACTTGGCAATGTCTACTTCCGTTAAGTTACAGAATGACTTGTTACCTAGTAGGATTTCTACACAAGGGTTACAACCGTACCACCAAGGGGCACGTTGTCGTGCTACCTGACCATTGATGAAGCCGGGTTCACTACCACCTGCATCTTCCATTAAGTCAAAGATATGTTGTAGTTGATCCTTGCTAGGCTTCTCCATAAAGGCTAGTGAGTTATTACTCTGTGCCCGTTGGATATTGTTTACCCACCAATCTTTCTTGGCTACTGCGAACTCTTGCCATTCCGGTTCGTCCACGTGAAATAGAGCGATTTGGGCAGACCGACGACTAGACAGAATAGTACCAAGCCAATTAACAATATCAAGAATGTCAATGCGACTAAGCATCTGCCCAGCGCGTCTATTAAGAATCTCGGCAATAGCCACATAAGCCTTAGAGATTGCTGTATCACCCGAACTAATCCACCCATAACCTTTTAACCTCTCACCTGCTGGACGTAACTCACTAAAGTCTAGTACTAATTCGTCTACCTTTTCCTTACCTGCTAGTAGTTTACCAATAGACTTGGCCCATGCTTCTGCACTGTCACCAATCTTAATAGTCCATACACCATCAATAATATCTTCTTCATTGTACTCTAAGCCGCCCTTCTCTGTACGTTCAGAGTTAATGATACTAACAGTAGGGATAGGGCTAGAAAAGCCGTTGAGCGTCCCTACAACTGGAGTAAAGCCTACACCACAGCCTTGTAGTAACAACCATAGAGTGTCCACTACATCGTAGGTTGTCTCTACCTTCAGGAAGCTACAGTTAAACTGTGAGGCTTCGCGTGTCTGTGCTACTGTTGTACCACCTAGCCATAGTGTACGGCCACTCATAGATACCTTACGTTCGTACATCAACTGTCGTAGTTCATCTAACTCTGCTTTACGGGCTTGCTTTTGCTCTGGTTTAAACAGACCTACTTCGTCTGCTCTATCCCACAACCACGACTGGTGTTCTATAACACGATCTACTGTCTGTTCCCAAGTCTCAAACTTAGTGCCCTCATCGTTAAGTGGGCGGTTGTAGGTTCTCCGTGTAATGATCTGCGCTCTTGCTGATGGTTCGTACATATTCTTATTACTCCTGAATGTCTTGTTCTTTTATGAAGATACCATCTACCATGATACCCCCGCGGTCTTTAATTTCTTCGTATGCGTGTTCCATACATTGCAATAAGTTCAACTCGTTTCTTTCTGCAATGTTAATCAAAACTACTAGCATATCCCCAATGTCATCTATAGGTGACTCACCCTTAACAACACTAGTCTCCAATTCGTAAAGCTCCTCCTTGAGCTTGGTTACTTGTGACCTATCATTACTGCCATCTATCAAGTTACGATCATGGTGCCACTTCTTGATTAGGTCTATTTGCTCCATCATCTTGTTCACTTTACTTCTGTACCTCCAATAGTTTTTGTAAGTAGTGTAGTGCCTTTTCTAAGTCCTGCTTACCGTTCTTTGATTTATACCTAGTAACATACTTTACTACATTACCCTCTAGGTATCCTAAGTTATTAGCCACTATGTAGTCCCAAGGTTGTATGCTCTTTTCTACATAGTGACCACCACCCACTTGCTTTTGTGATGCCTTACTAGTGTCAGTCATATAGTAACTACCTTGGTAGGTAACTTCTCCAATGGGACTTTCTTTGTTACCCATACAGCCCATAGTCCTGTTGCCAGCCCCTTGTTTTATGCTGGCACCTGCTCTTGCAAGCAGTCTTGTTTTCTTACCATGAATCAACCTGCGTTCTGGTACCATAGTTAAACCAGCATCCGCCAGCAGATGTTTCTGTGAATGGGTGGTTACAGAGTTCGTCCTAAAAATATCGTCAAGGCATTCTTTCTGAAAGAACCAGTAATCTTCAAGACCCTCTATCATACCTTTAATTTCAGTGACAATAGTATTTTTACCCACACACATATTCCACTCATTGGGGGTTGCATCATTTAGTCTTCTCTCTGCGTCCACTAGATCTGTCATCTTTTTTATCCTTTTCTTTTTTACCGAATATCTTATCCCAGTTATCCTCAAATTTCTTTTGGTCTAGCGCAGTCCTTTGCGCCGACCCTTTACCACCATGCCACTCCTTACCCATATTTCTCTCTTAGGAACTCCAAGCTAACTGGTAGTTCATCAAAGCCTCCGTCGTTAACTTCATTCAGCATCCAGATACCTTTCCAGCTTCCGTTACCTTGATGCCCCAAGTAATCCTCATCGTGTTGGTAGAAGATGCCAGCAAATAAACCTGTTAAGCGTTTACCATCTGCTCGTTTGGCATAGGCTATGTCCCTATCTTGCACATGGCCCATAACCGTAGACATCATTTTCTTATTAATCATAGCTCTTGCACTACCACAAGGTCTACCCATTACACCTGTAGTAAAGAAGTGGGCAAATGCTACACCCTCTACAACTACTGGCTTTAGATAATCGTGTACTTCCCAATCATCTAGGTTTAAATCCTTGTAACCGATAGTATCCTCTAAGATAGCATCGTTTTCAATAGCCCGTTCAATCCTTTGTTCGTGATTACCCATTGTGTAAATCATTCTAGGGTTCCACTGTTTCTTCTTATTCCTTTTTAAACGGTTGATCTCTGACTTAATAGGTTGTAGGAATAAGTCCATTGCAATGTTACCTGCATCTACATCGTCCTTATAACGTCTACCCTCAAAAGACTTCTTACCAACATCGTAAGAAGATAGGCTAGGCATATCCCAGAAGTCACCAATGTTTACTATCACATCTGGCTTCTTTTCTGCAATATACCTACCAGCCCAGAGTAGATGTTGCAAAGGAACATCTGGCTTTACCTGTGCGTCCGGTATTACGCATATCTTCATATTGACTACCCCTTTTAAATATCAAACTCATCTGGTTTCTTTACTTCCTTACGTTGTACATACCGTAACCAAGTATAGTGTGAGTAGTCCACCAAACCATAAGCACCTAAGCCTACACACAACGCTAACTCCAACAAGTGTGTCTTGATACCACGTTTAAAGAACTCCCTATCCCGTACTACATCTTCTACAACCTGCATGGTATAGCATAGTAGACCACAAGATACCCAAGCAACAACCGCCAAACTAAATACTTCACTCATAATAATCTCCACTCTGTTTAAAATCATTTATAATATCACTGTACGCATCTAACTCTGCCCTTAAAACATCTTGCTCATCCTCCTCGAAGTCTAAGTCTGGCATATCAAATTCTTCGTCTGTATGCTCTGTTATGAAATGTGCGGGTAACATACCCCGTTCTGATAGATCACTTACAACACCTAACATCTCTGTCACAGACATTACGCAAGCAAACCTACAAGTACCACATATTCGTGAGTTACCTACTATCTTATATTCGGGTTCCTTAGTCCCGCAGTTGTAACAATATTTCATATCACTCATAAGTTTTTTAACTCCCGTATCCATTCCTTCGGGAACTCTTTAAAAGCGTATGGTATCCCGTACTTCTTACACCAGTCAGAATACTTCTGCTTCTTCTTAGAAGTTACCCAGTTGTCCCTTTGAAACAACATTCGTATATCTCTGTCCGGGTGTTCTTCCTTAATAGCCTTCATCTTAGTTCTGTCTGGTGAAGTGAAGCGGCCCTTGGCCTCTACAATAACAGCACCATCACCGAATATAAAGTCTGGGTTGTAAGTCCTTGTTAGCTTAACAGACTTGCTACCACAATCACTACAGACCCCCCGCTTCTTTAGGTTGAACTCTAGCTTAATAGTTTCATACTCAAAAGGTACTCCACACTCGTCTAGTTGTTGTGCCAGTCTACGTTCTAAACCACTCCTGTACTTGTTACCCATAGTTAAATCCTAATGGCATTTGTCTATCACGTTGTAGCATCCATAGTAGTTGGCTATTCTCTACCGCTCTTTGGAAGCCTTCACCGTACCCTAGTTGATCGTTGTATAGGTCTACTATCATCTCCTCCCAATCCTCCACTGGGGTTTCATCTAGTAGTTTGTCAGCCTTCTTCGGCCCTATACCCTTTAAACCAATTATGTTATCTACCTTGTCTCCGGTTAGCATTTGGTGGTGGAAGAATCTAAACCCCTCATCCTCTGTAACCTCCTGCCACTCCTCCTTTACATAGTTATAGTGCTTTCCCGGAACCATTAACAAGTCTTTATCTATCGTTGCAATGGCAGTATCTTCGGTTTGTGATAACGCTAGTGCATCATCTGCTTCCATACCATCTATAACCTTTGCACTATAACGCTCTGTAATGTAGTCCCTGATTAACTGGTAGTGTACTGGCTTATCAGTACCAGACCTGTTTGCTTTGTAATCCTCTCTAACCTTAAACCTGAAGTTATCCCTTCCAGTTAGGAACACTGTGTACTCATCGCACTCTGTGTCCTCTATGATCCTATCCATGTACAGTTTGCAGCTATGCTTGGCAAAAGATACTGGGTCAGCTTTGACCAACCCAGTCTCCTTGTCCTTTTTCTGACAGGCAAAGCCTATTCTGTACACTATGGGATCACCATCTATCAGTAATCTCATAGCCAACCTCCTTAGAAGGGAACTTCATCATCAAAGTTATCGGCTGGTACTGGTCTAGCTGGTTGTGCTGGTGCTGTTGCCACACCTTCATCAATGCGTTTATCAAACACATGACGGGCCAAACCAAACAGTGCCTTAGTCGCTGGGTTGTCTAAGTCATCTGCATCACCTACACAAGCATCACTAATTCTCATGGCAGAAACACCGTCCTTGTACTTAGCAGGGATTGGTGTCACTGACCCGATGTTGTCATACTTAGCACTTGGGTCAGCCTTACTTGTACCATGTACTACGTTAACACTACATGGCTCGCTAATAACAGAATCCCAATCAGCTACTTGACCTTCTTTTGCACCAGAGTCAAACACTTTATAGTATTCTAGCTCCTTACCCTTTTCGTTTAATGTATGAAAGATATTGATAGGTCTTGTCCACATTAGTCGTGGCTGTTCGTTACCATCAATTACCACTGTTGAATCTACTAGCTCAATGCCTAGTGAGATTTGCTGGCAAGGTGGTTTCTCCTCACCCCTAAACTCTCTGGCTTGTAGCCCCAAGTCTCCTACATAGGCTAGGCGACCTTCATATTCACCTGCTTCTAAGTTCTCATACTCGGCGCGGTTACCAGTGTTTTGTTCCTGACCTCGACGTTTTAACATAATATACTACCTTCTCTTTTTTGTGTGATTGTTTTTGTGTACTGTACCAGACTTGTGTCTAGTTGTCAATGAATTTCTGAATAATTTTTACCAAATTGTACGTCACAATCCAGATCTCTGTTAAGCCCAAGATAATTATTCACCTTGTTTACACTATCTTTTAAGAGTTTAGTGCAACCCTCTCTGTTACCCTCCTTAATGTCTATGATTATCTCATCATGGAACTGTGCTGTCAACTGTTTTCTTTTGTTTAATACAAAACCTACCCACATATCGAAACAGAATGTACCTGTGCCTTGGTTTAGTGTAGAGAATATATCCTTTTCGTTCCGTAAAGAGTAGTAGAGTTTAGATACTGGGTTATATAGCCACAGTCTACCCTCTACAGATTTTGTGGTAGCGTCCTTAGCTATCTGCTTAACAGCCCAGTTACGTTTCCAGTATGCCTTGTGTACTTTACCTGCCTCCTTTTCACTAATGTTTAATTGTTTAGATAGTGTGGCTACTCCAGCACCATAAGTACAAGCATAGTTGCCACCTTTGTAAATGTGTCGTGTGTTTGTTACATCATCAGGTTGATCTCCGTTTTTATAATCATTTACTTGTTGTTGTGTTAAGGCCCCTGCTGATAATGCAAGGTCTAAGTGTGGATCGAAGTCATCGCTCATCATTTGTTTGACATACTCTGGGTCATATTCCCACATATAATGTTGCTTAGTCCTATCCTCTAAGCTGCACATATCCGATCCACATAACTCTTTACTGCCTGTTGTTGTCAGTAGTCCTCGTATATCCTTACCGTATGGTTTGCGTAGTGATGGTAGGTTAACACAGACTGCGTGTTTAAAACGTAGTGTGTTGGTTAAGCCCTGTACTGCTGCTATAACATGGCCGCTATCATCTACACTCTTTAAGAACCCTTTTAACAATCCTATACGGTGCTTGATTACTGCCATATCATCTAACAATAATACTTCTGGGTGTATGTCACCTAGTCTAACTACACTCTTACACAAGTCTCCTGACTTTGTTTTTATCTGTGGTACTTTACGTTGGTCTGGTTTAAAGTCGAACGTCTCTGGCTCCCAGCCTAAACCATCTAACCAATCTTTGATCTGGCTTACACTCGATGGGTTAGGTGCTACCATATCAACTAATTCTTTTACCTCCTCATCATGTTCAAAAGGTAATCCCATGTCTTTGGTTAGCTTATCCCAACGTAAACCAGTGGCAGATAGTGTGCCGTCTTTCTTGTATGGCTTAGTTGGTCGTTGTCTTTTAGCATACTTAGGTACCAATGGCATCAATCCTGCTAACTGCTCTACTGAGTGTGCGTACTTATCCTCTAATTGTTCTAGCAGTGTTGAGGTATTAGCTACATCTAACTTCCACTTACTAGATTCCTGAAGTCTTGCACAATTCATCTTAAACATAAGGTATCTGATTAGTGCTTGTGGTTTACCCTCGTACACTTTGTCTAACATATCAGATTGTACGTCCCACAACAGCTTGTTAATCTTTACATCTTCCTCACAACGGTTAACATATTCCTCTATAGGTAGATTAGTCCAGTTTGTAATCGTTGGCTTGGCTACACCTAGATCCTCACCCCAACCTTCTAAACCATGTCGGCCCCTTTCTGGGTACAAGTACCAAGACAGTGCCAAAGTATCTACTATCTGTGCCTTGATCTCAATACCCAGTAGCCGTTCTAATGTTGGTGCATCGTACCGTATGAAGTTGTGGCCTATAATCCTATCGTCTTTAGTCAAGTTTAAAAGGAATACTCTTATAGCTTGTGAGCTAGTATAGCTGGCTATTGTATCCTCAATCTGTACTGACATACAGTGTAGCTTAGTGGCCTCAATTCCATCTGTCTCTATATCAATTATGTAATCTGCCATAACTCGGCTCCAAATAGGTTACTGTTGGCTCATCAAAATAAACATCACAAGTATAACTCTGTCCGAAGTCCCTGTCAAACAACATATAAAACTCTGACATATTCTTACGTTCGATAGGGCACTCGTCTGTACGATCACGACTGATACCATGTCCGTAGTGTGACCATTTCTCTAAGGCCCTACTACCTGTGAACTCAGAACTATAAACCCTTGCCCCTGCCTCGTGTGGTTTAGATGCCTTTGGCTTGGGGTTAACGTGTGAGTAACAGAATATAGTTATCGGATACACGTTCACCAGATCAGCCATGTCAGTCATAATCTCGTTTAGCTTATCATTGGCTTCACTACTACTATAACGGCTCACCAGCGCAGTCAGAGGATCGAGAACGAATATGTTAATGCCATCGAGTAAGTGCATCTCCTCTATTGCGATACGAATATCATGCCAATCTCTACTTGCCCCCCGATCATAAAACCTTACGTTACCTTGTAGGCTTTCTAATGTACTACGCAATTCACCATCTGTATAGTTTGTATCTGGTCTAGTAAAGTCTTTCTTTGCTTCCTTACTAGCCAGCTTTTTAGCTGTCTTAACAGGGCTATTCTCTAGGTCAAACATACCTACCTTGACCTGCTCTTTGTACAATAGGTGGTGTACTAGCTGGTGTTGGTGGTCAGTCTTACCAATCTTAGGTGCTGCCCCTACAATATGGATAGTGCTAGGACGTATACCGAAGCAAGCCTTAGTGACTGTAGGCCAAGGAAAGGAAAGCCCCATCACTGGCTTCTCCATTGCCTTATCTATCAGGTCTAATACGTCTACCACTTCACCCTGTCGCTCGATGTTTGAATCCCATACACAGTTCTGGTACAGCTCACGCTCTCTACCGGCTAACACCATCTCGTTAGCATCTTTTAGTTCGTACTTGGCTACCTTACACATAGGAAAAGATTGTAACACTTCCTTAGTGGCCTTACGTCCTGCATCATCCATGTCGAAGCACAGAATAATCTCACCGTATCGGCTAAGGAACTCTCTATTAGCCATCATATCCTTAACGGCACTGGTTGCACCCCTTGTTACTGACACTACACTGGGCAGATACTGTTTGTACCGTTCAGGGGTGTTACTAGTGATAGCTTGGTACAAACTCATTGCATCCAAGCGACCTTCAGTAATGAATAACTTCTTACCTCCATTCTTTTTGGCTAGTGGTGTACCCCATAATTCAACTTCACCTTTACGATCACCTACTGTACGAAACTTTTTATCTTCAACGTGCTTAACTTCCCACCCCGTCACCTTACCTTGCTTAGTGTCAGGGTAATAGTGTTCTTCGATGGTCTTACCATCTACTTGGCTTAGTGCTACCCGCACCCCATACAATTCACAAGTCTGCTTATTGATGCCGCGATCAGGTATTGATTGTATTGGTAGTTCGTTTACGTTCTTGTTTGTCATTACCTGCTCCGGCTCTTGATAAGTTCTTGTTTTTGTTTTATCCATTGGGAAGTATGTAGAGCAAGCAAAGCAATAGCTATCCGTTTGCCCACCCTCATACCCGTACACTTGATTTGCATCGGAGCTACCACATTCATCACATGAAGTCTTGTACAGGGTAGCCCCTTTCGGTCTGTCGTTTTTGTACTTCATAATTACTCACTCGATAACTGAGGCCAGTCATTGCTGGCATCAAATATATACTCGGGCCACAAGTCATCTGCTGCGTCAATGGCCTTGTCTCCTCTATCCCATGCCTCCTCGTTGACAATCCACTCTTTGTTGCCCTCTACTGTAACGTAGCGTCCACCATCATACAACTGTTTCATGGCGGCATATAACTCTTGAGCAACCACCTGCGCCCTAGCCTGTAGTTTTTCCTTGTAAAGTTCCCACTGTTCATCTTGTGCTTTTTGTCTACAACAACACTTTGTACATTCACTCATAATAACTCACCCCTCTAATGCAATGTAGTTGTTTCTTTTTCTTCACCTTCTATCAGGGAAAACCCGAACTCATCCTCTAAGTAGCTAGACAATTCTCTGCAAGCTATGGCCGCTGCTATGGCAGATGGCCCACGCTCCTCTAACAACTCAAGTATAGCATCACACAAACCCTCAGCCTCGTCCATCATTTGTTCGTATTCTAAGTCTGTCATTTTGTTAGTCACTTGTTAAAGCCCTCCAGCTAATAGGGAATAGATCACCAATAATTTTACCAACACCTTCAGCTAATTCTTGAATCTCTTTTTGTGCGTGAGGATCAGTACGTTGATTATAAAACCTAGCAAAGCTTGCTACGTTACCAGTCCATACCCAGCTAACCATTGCGCCTTGTGGTAACAGAAACCTAGCTTGTTCTGGGCACATGCCCTCATCAATAGCGTAGGTGTAATCTGCTAGGCACGATTTGTAATGGCGTTTAAATATATTGTGCCACCTCACTTGCTCTTTCATCTCACCAGTACTACCTTGCTTTGCACTACCTACTGGCTTACCCCTAAAGGTAGAGCCTAGATAGAACTCAGGGCCAGAAGATATATAACGCCTACTCTCTTCATTCTCAACAAAACCACTCTTGTGCTTGAAGCATTGAGTACGAATAGGTACTGGTGCTTTCATACGCAGCTGAATGGACGTATGAGCAAAGGGTGTCCAGTGCTGGTGGCTTGCTAAGTAATTGATGAGGCGCTCGTCCTCTGGCCCCTTCTCTAACTGTTTCTTTTCAAAGCTAACACGGGCAGCGTTGACTACTGATAGGTCGCTACCCATATGATCCAAATATTCTACCTTCATTCTCGAAAACATTTACCCTTCACTCCTATTATTGATATTCTTTATGTCGATTTGGGGAAGTGTTTCCGACATAAGATATTATTATGTCGAAAGCCAGCAGTAACTAGTACACAATCAAACATGGTAACAATTCTCATTCTCGTCTATGAATATACAACCACCGATAATATGTCCACTGTCTACACAACACTCACATATTTCCTCAAAGTGCATCTCGTCAACGGTTAATTGTTCATCACAAACGATACAGGTACGAATAGGATTCTGTTCTAATAACTCCTGTTCTCTTTCGTAATCGTTTAGGTCTTGTTCTACTCTACATTTATTGTTATTCATATACTTATAACTCCTTAAAAGATTATTTATTGTATCACGTTTCAACCCTATTAGCAATACCCTGTAATCATTTTATATTCTAAATCTTTTATCTCGTTAAGAATATAATCATAATCCTTTTGCGTCCTAGCCGCATACAGTAACGCCTCAAGTTGTTTATTGTATTCGTTATACCCTATGCTTCCATCTCGCAAACCTTCCCTTGCTTTATACATTTCACTTGCAATACTTATCTTTACTCTTGGAAATTCCATGTGGTTTACCCCTTGTGTTATGCTGTTAATGGCCCTCAGACGCTCCCTAAAGGCCGTTCTACTACAAACCTAAGTTACCCTACTGGATAGATACTAAAACCCTCTCTAACTCGCTTAGAATTGCCTCCGTTTTTTGGTTTTGTTCTTCGCATTCAAACAAGTGATAGTTTAAAACGTCTATATATTCCTCGTGAGTATACATTCCAACCTGATATAACTTTAGTTCTGCGTCCAGCTCTGGGTAATCTAACATAGATACGTTGTTCATAATATATAACTCCCATTTGATCTTATTAAAACTCACCAACTTGGCACAAGATATAGATTATGGCAGAAAGTACTACCAGTAATATATCCTTTTGGTTAGCCTTGTTTATTTTCATTAGCTATATCTCCCCTTGCTTTTTCTTCCCAGTAATCTAATGACTCGTCGTCTGCATACACTACGCCCAACGCTCGTTGGCTTTCCCTAAGCTGCTCTACGTCCATCAGTAACATGCTGGGATTGTAATCACTATACCCCAAACAGTTCACAAGTCTGTCAGCAGCGGCTAACGTGTCATGTGTATACAAAGCAACGTCAACGCCGAATTTCTTAACAAGCTCTAACTGTTCTTTGTTTAGTTGTGCTTCCATTGTAATGGCCTCTTTAGTGTATTTGATACGTTAGTGTAACTTATAGCTCACGTGTTTGACATCTGGATTCCAACAAGCACGGCAATCACCGCACTGGCCCTCGTTTAAGTATGCCCCGCATTCAGTACCACGCCCGCCCATTACATGCACGCCGCTGGTATTGCCTTGCCACTTGTTGGTTTTTTGGTCAACTATGTCATCGCTGACACGCACCACGGCATTGCTATGCTTAGTTAAACCTTTAGCCATTCGCGCCTCCCGCGTAGGGATCCAATGGCTTGTTGCTGGTGTGTTATATATCGCCTCACTGACTAAATCGCGATACTCATCACTGTATAAATCACCCGCCGAATGCCACCTAAAAAACGCCTCACCATTCAGGGCGATAACAAACGCCTCAATCCATAACTGGCGTATTGACCAATTGTTAGCCGCTAAGTCTGCAACATTCCAACGTCTTTGTTTAGCTTGTATGGCTGGTTTCATGGCATCGTGGCCTTTTGTGGCATAACATCCGGAACAAACAGTTCCTTTAACTTGTGCTAGTTTGTCGCCTCGTGGACACGTTAGCCGCGCTGGTATGGCAAAAGTATACGCTGGCATCTTGCTATTCTTTGATAAGCCAATAAAAGCCCGTGCGGTTTTCTTATTCCTAATGCCATCAATAAAGGATAGTGCATCCGCTTTAATATTCTTTGTCGCGTTATCAAACAGGCCGCGCAATGTTTCGATGTTGTTGGTTGTTTCGCTTGTGGTTATTAGCATTTTTGAATACCTCTTTGTTTTGTTTTGTATCTTTTAAAACTGTTGGAGGATTAAACCAGTTCCACCAGCAGCGGTTTTA
>Ga0257121_1000772_pt1 | contig 25728 bp, 25 predicted proteins | sample SI106_100metaG_FD_190180 | JGI IMG/M metagenome (GOLD analysis project Ga0257121, IMG submission 190180) | Marine microbial communities from Saanich Inlet, British Columbia, Canada - SI106_100 | ecosystem: Environmental > Aquatic > Marine > Inlet | place: Canada: British Columbia | collected...
TGGAACGGGTATTGTTCATCTTGCTCCTTCTTTTGGTGCAGACGATAATTTGGTAGCCAAACAAAATGGAATTGGTTCCCTTACCTTGGTAGATGGGCAAGGAAAATTTACTAAAGAAGTTACGGATTTAGCAGGACAATATGTAAAAGATGAATTCTATACAGAATCAGATGAAAAACCAAAGTATCCTGCAGATGTACAAATTGTAATCAATCTGAAAGATAACAATAGATTATTCAAATCTGAGAAATACGAACACTCTTATCCTCATTGTTGGAGAACTGACAAACCTATTTTATATTATCCAATGGATAGCTGGTTTGTAAAAACTACCGATTACAAACAACGAATGATGGAACTGAATAATACCATTAACTGGAAACCAAAATCAACTGGAGAAGGTCGATTTGGTAATTGGTTAGAAAACTTAGTAGATTGGAATCTTTCTCGTTCTAGGTTTTGGGGTATTCCTATTCCTATCTGGAGAACGGAAGATGGAGAGGAGGAAGTCTGCATCTCTTCTGTAGAAATGTTACAAGCTGAGGTAGAAAAATCGATATCTGCTGGTGTTATGAAAACCAACCCTTTCGATAAATTTGAGACAGGTAACTTCTCAGAAGAAAATTACAATACTTTTGATTTACACAGACCTTATGTAGATGATATTATTTTAGTTTCATCTGAAGGAAAATCAATGAAAAGAGAATTAGACCTTATTGATGTTTGGTTTGATTCTGGATCCATGCCTTATGCTCAACTTCATTATCCTTTTGAGAATAAAGATATATTTGATAAAGATTATCCTGCAGATTTTATTGCGGAGGGAGTAGATCAAACTAGAGGTTGGTTCTTTACACTTCATGCTATTTCTACCATGTTATTTGATAGTGTAGCTTACAAAAATGTGGTGTCGAACGGATTAGTCCTGGATAAAAATGGAAACAAGATGTCTAAGAGATTGGGTAATGCGACCGACCCATTTGAAACACTAGATAAGTATGGTGCAGATGCATGTAGATGGTACATGATTTCCAACGCTCAACCATGGGATAATTTAAAGTTTGATAGTAGTGGGATAGATGAAGTACAAAGAAAATTCTTTGGAACGCTTTATAATACCTATTCTTTCTTTGCTCTGTATGCAAATATTGATGGTTTTACTTACTCTGAAGAAGAAATACCTCTTGAAAAAAGAACAGAAATTGATAGATGGATTATCTCGGAATTGAATACTTTAATTGCAGAGGTAGAAAATAATTATGAAGATTACGAACCTACAAAGGTATCTCGTTTGGTTCAGGATTTTGTAATCAATAAACTGAGTAATTGGCACATTCGATTAAGTAGAAGAAGGTTCTGGAAAGGAGAATATAATACAGATAAAGTGTCTGCTTATCAAACGTTGTATGAATGCCTGAATAAAGTTGCTGCTATTTCATCTCCTATTGCTCCCTTTTTTATGGAACAATTATATATAGATTTGAATTCTGTTTCAGGAAAACACAATGCAGATTCTATTCATCTTTCATCTTTCCCTAAATCAGAAACAAATAAGATTGATAGAGATTTAGAAGAAAGAATGGACTTAGCTCAGAAAATAACTACAATAGCATTATCGCTTAGAAAGAAGGAAAGAGTACGTGTTCGTCAGCCATTACAGAAAATTATGATTCCTGTAAGTGGAGATAAAATGAAAACCCAGATTAATTCTGTTCAGGATATTCTGCTTTCAGAATTGAATATAAAAGAAATAGAATTTATTTCAGATGATTCTGATATACTTACAAAACAAATAAAACCAAATTTTAAGACTCTAGGTCCTAAATTTGGAAAGGATATGAAGATAATTGTTTCCAGAATAAATCAGTTTACAACAGAAGACATAAAGAAAATCGATCTTGAAGGTCAATTTATTATTAACCAAGATATTACAATTGATATATCTGATGTAGAAATTTCATCTGCAGATATTCCTGGTTGGCAAGTTATGAATCAGGACGGAATTACAGTTGCTTTAAATGTCACTCTATCTGAAGAATTAAAAGAAGAAGGTTTGGCAAGAGAGTTAGTAAATAGAATACAAAATATCAGAAAAGATTATGATTTTGAGGTGACAGATAAGATTGAAGTGAATGTTGAAAAAAACGATAAAATTGATTCGTCAATATCAAATAATTTATCTTATATTTGTGGAGAAACCTTAGCAAATTCTCTTAATATTGTTGATGTTTTAAAAAACGATAAAATTAGTGTTGACTTAGTTGATGATATTTCAGTCAATATTTCAATAAAAAAAATATAAATTATGTCAAAAGAAAAAGTATGTTATACAGTATCGGAACTTAAGGATTTCAAGGAGTTAATAGAGAGTAAAATCAAGACTGCAGAAGAGGATTTATCTTTATTAAAAGCTGCTTATTCTAACGATTCAGATAATGGTACAGATGACACTTCTCCTACATTTAAGGCTTTTGAAGAAGGCTCAACTACACTTTCAAGAGATGAGAATATGAAACTTGCTTTAAGACAGGAAAAGTTTATTAAGAACTTAACTAATGCACTTATCAGAATTGAGAATAAAACTTATGGTATTTGCAGAGTTACGGGTCAGTTAATTAGTAAAGAAAGATTAAACCTTGTTCCTCACGCTACACTTTCTATTGAAGCGAAAAGAGCTCAATAATCCTTTGAAAAAAGTACTATTTACTTCCTTTATTTTATTATTGGTTGATCAAATCACAAAGATTTTGGTAAAAACATCTATGAATCTATATGATGAAATTCTAATTTTTGATTGGTTCCGTATTTTTTATATTGAAAATAATGGAATGGCATTCGGAATGGAACTTCCAGATCCATATGGAAAGTTAATTTTAACACTTTTCAGAATAATTGTGGTTGGATGGGGTGTGTTTTATGTTCATAAACTTACAAAACAGAATTCTTTTCCTTCAGGTTTGTTAATCTGTTTTGGACTAATTATTGGAGGTGCTTTAGGAAATATAATTGATAGTACATTTTATGGGAATAGTTTGTTTCATGGAAAGGTAGTTGATATGTTGTCCTTTCCATTTTTTACAGTTGATTTACCAAACTGGCTTTCTTTCTTAGAAGGAAATGATGGTATGTTTACTTTTTTTGCTCCGGTGTTTAATATTGCCGACTCTGGAATTTTTGTAGGAATTGTATCAATTCTATTATTTTACAGAAGACATTTTAAATAGAGTTAATTGCTTTTCCTTTGTATGTCTCCATAAATAGAATCCTTAATACTTTTTCTGCTAGAATTTTTCTTTAGTTTCCACTTCCACTTTCGTATGATTCCTCCTATGTAAAACAGAAATCTTGCAGATAATGGGATTTCTGTATGAGTCCAATGTTCAGGAAATCCATAGTCATATTTTTTTAGAAATGGTCCGAAAACAAATAAAGTCAAAGATTGAATATCCTTAGTATAATACTCTGATAGATCTTTCTTTTTTCCATCAGTTTTATTTTCTACAGGTAAGTCTTTTGGATTTTTTATACCAGATTTTTTAAGAGCTATCTTGTAATCTTCAGTAATATTTTCATATCTTATTACAAAATCACATTTATCTAGAGTAATACTAGCGAAATTATCAAATGGTTTGTTAAAGAACTTAATAAAATATTCTTGAAAGCTAGCGTTGTTTTCATGAATAAAGTTGAATCGTTCTCTTTGTTTTTTACTTATATGACCTCCATTTTCTGTAAAAAGCTTTGGATTTGTAAAATTTCCTTTTGCGTTAGCTTTCATTTTCTCATAAATAGTAACTGCAATTTCCATAGGGTTTCGTAGTACTGCAAATACAAAGAATTTCTTTTCTTCTGTAGTTGCAACTTTTTTAAATTCATGATATAAAGAATGTTTTCTTAGATAAGGTTCTCCTTCATACTCTTTGTGTAATTCTTTAGTGATTGCTGAGGAAGCAGAAAAGGGTAGACCAATAAAAAGAAATTTATATTTATAACTTATAATCATTAAAAAATTATGAATTTTAGTATTTTCAAAAATACTATATTTACAAACTATGAGAATGACCTTTTTGTTTTTTATTATTTTTTCATTACCTTATCTGATTTCAGCACAGTTTACAGATAACTTTTCAGATGGTGATTTTACAAATAATCCAACTTGGTTTGGAGATTCTAATAAATTTGAGGTAGATTCTTCCGGAAGACTTCATACGATTTATGATTCGGTAACTTCTGAAATATATCTTTCTACTATTTCTAAAGTTTCTGAAAATGCAGTTTGGGAATTTAGTTCAGAATATTTTTTTAATCCATCATCATCCAATTTTGCAAAGATTTATTTAATGTCGGATAATGAGGATTTAACTAGCGATTTGAATGGTTATTTTGTAAAGGTTGGAGGTGAAAGCGGAAGTATAGATGATGTAGATTTATACATGCAAATAGGTTCGACTGAAATTTTATTAATTGATGGAATTGATGGAGTAGCTTCATCAAATCCGAATCTTAGTATAAAGGTTACTAAAGATAATTTAGGTAATTGGGAGCTTTTTACAGATACATCATCTTCAAATTGCTTGTCAAATTGCTTGTCAAATGGAACTGCAAATGATTTAACTCTAAATAGTTCTGATTTTTTTGGAGTAGTTTGTAAATACACCAAAACTCGATCAGATAAATTTTATTTTGATGATTTTTCTGTTTCAGGAAGTTGGGACACAACTTCTCCTCAGAAAATTTTGCCAAATGATTTAGTAATAAATGAACTTTTTATTGATCCGAATCCTTCAATTGGATTGCCAGAATATGAATATATTGAACTATATAATAGAACAAATTCTGATATTAATTTAACTGATTTTATTATAAAAATTGGATCTACTGAGAAAGTCTTTCCTGTTTCACAGATAAAAGCAGATAGTTTTACGGTGCTAATCAAAGAAGATATTATTGATAGTTTTCCATCAAATATTTCTAAGATTGGATTTACTTCTATTTCACTTACAAATTCTGCAGCAGATGTTCTGATTCTAGACAATTATGGTACTATTATTCATTCTGTTTCATATACTGATAAATGGTATAATGATGATAATAAAATAGATGGAGGTTGGAGTTTAGAACAAGTAAGTCAGGATTTGTATTGTGAAGGAGAAAATAATTGGAGAGCTTCAGTTTCTGCAATTGGAGGAACTCCTGGAAAACAAAACTCAGTGTATGGGCAAAATGTATATTCCGGAAATTTAAGAATTAACAATATATATACTGAAGATCTGAATACAGTTTCTATTGTTTTTAATAAGAAAATGGATAGTACTTTGGTTTCCAATACTAGTATATATGAAATAGATAAAGGAATATCTACTCCTCAGAGTGCGGTATATAACTCAGAAAATCCGAATAAGGTCAGATTGACTTTTTCAAATTCTTTACAAAGCGGAATAATCTATAATTTAAGTGTTAATAATCAAATTTCCGATTGTGCAGGTACTTTATTAGATACAAGCTTACATTATAAGATATCTTTAGCAGATAGTTGTCTTTCTTCAGAAATAATAATTAACGAAATACTTTTTGACCCAAAGAATGATGGAGTTGATTATGTAGAAATTTATAACAACTCGGATAAATCTTTTGACTTAAAAAATTATAGAATTTCAAATTATTTAATAGATTGGAATACTCCTGAAAATTGGAAAATTATCACGGAAGAAAGTAAATTTATTTTTCCAGATGAATATTGGGTAATTACTACAGATTCTGCAAAAGTTAAAGACCAATATTTCTCCGAGAATCCGTATAATTATATTGAGGTTAGTAGTTTGCCAACTTTTAGTAATGATGAAGGAACTGTTGCAATTATTCATCAATCCTTATTAAATACCATAGATGTTTTGCAGTATAATTCAGATATGCATCATCCCTTACTTTCAGAAGTAGATGGTGTTTCTTTAGAGAGAATATCTCCTGATTTGAAAGAATGGCAATCTTCTTCTTCAGTAAGCGGATACGGAACTCCAACATATCAGAATTCACAATATTATCAAGCATATTCATTTGGTGAAGTATCTCTTTTTCCTGAAATATTTAGTCCTAATAATGATGGATTTGAGGATGTGCTTACAATAAATTGGAATTTTGATAGATCCGATTTGATGGGAATCATCTCAATTTTCAATTCTGATGGAATTCTGCTTAAAGTGATTGTAAATAATGAATTATTAGGTTCTTCTGGAACAAAGATTTGGAACGGAACAGATGATAATTATAGTTTACTCCCTCAAGGAATTTATATTGTTTTGATAGACGTTTTGTCGGATAATGGATATATAAATCAGTACAAAAAAGTGGTGGTTCTACAGAATTGAAGATTCTTAAACAAATAAAGGAACTTCCACAAAATCCGGGAGTTTATCAGTTTTTTGATAAAAGAAAGAAGATTTTGTATGTAGGAAAAGCAAAAAACTTAAAAAAGAGGGTTTCTTCTTATTTTACAAAAAAACAAGAATACGCAAAAACAAAGTTAATGGTCTCTAAAATTAGAGATATAAAATATTTTGTTGTGCCTACAGAAATGGATGCTTTATTATTGGAAAATAATCTGATAAAAAAACACCAACCTAAGTACAATGTAATGTTGAAGGATGATAAAACATATCCTTTTATTTGTGTAAAAAACGAACCGTTTCCAAGAGTGTATTCTACTAGGAGAGTAGTGAAAGATGGTTCTTTTTATTTTGGTCCTTATACCTCTGTTCGTTTAGTTAGGACACTTATTGATTTTATTCATCAATTATATCCTTTACGAACTTGTAAATTCAATTTAAAATCAGAAAATATTCAGAAGAAAAAGTTCAAATTATGTTTAGAATATCATATCGGAAACTGTTTGGCTCCTTGTGAAGGATTTCAGTCTGAAGATAGTTATCAGATTGGCATAAATCATATTTCCCAAATCCTTAAGGGTGATATAAAATCAGTTGCTTCTATTTTAAAAGATAGAATGATTTCTTTTTCAGAAAATATGGAATTTGAAAAAGCTCAGGAAGTAAAAGAAAAGTTAAGTTTGCTAGAGAATTATCAATCAAAATCTACCATAGTAAATACTAAGATAAATAATGTAGATGTTTTTACAATTGTTTCTGATGATCTTTCAGCTTTTGTAAATTATTTAAAGATTTCAAATGGGGCAATTATACAAACTCACTCAATTGAATTAAAGAAAAAGTTGGAAGAATCGGATAAAGAACTTCTGGTTTATGCTATTACAGAATTAAGGCAACGATTTAATTCTCAATCTAAAGAAATTTATAGTTCAATATCTGTAGAGAATCTGTGGGAAAACACAAAGATTATTGTTCCGAAAATTGGAGATAAATACAAACTGATTGAACTTTCAAAACGCAATGCAAAATACATGCAATTTGATAAAATAAAGAAGAAAGAAAAGTTAAAAGAAAAATCTTCTGATAAAAGAATAATAAATCAATTGCAAGTAGATTTAAATCTGAAAGAAAAACCCAGACATATTGAATGTTTTGATAATTCTAATTTTCAGGGCACTAATGCAGTTGCGGCTTGTGTAGTATTCAAAAATGGAAAACCTTCTAAGAAAGATTATAGGCATTTTAATATAAAAACAGTTGTTGGTCCTGATGATTTTAAATCAATGGAAGAAGTGGTTTACAGGAGATATAAAAGACTTTTGGAAGAAAAAAAGGATTTGCCACAACTTATAATAATTGATGGAGGAAAAGGACAACTCTCTTCCGCAGCAAAGAGTTTGGAATCATTAGGTTTGCTCGGGAAAATAGATATTATTGGGATTGCTAAAAAACTAGAAGAGATTTTCTTTTTTGGAGATTCTATTCCTTTATACTTAGATAAAAGATCAGAGAGTTTAAAAATAATACAAAGATTAAGAAATGAGGCTCATAGGTTCGGAATTAAGCACCACAGAAATCAAAGAAGTAAAAATACATTTACAACTTCACTTGATAATATTGAAGGAATAGGAGAGAAGACCATACAGAAATTACTCTCTCATTTTGGTAGTGTAGAAAAAATAAGAGAAGCAAAAAGAGAAACACTTGAGAATCTAATTAGTAAAAGTAAAACAGCAACTCTATTACTATCTTTGAAAAAAACAAAATAAAAGGGATAAGTTATATTTTTATTTCCTATAAATTACTTTTCTATCAGATATTCTTAGATGATATGAAAGTTCCTTAGAATAATTTTATGATTATTAGGATACTTAACTCTTAGATCTATTTATTGATATGAAGATTCTCAATCTGACTCTTTGAGAGCTTTCCGTTTAACCATTCTTTGCTAATATCAGCATTATATTTCTTGTAAAATTCTATTGCAGGAGTGTTCCAGTCTAACACTTGCCATATCATTCCATTTAGGTTTTGTTTTTTGCAAATATTTATTGTCTCTTCAAATAAAAGACTTCCTATTCCTTGTTTACGATATTCTTTCTTAATTACAAAGTCTTCAAGGAATAAGCACTTTCCTTTCCATGTAGAATAGCGTATAAAATAAAAGGATAATCCAATAATTTTTTCGTTAGTTTCAGCAATTAAGAACCAGTACCATGGATGAGTTCCAAATCCATCATTTTCTAAGTCGTCTAATGTAATAGTAACTTTTTCTAGAGAATTCTCATAATCAGCTAATTCTTTTATTAGATCTAGTACTGATGAGAGATCTTCTTTTACTCCTTTTCTAACTTTTATTTTCATAGAGCTAATATAAAAAACCACCACTCAATGAGTGGGTTTGTTTTGGTAGATCTTACGGTTCCTATTTCGAACTTACTTTCATCATTTAAATAAAGTATAGGTTGTAATCCTGCTACCCCGACATACTTTTAATTAATATTATCTTCTCTTATTTCTAGAATTGTTATTTCCAGCATTCCTCTTTTTTTTCCTGTTGGCAAAAAACTCTTGTTTCCTTCTTTGTTTTTCTTTTTCAAATTCCTTTTTCTGTTGTGCATTCATAGGTTTATCCGTTTGAGGAAAAGGATGGTTTTGAATCTCTTTAATTTTTTGTTTTATCAATTTTTCAATGTCTCTTGCGTACTCATTCTCTTCTGGTTCGCATATTGAAATAGAAACTCCTGTTTCTCCTGCCCTACCACATCTTCCTATCCTGTGTACATAGGTTTCTGATTCATTAGGGATATCGTAATTTAGCACATAACTCAACTTATCAATATCAATACCTCTAGCAGCAATATCAGTAGCTACCAGAACTCGTATTTCGGAATCTTTAAAGGACTGTAGCGCTTTCTGTCTTTGGTTTTGTGATTTGTCTCCATGAATTGCAGCAGCCTGAATATTTTTCTTTTTCAGATTACGAACTATTCTATCTGCTCCATGCTTAGTTCTTGAAAATAGCAATAATTGATTGATGTTCTTATCTTTTAAGATATATAGCAACAAATCTTTTTTGTTTGACTTATTCGTATAGTAAATAAACTGCTGAATAGTTTCGGCGGTTGAAGATACAGGATTAACGGATATTTGTTTAGGTGATTTTAATATCTGAGAAGAAAGTTTTAAGATATTAGAAGGCATAGTAGCCGAAAAGAATAAAGATTGACGCTCTTTTGGTAATTCATTCAATATTTTTCTAATGTCATGAATAAATCCCATATCTAACATTCTATCTGCCTCATCTAATACAAAATACTTAATATCTTTTAGAGAGATAAATCCTTGCCCCATAAGATCCAATAACCTTCCTGGAGTTGCCACTAACACATCAACACCATTATTAAGTGCAGTAGTTTGAGTTCCTTGTTTAACTCCCCCAAAAATCACTGTATTTTTTATTTTATTGTACTTTGAGTAGTCTGTAAAATTATCTCCAATCTGAATAGCAAGTTCTCTAGTAGGGGTAACTACTAAAGCTCTAATTTTTCTATTGTCATTAGTTTTTTCATTAATCAAATGATGTAAGATGGGTAATGCAAAAGCAGCTGTTTTACCAGTTCCTGTTTGCGCACTTCCTAATACATCATTTTTCTTTAATATTAAAGGGATGGCTTGTTGCTGAATAGCAGTTGGTTCGCTGTAATTCTGATCCTTTACAGCTTGTATTAAGGAAGAATGTAAGTTTAAATTTTCAAATCTCATGTATAAATAATAGAATATAATGCTTTTTGCAAACTTACGATATACTTATAAAGTATTTTATATAATTATATGTAAGTTTGCTCATATGAAAAAACGCGGAAGACCATCTAATGCTCCAAGAAGACTGAAAGACGGTTATTACATATCCATTACTTTAAATAGTACAGGAAAACCTATTAGAATAATGAGTGACACTCTTGCTCAGATGAAAGCATCTCTAGAGAAATATAAAAATCAGAATTCTAAATACCTTGGAAGAGTAAAAGACCATTTTTGGATAGAAGGTGAAAATAAAGGTAAGCCAACAATTTAGTTTTATGGAAGTTTTTTCTAATCAGAAAATCCAATTATTTTTTTAAGTTTGTTTTAGTAAATTGATTTAACAACTTTCTCTAATTTATAGGCAGGATCGGACAGTTTTATTCTATTTCTTTAAACTTCCATCTTTAAGAAGATTCTTCTCTCTATATGTATTAAATCTTCTAAGCTAACACTAATAATACAATATGGAAATTAAAAATCAGAATTATTAGGTTATCAAAAATAGTAAAACTAAATAACTCCCTCAATAATAATAATTTTATAGGTTTAATTGATAGATGATAAGGTGTTAAACTATAAATCACAGAAAAGATAATAAATCTCTATATATTTTGAAAATATTTATATTTTTGCGACTCTTTCGGAGAGATGGCAGAGTGGTCGAATGCGGTGGTCTTGAAAACCACTGTACCGCAAGGTACCGGGGGTTCGAATCCCTCTCTCTCCGCATTTAAAACCTAACTATTGTTGTTAGGTTTTTTTATGATATTTTTCTTAGTCTAAAAATTGAAATACTACTAAAGATAATTATCAGAATAGATAATAATAGAAAGGAATCACTAATACCTTTATTGTCGGCCATTAGTCCTAAAATAGGAGCGATAATTGCAAATGAAATTCTAAGCACAAAACTTCTGACTGACATAACTGTAGCTCTAATATTTGATTCAGTATTTAGATTAATCTGGTTTTTAAGTATAGGGGTTACTATTCCTCTCAAATAATATATAATAAAGATAAAAACCAGTCCGAAATAATTTGGTAAAAAGTAGACTAACAGGAAGGAAAAAGACATAAAGAAACCAAGATTCATTAGTAAGTTATTTACATTGTATTTCTTCTCTGTTTTATGAGATCGGTACGAACTTATTCCGGCAGTAAAATTTAATGCTGCCCATAATATTCCGTAATAAAATAGTGGAACTTCTATACTTTTAAAGAATGGTTGAGTAAGCCAAGCAGCAGAAAGTGTAGCGACTCCCATTATAGAGGAGTAAATTATCAACCATTTTAGTTTTATATTTTCAAATAAAGAGAATCTTACAACTTTTAAAATTGAAGAAAATCCTTTCTCAATTTTATTTTTATTATTTAGAGATGGCTCCACTAAACTTATTGCAATTGGAATACAGAAAAACACGATACAGGTTTGTATTTGCACTGGTATTATTAATAAGACATAGATTGATATTAGAGCAGTACAAAATAAGCCAGCAATTGCTTCAGAAAAATTACCAATTGCATATGTTTTTCCTTCCACTTCTGTGTATTTTTCTTCTTGCTTGATCTCCAAAAGTGTATCGTACATAATTGCAGAATCTGCACCGGACATTAAACTTCCTCCAATTGCTACAAGGAATTCTGCTAAAATAAATATTTCGAAACCACTGTAATTGGAAAATATTAGATATCCAATAAAGATAAAAAGGGTACTTAAGATAATGGAGTTTCTTCTTCCAAAATAATCCGCAATGTATCCAGATGGAATTTCAGTGATTGCAACCGTTAAGGAATAAACAGATTGCAAAATCATCACTTCCATTAATGTAAGACCGTTTTCCTGGAAAAATAAAACGATAATTGGCATGGATACCATAAACCATAAAAACCCTTTTAGTAGGTAAAGTTTTAAGATGTTATGTTTTAATTGCATTTATGCTCTGGGGTGAAATTGCATAATAGCTTCTCTTAAATATTCTCTGTCCAGATGTGTATATATTTCGGTAGTTGTAATACTTTCATGACCTAGCATTTCTTGTATTGCACGTAAATCTGCACCTCCTTCTATTAAATGTGTTGCAAAGGAATGACGAAAAGTATGAGGGCTAATTTTCTTTTTCATTCCTATTTTTTCTGCAAGTTGTTTTATGATGGTAAAGATCATAACTCGAGTTAACTTGTTTCCTCTTCTGTTAAGGAAAACAATATCTTCACTTCCTTTTTTTATATCTTGATGATTTCTTATTTCATTTAAATAGATATTTAAAAATTTAATTGCGGAACTTCCAATAGGAGCAAATCGTTCTTTGTTACCCTTACCTAAAACTTTTACATATCCTTCCTTAAATCGGATGTTAGACAGTTTCAGGTTGGTAAGTTCGGAAACTCTGAGTCCACAACTATACAAAACTTCCAGAATAGCTCTATTTCTTTCTCCTTGAGGGTGAGAGAGGTCGATAGCAGAAATTAGGGAGTCAATTTCCTCAATAGAGAGAGTGTCTGGTAGTTTCATTCCAATTTTAGGACTTTCGATAAGTTCTGTAGGGTTTACTTTTAGGTAATCTTCCAGAATAAGATATTTGTAAAAAGCTTTAATTCCCGAAATTATTCTGCTTTGCGAACGGGCAGAAATACCTTCTTTATTTATTTCTGAAATAAATTCTTTAACTTCTGTTTTTGTTATTTGTAGTTCGTTTAAGTCTTTTTCTTCTGAAAAATTGGCAAGTTTTTGTATATCTCTTAAGTAAGAGTCAATAGTGTTATCTGAAAGAGAACGTTCAATTCTTAGATAACTTTTAAATTCTTTTATGGATTGTTTCCAACTCATTTTCTTACTTTAGCGGTAATGAAAGTTATTATTATTAACGGTCCAAATTTAAACTTATTAGGTGTAAGAGAGAAATCTATTTACGGTAATATTTCTTTTGAAGAGTATTTTAAAAAATTAGTAGAGGAATTTCCTAATTTGGAATTGGAACAATTTCAGTCTAATGTTGAAGGGGAGTTGATTGACAAGTTACAAGAAGTTGGATTTATTTATGATGCAATTTTACTAAATGCAGGAGGATATACGCATACTTCAGTAGCTATAGCAGATTGTGTCAAAGCAATAGAAGTTCCAGTAATTGAAATTCATATATCCAACATATATGCTAGGGAGGATTTCAGAAAAAAATCACTTTTATCTGAGAATTGTACGGCCGTAATATCTGGATTAGGACTGGATTCTTATAAAGCAGCTTTAATAACTCTAGAATAAATACAATGAAAAAACTATTACTACTATTACTATGTGTGCCTTTGATTGGATGTTCTGATAGTGATACCAGTAACGTAATAGAAATTGGATATTACATTGGTGATGTTGACATTTTTGAAGATAAAAGATATATTCAAATTAAGAATGATAGTACTATAATTAGATTCTATAATGAGGATGTTGTAGTTTATGACACATCAGATAATGGACAGAGAATACTTGAATACAAATATATGGAATATCCTCATGGTGAAATTCCATGGGAAAAACGAGAATGGTATAGCAATGGAGTTTTAAAATATGAACTTATATACTATGATGGTAAATTTTCTCCAGGATATATGTATGAGAGAAAATATTCTGAACAAAGTGAGCTGATCTCAGAAAGATGTTTAGATTTTAATGGAGAAGAAGTTGGTTGGTGGTATAGGAACCACGTTTTTTTATTGATTCTTCTATCTCTAGTTCTTCTACCTGTAATTGTATTTATTGCGTTTTATAGAATAATTAGATTATTTATTTGCAAAAATCATAGAGGACTAGCATTACTATTATCTATTGTTATACCATTCATATTATTCAATGTCAGCCATAGGATCTTCAATAATAATTATGTTAGTTCATATTTTGATTACACTATAATAAGTTTTGTTGTAATTTTTTGGATAATATTAGGGTTTGTTAGAGTTCTTAAAAAGAATAAATCTTTAATTATAAAAGATAAAGAACAAAACGAATAAGAAAGAGAAGTTAACGAAAAAGGCAATACACCACTATTCTATATCTACAATGAAGGAATGGTAGAAAATAAGATAATTATTGAGTAATTATAAATCTGAGAAATTCTTTATTCCTTTTAGTTTGTTTTTTACTAAAATAGAGTAGTTAGTTTTTCCTGTTAAAGAACATTTCTGAGAAATATTTCTTCTTTTTGTAATAAGCTTAGGAATCTCAAAATAAAAGGAGAAATGAGCTTTCATTACTGCAAACAAATGACTTATTCCTTTTTTATTACCTAAGAAAGTAATAGCTGCAATGCCATCTAGCACTAATCTGATCGGAATAATGATAAATAAATAGGAGAGAGGTAAATTCTTAAAAATCATATATAAGTTGTTCCTAAAGTTCAGATGTGTTTTTAAAGGAGATCCAACATTTAAGGTTCCTCCACCTACATGATACACCACAGATTTTGGCTCTACCATAATTTTATACCCCTTGTTTTTCAATCTCCAACAAAGATCTATTTCCTCTTGATGAGCAAAGAAATCACTATCCAATCCACCAACTTCCCAGAAATGAGATGCTCTTACAAATAAGCAAGCTCCTGTAGCCCAAAATACTTCTGTAGCGTCATTGTATTGTCCTTTGTCTTCTTCCAGAAAATCAAAAATTCTTCCTCTGCAAAAAGGATATCCGAATTTATCAATATATCCTCCACTTGCTCCTGCATATTCAAATCTATTTTTGTTATTATAGTCTAGTATTTTTGGTTGGCAAGTAGAAATTGTTTTGTCAGAATCCATTAAAGAAATAATAGGGGAGATCCAATCTTTTGTAACTTCAATGTCAGAGTTTAATAAAACAAAATATTGGGCATCTATTTGTTTTAGTGCTAGATTATACCCTTTAGCATATCCATAGTTCCCGTCATTTTGTATTATGCGGATATTCGGATGATTTTCTTCCAAAAACTTTATAGAATCATCAGATGAATTATTGTCTGCAATTATTACTTCTGCATCATTAGAATGCTGAATTACATTTGGTAAGAATTTTTCTAACCAACTTTTCCCGTTCCAATTCAATATTACAACTGCAGTTTTTATTTTTTGTGTTTCCATCTTCTGTGTGTCCAAAGCCAAAACTCTGGATTTTCGTTTATTGTTTGTTCTGATTTTCGCAAATATAAAGATGTAATCTCACCTTTTGTTGTTTTTTCAGGATTTGTACAAAGTTCCTCTAGATAAAATTCATATCTCCCTCTTCTTACTTTTTGTATTTTACAAAATAAAACTGGATAGTTCATTTTAGTAGCTATCTTTTCTGGACCTAAATATACAGAACTCTCCTGATTTAAGAAAGTAGTCCAATAATTAGATTCGTTTTTTACAGGACTTTGGTCCGCAAGTAACCCAATAATCTTGCACTCATCTTTTGTAGAAATAATATGCCTTAAAGAGTCTTTCATCTCTACTAAATCAGCTCCGAACCTTCCTCTTGTTGTATTCATAAGATCATTGAAAAAACTATCATTTATTGTTTTATAAACCCCCATCATTTTTTGTTTTGCAGTTAAGGAAACACCTAAAAGTCCCCATTCCCAATTTCCGTAATGAGAAACGGTAAGTACTACAGATTTATTCTGATCAAAATATTTATCAAATATCTCAATATTCTTGAAAACAAGTCTTTTCCTCATCTGATTTTCAGAAATGCTTATTGATTTAATGCTTTCTATAATAAGATCGAAAAAGTGATGATAGAATTTCTTTTCTATACTTATTAACTCTATATCCGATTTTTTAGGAAATGAATTTTTCAGATTATCTCTAACTACTCTAGTTCGGTATCCGATTAGTTTATAAATCACTAAGTATAAAAAGTCAGAAATAAAATACAAACACCATAGAGGGAGTAGTGATAAACAGTAGAATAGTATTTTAAAAATAAAGTTTCTCAATTTGTAAAATTGTATTGCTAAATAACAAAAAACTATAGGAAATATTGCTAATTTAATAGATAACAAAAAACCCACCAAAAGGTGGGTTGATGTGATCGCGACAGGATTCGAACCTGTGACCGTCTGCTTAGAAGGCAGATGCTCTATCCAGCTGAGCTACGCGACCATTATTTTTGAGTTTGCAAATTTATACTTATTTATTTCAGATAAAAATATTCTGTACTATTTTTTATTTATTTAATACAGCCATTTTTATAGCGGTAATAGCAGCTTCTATTCCTTTGTTTCCGTGCTTTCCACCAGACCTATCAATAGATTGTTGTTCGTTGTTGTCTGTCAAAACTCCAAATATTACAGGAACATCACCGTGTACATTCAAATCCTTAATTCCTAATGAGACCGCATTACATATATAATCAAAGTGATCGGTTTCTCCTTTAATTACCGAACCTAAACAAATAATAGCATCATAGTTATATTTTGAAGCTATTTTCGCTCCAAAAACTAGTTCAAAGCTTCCAGGAACATCAATTCTAACTATATCATTCTGTTTTGTTCCTAATTTAATTAATGTTTTCTCGGCTCCTATATATAGGTTCTCGGTAATATGATTATTCCATTCAGAAACAATAATTGCAAAACGCATACCTTCAGAAGAAGGAACTTCTTCCATATTGTAGTCTGATAAGTTGTTGTTAGTTGTTGCCATCTTTATGATGGGTTTTTATCTTCTGTTTGATGCGGATGAAATATATTTATCAATATTCTCACCCTCTTGTGAATCAGAATATTCTGATTTTATTGTATTATAAATTTCAAGAGCTGAAGAGAAATCTTTATTTATTTCATGTATATGAGCTTGTTTCATCATAAAATAAGGAGTAGTAAGATCATTTACATAGTCAGTTGCTGCTGATTTGTAGAAATTCATTGCTTCAGTTGTGTTTCCCAATTCCATATTTGCGTCTCCCTTTAGTCCTGTTACTAATGATGAAATCATTTCATTATCAGTTTCAAGGTTATTTAAAGAGATTAGAGCATCTTCAAAATACTGAGAACTATCCAATCTAGACCCTAGATTTAGTTGGCAAATAGCAGCATAATAATTTGATAAATTTGCAGCTTCTGTATAAGGATAATCCGAGATAATATCTTTGAAACCTTTGTTTATTATTGTTGAGCTATCAATTGGATTTATTACCGTATCTCCATTGAGAGCTCCTTCATAGTTTCTATTATCAAAATTAAACTGAGCCTGAGACAAATCTGAGTTTGATTTGTTGATTGTTTCTAGTGAGTAAACTTTAGGTGGAAAAAATGATTTAATTGTGTAATATTGATTAAAAATTACAAATAAAGCGATAATAGCTAGTGTAAATCCTAATAATTTCAGTAATTTTTTCTGATTTTTTACTACAAAAAGTCCCGCCTTACTTAAGTTCTCTTCAACATTCGCAAATTGTTCGTCTGTTTTATTTACTTTTTTTGCCATTTAATCTTTATTTTTGAATTCGCAAATATACAACAAAATTGAAATTAAAAAACCTAAGATTACTCAACTTTAAAAATCATTTAGATTCTTCCTGGGAATTTAATGATAGAGTTAACTGCTTTGTTGGTCATAATGGGTCAGGAAAAACAAATATTCTAGATGCAATTCATTATCTATCGTTAACTAAAAGTTATTTTAATTCAAGCGATTCTACAAGTATTAATTTTAATTCTGAATACTTTACAATTAAAGGTTCTTTTATTAGAGAGAATAGTTTTTCAAATATAGTTTGTAATGTAAAAGATGGTTTTCCTAAATCTGTAAAAAATAATGATAAAAAATATAAAAGATTCTCAGATCACATTGGAAATTATCCAGTTGTTTTTGTTTCCCCAACAGATACATCTCTGATTACAGAACACAGTGATTCAAGAAGAAAATATTTAGATTCAGGAATTTCTCAGTTTAATAATTTTTATCTAAGAACTTTAATTTCTTACAATAAAACAATAAAACAAAGGAATGAATTATTAAAACATTTTTTATCAAGTAATACTTTTGATGAGATTACTTTAACTACTTACAATGAACTTCTTATGAATTATGGGTATATTATTTTTACTGAAAGAAAAAAGTATCTAGAAAAGTTTGTTCCTGTTTTTCAGAGGTATTATACAGAGATTAGTAGTGGAAAAGAGAAAGTAGATATTGAATACAAAAGTCAGTTAAATGAAAACGATTATTTAACTCAATTAAATAATTCATTGAAACAAGATAAGATATCTTGCAGAACTAGTGTTGGGATTCATAAAGACGATTTATTATTTACACTTAAAGGATCTTCTGTAAAGAAATATTCTTCACAAGGACAGCAAAAATCCTTTTTAATCTCACTTAAATTAGCTCAGTTTGATTTTCTAAAAGAAGAATTGGGATTGAAACCAATTTTACTTTTAGATGATATTTTTGATAAATTAGATGATAAAAGGGTTGAAAGTTTGATTTCACTTGTAAAAAGAGGAACTTTTAATCAGGTATTTATTACAGATACAAGTAAAGCAAGAAGTGAAAAAATACTAAAAAAAACATCTTCAGAATATTCTATTTTCAACATTCAGAATTAGTAATGACAAGAAGAAAGAAAATAAACAGTCTTGAAGATATATTGAAAAAAATATCTAAGAAACCAAAATTAAAAAAGAAGCTAGATGGGGTGGAAGCTCTAGATCAACTAAATACTATACTTGGAAAGAATCTTCAGGCTTATATAACAAATAAATATTTCCAAAATGGAATTATTTACATTCACTTATCCTCATCTGTTTTAAGATCTGAGTTATCTTATCAAAAACAAGGACTGGTTGAGAGTGTCAATCAGAATATCGGCAGAAAAATTGTAAAAGATATTGTATTAAAATAGTCACTACATCTTTAATCGTAAGTGTTTGAATTGTATTTTAGAGTCTTTCTTCTTCAGAGAAGTGAAAATTAGCTTCAATATTAGCATTTTCGTCAGAGTCAGAACCATGAACAGCATTCATTGCAAGGCTAGTAGCAAATTCTTTTCTTATAGTTCCTTCATCCGCTTCTTCAGGGTTAGTGGATCCAATTAGAGTTCTAAAATCAGCAACAGCATTATCTTTTTCTAAGATAGCTGCAATAATTGGCCCTCCACTCATGTATTCTACTAATTCTCCATAAAAAGGTCTTTCTTTATGAACTTCATAGAATAATCCTGCTCTTTCAGCAGTGAGGTGTACTTTTTTCAAAGCTAAAATTCTAAATCCTGCTTCTTCCATTCTGTTTAAAATAGCTCCAGTATTTCCAGCTTCTACAGCTTCTGGTTTAATCATTGTAAATGTAATGTTTCTCATTGTATTTTTTTTATTTATGGTTTGCAAAACTATGAAATATAAATGTTTCCGATAGTTTTTTTATTCTTATTTTTGCGACCCATGAAAGAAAAAATATCAGAAATAAAAGACTTATTACAAAATCCTAAAGATATTGTAATTACAGTTCATAGAGGTCCAGATGCTGACGCTTTAGGTTCCGCTCTTGCTCTTTCTGAAGTTCTAAAACAATTAAATCATAATGTGACAGTTATTTCACCTAACGATTACGCATCCTTTTTATATTGGATGAAAGGAAATGACCAGGTTGTCATCTATTCTGAGGATAAAGAAAAAGCTCAGAAAATCACTAACAATGCTGATCTAATTTTCTTGTTAGATTTTAATTCTTTAAGTAGAATTTCAGATTATTCTGATGTAGTAGAAAATTCTTCAGCTATTAGAATTATGATTGATCATCATCAAGAGGTGGATATAAAGGCCGCAAATATTATTATTTCTGATCCTAAATCATGCTCTACCGCACAGTTGTTGTTTGAAGTGATTGAAAACTTAGAATATAAACATCTTATTAATAAAGATGTGTCTGAATGTCTGTATGCTGGAATCATGACAGACACAGGTTCTTTTAAGTATTCTTCTACTACATCAAAAACACATCATATTATTGCTGAACTTATTAATTTAGGAGCTGATAATTCAAAAATACATGATTTAATTTATGATAATTACTCTGAAAACAGAACAAAACTCCTGGGTTATTGTTTAAATGATAAATTACAAATATTTCCTGAATTAAATTCTGCTATTATTTCATTAACAGAAGAAGAATTGAAAAAGTTTAACTTTAAGAAAGGAGATACTGAAGGAGTGGTAAATTATGCTCTTGCAATAAAAGGTATTATATTTGCCGTTTTTATTGCTGAAAAAGAAGGAGTAGTAAAATTGTCTTTACGTTCAAAAGGAGATTTTAAAGTAAATGAAATTGCTAAAAAACACTTTAGTGGAGGAGGGCATATGAATGCTTCTGGTGGCATTTCAGAGTTGTCGGTAAATAAAACTATAGAAAAAGTAATATCAATATTTAAAGAAAATAAAAAAAACTTAACTAAATAAAATCACATGAAAACTATTAACATTATTAAATCATTCATCTTGACTATTGCTATATTTAGTAGTCAATTTGCGAATTCTCAACAAGTTAAATGGAATAAAGAAACTAAAAAATTTGAAAAAACTAATAAAACAGAAATTAACAGTATGCAAGCAAAAATTAAAACAACAAAAGGAGATATTTTAATTGAATTAGAATATGAGAAAACTCCAATTACAGTAGCGAACTTTGTGAGTTTGTCAGAAGGAACAATGAAAAACACAGCAAAGGCTTTAGGAACTCCTTATTATGATGGACTAAAGTTCCACAGGGTGATTGATAACTTTATGATTCAAGGAGGATGCCCGTTAGGAACTGGATCGGGTGATCCTGGATACAAATTCCAAGATGAGTTTCATCCTGACTTAAAGCATGATAAATCTGGTGTTTTATCTATGGCTAATTCCGGACCTTCTACAAATGGATCTCAGTTTTTTATCACACATAATGAAACTCCATGGTTAGATGATAAACATTCGGTTTTTGGACATGTGATCGAAGGACAAGATGTAGTGAACTCCATAGTTCAAGATGACATTCTTGTTTCTATAGAAATCATTAGAAGTGGTTCGGCAAAAGATTTTGATGCTAATAAAGTATTTGAGGAAGTTATTGCTGAATCTAAAAAAGCAGAAAAACTTAAGAAATTAGAATCGGAGAAAGCTATGAAAGGATTAACTAAGGGTGCTACAGTAACTGAAAGCGGATTAGCTTATAAAGTAATTAATAAAGGTAAGGGTAGTGTTCATCCGAAAGCAACAAGTACCGTAAAGGTTCATTATACCGGAAAGCTAACTGACGGAACTATATTTGACTCTTCTGTAGAAAGAGGTGAGCCAGTAGAATTTCCATTAAATAGAGTTATTCCTGGATGGACTGAAGGCGTTCAATTAATGGTAGTTGGTGACAAATGGAATTTTATTATTCCTTCCAATCTAGCTTATGGAGAAAGAGGTATTCCACAAGCTAATATTGGTCCGAATGCAACTCTAATATTTGAAGTAGAATTGTTAGAGATTAAAGAAGATGTGGAAGACCCTCACAAGGGTCATAATCATGATGATCATGATGGACATAACCATTAATAAAATAAAAAAACCACTGAGAAATCAGTGGTTTTTTTGTATTAGTTGTTGATTCTTTATCTAGCGTGAATAAGAAATATTGTTGGTGATTTATGTATGTTAGGAGGACTAGATAATTTCCACTCCTCAATTGTTTTTGTTTTTATGTTTTCTGAATCAAATGTAATATTTGCTGCAATACATAGTTTAGTATTTTTAGAACAAACTTTTAATACAGACTCAAACAGTTGAATATTTCTGTAGGGGGTTTCCATAAAAATCTGAGTTTGTTTAGTTTTTCTACTTAATACCTCTAAATCTTTTATTTTTCTACTTCTTTCAGATTTGTCAATGGGGAGATATCCAATAAACGCAAAGTTTTGTCCGTTTAATCCAGATGACATTAGCGCTAGTAAAATAGAAGAAGGCCCTACTAACGGAACTACTTCTATTTGAAATTTATGAGCGAAATTTACAATTTTTGACCCTGGATCTGCAACACACGGTACTCCCGCTTCCGAGATTATTCCAACATCCTTTCCCTGATAAATATGAGGTAAAAATTCTTCTTCAAGATTTAATTTATCATGTTTTCCGTAAGAGTAGAATAGGGTAGAGTCAATATTTTTTTCTTTGTATATTTTCTTCATAAATCTTCTAGAAGTCCTTATGTTTTCTACAATAAAAATATCAATATCTTTAATTTTATCCCTAACAAAATAAGGAAGAGTTTTATCCTCAGTACCTTCACCTATAATTGTTGGGATTAAATATAACTTACCTTGGTTCATAATTTTCCAACAATAGCATCACAAGCGTTGTCTAGCATATTATATACAATTTGAAAACCATCACCTGCTCCGTAATATGGATCTGGAACACTATCATAAGATTTTGGGGTTAATTCGTTTAAAATAACATCTACTTTATCTCTGTCTGATTGATTTCTTCCAAGAGAAATTATGTTTGAATAATTATTGGTGTCCATCGCATAGATCTTATCAAAATCATCAAAATCTTTTTCTGAAAATTGCCTTGCTCTTTGGTATGTTAAGTCAATTCCATTTTTATTTGCAATTTCAATAGATCTGGAATCTGGCAGATTTCCAACATGGTATGATGAGGTTCCTGCAGAGTCAACAAATACATCAAGATTCTGGGTTTTGTTTTTTAAGATTCCTTCTGCAAGAGGAGATCTACAGATGTTTCCTAAACAAACCATTAAAATTTTCATGATCCTATGAGTGGATTAATCTCTTCTCAATGTCAGAGATATACCCTTTAAACCTTTTGTCAGTATCAGATAGATTGTTCACTGTTTTACATGCATGAAGTACAGTTGCGTGATCTTTGTTTCCGCAGTGCTTTCCAATATGAGCTAAAGAAGACTTAGTAAGTTGTTTAGAAAAATACATTGCTAATTGTCTGGCTTGTACAATTTCCCTTTTTCTAGTTTTCGATTTCATTATATCTACTGGAATATCAAAATAGTCACAAACAACTTTTTGTATATAGTCGATAGAAACCTCTCTAGCAGTATTTTTTACAAATTTGTCTAGCATGTTCTTTGCTAAATCAATTGTTATTTCTTTTCTGTTTAAAGAGGCTTGCGCAAGTAAAGAAATTAAACTTCCTTCTAATTCTCTTATATTTGTTGTAATAGAATAGGCTATATATTCTATTACTTCATAAGGAATATCAATTCCATCATTCTTAATCTTCTTTTTTAGTATAGCAAGTCTAGTCTCTAATTCTGGAGATTGCAAATCAGCTGCTAATCCCCACTTAAATCTAGAAAGTAATCTTTGTTCCATTCCTACTATGTCAACAGGAGCCTTATCAGAAGTTAAGATAATTTGCTTGCCATTTTGGTGTAAGTGATTAAATATATGGAAGAATGCATCTTGAGTTTTTTCCTTTCCACATAAGAATTGTACATCATCAATAATTAAAACATCAATTGATTGATAGAAATGCATGAAATCATTAATTTTTCCATCCATAATAGAGTCGACAAATTGAGTTTGAAACTTGTCTGCTGAAACATATAATACAGTATTTTCAGGGAATAGTTGCTTTGTTTCTAACCCTATAGCATTTGCCAAATGTGTTTTCCCTAAACCTCCAGAACCATAAATTAACAAAGGATTAAATGAAGTTCCTCCTGGTTTTTGAGCTATAGCATATCCAGCAGATCTTGCTAACCTATTACATTCTCCCTCAACAAAAGCATCAAATGTATAAGCTGGATTTAATTGAGGATTAATATTTATCTTCTGTAATCCAGGAATAATAAAAGGATTTCTGATAGACGGACTACTTACTCCGATAGGCATGCTGATAGGATTGTTCTTAACTGAACCATGATGATTAGATGGTAAGTTTGTAATGTACGGATTAGAGTTGCCTCCACCTTCAACTACAATATTGTAATCTAGTTTACCGTCTTTTCCTAAAAATCTTTTTATGGTTTTCCTAATAAGAGTAATATAATGCTCTTCCAAATATTCAAAAAAGAACGCTGTAGGAACTTGGATAGTTAGAGTTTTTTCTTTAATATCTACTGGTGTAATAGGTTCAAACCAAGTCTTGAAATTTTGTGGGCTAACATTGTCTTTAATAACGTTTAAACATTTATCCCATACTTCTTGACATGTTAGTGTATTCATCTTTACTTCTCTTTGTTTTGTAGTTTTGTATGCTTTTTTCTGTATGTCAATTAAATAATAAACAATTCAATTGAATCACAATATTAGTGAAATGTTAACAAACGGAAGTTAAAAAACAGTAAAAAATTTCGCTTGACTTTTAACTTTTTTTTACAGTTAGATTCTGCTAGATAAAGTCCAAAGTATAGTTTTAAATTTTGAAGTAAAAATGTACTATAAATTACTTGCTTTTTATAAATATTGAACCTCCTCTTACTTTTTTTACACACGATTTTTGATTAAAAAAATAATCAATTCGCCCAATGTTAATTCCAGCCCATCCAACTTGCGCAATTTGAACATTTTTTTTATCCATATTTTTCACAATTACTGGCTTATTTAGAAAAGTATGAGTATGTCCTCCAATAATTAAATCTATATTATTTGTTTGACAAGCAAGTACTTTGTCAGATATCTTTTTAGTGTTATATTTAAAACCAAGATGAGACAAACAAATAACCAGATCGCAACCTAGAGAAACCTTTAAATAATTAGAGTAATAATTAGCTTTTTCTATAGGGTTTTGATATAAGGTATTGCCATACAGATTCTTAGGAACAAGTCCGTCTAATTCAATTCCAATTCCAAAAACCCCAACTTTTATTCCTCCCTTATTGAATACTTTATATTTTAAATATTTGTCGTGCATATTGGTGTTAGAGAAGTCGTAATTAGACACTATAAATGGAAATTTTGCATGCGGTAATTGATTAACTAAACCATCTAATCCGTTGTCAAAATCATGATTTCCTATAGTTGATGCATCATAACCCATTTCACTCATCAATTTTAACTCTAATTCACCACCATAAGTATTAAAATATGGCGTCCCTTGAAATATATCTCCTGCGTCTAACAGCAGCACTTGATTTCCCTCATCACGAATCTTTTTTATAATGGTTGATCTTTGAGCCATTCCACCAACCCCTTTATTTCTTCCGCTTTCAAAAGGATGAATATGAGAATGCATATCGTTTGTATGTAAAATAGTAAGTTGCTTTAATTCTGAAGTATTAGAAAAGGCTTTTGATGGTATAATACTCATAGCAGCGGTGCCTAACGCAGCTCTTTTTATAAAGTCTCTTCTATTATTCATTCTGATATTTTTTTATTCTTCCGTCTAATTTAGAAGAGATAGTTTGTTCTGATTTACAATAGTTAATAATTGCATCTCTTATCTTCAGTCCAACTTTGAGTTGTTTTTTATTATTAAAGAAACTCATTTTATCTCCTCCATTAGCTAAATAATCTGATGTTAATACTCTGATTTTATAAGTTTCTTCAATTTTACTAACTATATATACTTCTTCTTCACCACCACAACTA
>Ga0257121_1000784_pt1 | contig 25618 bp, 28 predicted proteins | sample SI106_100metaG_FD_190180 | JGI IMG/M metagenome (GOLD analysis project Ga0257121, IMG submission 190180) | Marine microbial communities from Saanich Inlet, British Columbia, Canada - SI106_100 | ecosystem: Environmental > Aquatic > Marine > Inlet | place: Canada: British Columbia | collected...
AAATTTGTTTACACAGCCTCATCACAATCAAATTTAAAATTTATATCTAACGGAGATGCTTTAGTAGGAATAAGTTATTTATCTGATGCTATTTCTTCACCTAATATTTTAATAGTTGCAAAAATCGATGAAAAAATCTTTAGTTACAAAAAACCAACTTATTGGGCAGCAAAAATTAAAAGGAATGAGGCTGATAACGATTATGACTTCATTAAATGGTTGAGGTCTGTAGAGGCCCAAAGAATAATTAAAAATTATGGCTTTGAATCCATAAATTAAACTGAGGTTAAGTTGACTGATTTTGAAATAAACGCCCTTCTTTTAAGCATAAAAATTGGAATACTATCAACAATATTAATATTGGTACCTGGGATATTTATTGGTTGGGTGCTTGCTAAAAAGAATTTCTTCGGAAAAACAATCGTTGACTCCCTCATTCACCTACCACTTGTAATCCCACCTATAGGGATTGGCTATATATTATTAATAATATTTGGAAAAAATAGTTTTTTAGGAAACTTTCTTTTTGAAAACTTTAATATAAATTTATCTTTTTCATGGATTGGTGCTGCATTAGCATGCTCCATTATGTCTTTTCCTCTAATGGTTAGACCAATTAGAGTATTGATGGAAGCACAAGATAAAAAATTAGATGAGGCCGCAAGAACATTAGGAGCATCTGAGTTAAAAATATTCTTATCAATCACGCTTCCCTTGGCGTACCCAGGTATATTGGCTGGATTAGTTTTATCCTTCGCTAGATCCATAGGAGAGTTTGGCGCAACAATTGCTTTTGTTGGAAATATTCCAGGCGAAACCCAAACACTTCCATTGGCGCTATGGACTTTAATAGAAACATCTAACAGTAATAATGAAATTATTCGATTGGGACTAATATCGGTTTGTTTATCGTTGTTAGCGTTATTAATATCTACAAGTATTGAAAAAACTTTTTTAGATAAATTAAAAAATGGCAAAAAATAAATTGAGCATAATTTATAAATAAATATTATTTGGTGATTTGGTAGTTTAATAATTTATTTATCAACTATCTTAATTCTTTAAAAATGGAGAAAATCTGTGTTTAAAATTTTTCTAAAAATATTCTTATTTTTATTTATTATATTAACAGTTACCGCCTCCCCATCGATTTTATATGCAAATGAAGAAAAAGTTTTAAAAAGAGGCAATGGCGCAGAACCAGACACTTTAGACCCTCACCTTGCTACCGGAGCATGGGAAGGGAATATAATTAATGACTTATTTATTGGGCTTTATACAAAAGATATAAATGGAAAACCTATCGGAGGCTCATCAATAGAGTACTCTAAAACTGAAGATGGTTTAAAATACACCTTTATATTAAGAGAAAATCATTTTTGGTCGGATGGTATTAAGGTAACTGCAAATGACTATGTTTCTGGCTTTAGAAGGGTCTTAAACCCTAAAACAGCTTCACAATATGCATCATTGTTGTATATGATCAAAAATGCTCAGGAAATTAATAACGGAACCAAACCCATTGAAACATTGGGGGTAAGAGCTCTTGATGATTATAAATTAGAAATCGAATTAGAATATCCAGCTCCCTACCTTTTAGAGCTACTAACTCATTATACAACCTACCCCATTCCTAGTCATGTTATAGAAATACATGGAAAAGAATGGATAAAACCTAAAAATGTCCAAACAAATGGACCATACAAACTATTAAGCTGGAGAGCACATGATAATATTAGGTTAAAAAGAAATTCTTTTTTCTACGATGATGGTAATGTTTGGTTTGATGAAGTTGTATATTATCCAACTGAAGATAACGAAGCAGCCTTAAGAAGATTTAGGGCAGGAGAGCTTGATATAAACAGCGGTTATCCTGAAAATAAAACATCATGGCTGAAAAAAAATATGCCTAATAATATAAGACACGATAATATTCTCGTTGTTACATATCTAATCTTTAACTGTCAATCAGAGCCATTTACCGATAAATTAATACGTAGAGCCGTTTCTTTGTCAATTGACAGGGACATAATAGTTAATAAAATAAGAAATTTTAATGAAACCGTTGCCTGGTCTTTAGTTCCAAAAGGTATATTGAATTATGAATACTCAGGACTTATTGAGGAAAAAAATCTTACTCAAGAAGAAAGGTATATTAAAGCTATAAAGATCCTTGAATCAAAAGGTTATTCAAAAGATAATCCTTTAAAATTTACTCTTAAGTATAGAAATGGCGGTGACCAAAAAAAACATATGGTTGCAATACAATCTATGCTTAGTAAAGCTAATATAGAGGTTTCTCTTGAGGCCTCAGAACCAAAAGTCTTATACAGCTACTTACGAACAGGTGATTTTCAAGTAGGTGATGCTGGGTGGATTGCCGATTTTAATGATGCTTCCAATTTCTTATTTCTTTTTGAGTCTTCATCAGGCCCGCTCAATTATGGAAAATATATAAATCCAAATTTTGATTTACTAATGAAAAATGCTCAGAATGAAATAGATACCATTAAAAGGGCTAATATTTTAAAGAATGCAGAAGAAATATTAATGGAAGACATGCCACTTGCGCCGATATTATTTGGAATAAGTAGATCTCTTGTTAAAGAAGATATTTCAGGATGGAAAGAAAACTCATCTTCATTTCATGGTACAAGATACCTTAAAAGAGCAACTCCCTAAAAAATAATACAAAAAGTTAAAAATATCTTAGAGGATAAAAAAATGTTGGAAAAAAATAAAATAGTCAATAATTTCAATAATTTACTTACTATTATTGAACGTTTAAGGGATGATGAAACGGGTTGCGAGTGGTGCAAGCAGCAAACATCTGAGAGTATAGCAAAATACTCTTTTGAAGAGGCTAATGAAGTTATTGAAGCAATTAAAAGTGGTGACAACTCAAGAATTTGCGAAGAGCTAGGTGATCTGTTGTTTCAGGTGATATTCCACTCTGAAATAAAAAAAGAAGAAAACGCCTTTTCAATTAATGATGTTATTGAGTCTATTAATGAAAAGATGATAAGAAGAAATCCTCATGTTTTTGACAACAAAGATAATAAAAAATTTACAATAGATGAGATTGATAAAAACTGGAAAAGAATTAAAAAGGAAGAAAAATTATAATTCCAAACTATTATTCAAGAAAGTTTGAAGAATCTAAAGGTAGAATTGTTGAGATTGAATGCTTATAAACAAGCTGCATATTATCATCTCTCTTGAGAAGATAGCAGTTCTCGCCCATTGCTATAATATTACCTTCTAGCTTTATACCGTTAACAAGAAATATAGTTAATTCCTTTGAATTTGTAATAGCAAAGCTTACAAATCGTTCTTCAATATCAATTTCTAAATCAGGGCTATCATTGGTTTTTAACATTTTTTAACTCTTTTTTTTACTTTAAAGAACAGTATAATTTCCTTTACAAAATACGGAACTAAATTTAAACAATAATCAGTGTTACTAAAGGAATTCAATTAATATGATTTGATTATTCTTTGCAAGAAAATTAGGTTCTTTTTTTATTAAAATTAATAATAATCTGGGCTCATCCTAAATAACTTTTCTACCATATGAATACACTCAGGTTTAGAGAAAATTACTATCTCATCACCCTCTTTTATATACGTTGAGCCGGCAGGCATGATAAATTTTTCTTTTCTAATTATTCCACCTATTCTTAGACCTTGAGGTAAATTCATTTCCTCAATAGATGGCCCTATAAGCTCTGACGATCCAGAAACCTGGCCCTCTATAACTTCCGCATTACCATTTATTAAAGAATAGAGTCTTTTTATATGACCTTTTCTGACATGTCTTAAAATTGAAGAAATTGTAATGGCCTTTGGATCTATAAACTCACCTATATTTAATGACTTAATTAAGGATTGATAATCAGAATTATTAAGAAGTGCCAATGATCTCTTGCAACCTTCACTTGAAGAAAATGCAGCAGAAAGGAAATTTGTTTCATCACTATCAGTCAAAGAAACTAAAGTTTCTGTATTTTCTATATCAGCCTCATGAAGTATATCTCTATCAACACCAGACCCCTTCAAAACCCTTACATTTTTTAATTTATCCGCTAAACCTAAAGCTGAGGCATCATCGCGTTCTATAACTGTAAGATTAATTTTTGTAGCTAGGAGATCAATCATGGTTGCAACTTCGCTACCAACCGAGCCGCCGCCTATTAACACTACTTTCCTGGCCTCTTTTTCGGGGTGTCCAAAAATTGAAACAGCTCTTCTAGATAATTCGTTGGGACATACTAAATAAGCTATATCCCCAACAATAAGCTTATCATTTGATTTAGGAATTATAATCTCACCATCTCGCAATAGCCCAACAATAACCGTTTTTAAATCAGGAAAAAGGTTTGTTAACTCATTTATTTCAGTTTCGACAATTGGGCAATCATCGTCAATTTTAACTGCTAGAAATTTTAGCTTGTCATCAACAAAAGGGATATTCTCAATTGCACCAGGAATTTCTAGCCTTTTTAAAACATTCTTTGCAACTTCTTTTTCAGGTGAGATAATTACGCTAACAGGAAGCTTTTCACTTGTAAATAAATCCTGGTGGGAGGGATTTAGGTAAGACTTATCTCTTATTCTTGCGATTCTTTTTGGAACCTCGAAAATAGAATGTGCAATCTGACATGCCAGCATATTGATTTCATCTGATGATGTTATAGCTATCATCATATCTGCATCACGAGCCCCTGCTCTTTCCAAGATATCTGGGTGAGCACCATGTCCAACTACGCCCCTTATATCAAGTTTGCCGGTTAATTTTTTTACAAGCTCAGGAGATGAGTCAATTATTGTAACCTCATTACCTAATTGAGATAACTTCTCAGCAATTGAGGATCCACTTTTTCCTGCTCCACAAACTATTATTTGCATAATATTCCTATAAATTAATATCCGATAATATTTCTATATCTCTCGTTGGGCATAATTTTTAAATCCTTCATCTTTCTATGAAGGGCCGTTCTGTCCATACCAATAAAGTTTGCTGTTTTTGATATATTACCGTTAAATTTTTTTATCTGAGCAAGTATATATTTTTTTTCAAAATGCGCTCTTGCCTTTCTAATATCCATATCAAGATCAATAACTAAAAATTTATCCATTAACTATCCCCGTAAACTTTAAACAGTTGCTTTAATACAACTTAAAAGTATCTATGTCATCAATTAGTTTTATTTTATTAAATCAATTTTTGGAAATATGATTTCTGGATCTTTTATAGGATCACCTGGATTTAAAGCAAAATCATTTGATAAAAAATCTATCAGGCGATGATTAATATCAATACATAAAAAGTCTAAAAGTTTTGAACTTCCAGAAGGTATAACTGGTTGTAAAAGTATTCCTACCCTTCTTAGCATTTCACATGTAACCCACAAAACTGTATTCATTCTATTCTCATCAAGCTTCTTTAAATCCCATGGCTTTTGGTCTGAAAAATATTTATTTGTATTTGAAATAAGTTCAAATACCTCTGAAATATATGAGTTAATTTGGAAATTTTCCATCAAATGAGTGATAGTAGACTTTTTTAAATCAACTGAATTTAATAGATCTAAATCAATCTTATTTAATTCGTTTTTTTGAGGAATAGATTGATTACAATTCTTTTTTACCATTGTTAAACATCTTTGCGATAAATTACCTAAATCATTAGATAAGTCTGCATTAACTCTATTAATAAGTAACTCATCGCTATAATTTCCATCGCTACCAAAAGGGGTCTCCCTCATTAAAAAATACCTCAATTGATCAACTCCAAAGGTTTTAACAAGAGACATTGGGTCTTCTATATTACCTAGGCTTTTTGACATTTTCTCACCCTTGTTAAGAATAAATCCATGCGCAAATATTTGCTTTGGAATTTCTAATCCCGCCGATAAAAGAAATGCGGGCCAAAAAACTGCATGGAAACGAATAATGTCCTTACCAACTAAATGAAGGTCTCCTGGCCAAAAATCATTATATAAATTTTTTGTATCAGGCCATTGAAGAGCCGAAATATAATTAGTCAAAGCATCAACCCAAACATAGATAGAGTGATCCTTATCATCAGGAACTTCAATCCCCCATTCCAATCCTTTTCTAGATATTGAAATATCCTTTAAACCAGTTTGGACAAAATTTCTAACTTCATTCATTCTGCTTTTGGGTTGAAGGAAATTATCATTTTCTTTATATAAATTTAATAGTTTATCTTCATATTCTGAAAGACGAAAAAAATAACTTTTCTCCTCAACCCACTCAACAGGGGTATTATTAGGGGATAAAAAGTTACCTAAATTATCTTTAGTCAATTCAGATTCTTGATAGAAAGCTTCATCCCTGAGCGAATACCATCCCGAATAATCATCAAGATAGATATCTCCCTTTTTTCTCATTCTAAGCCATATTTCCTTTACTGCTTTTTTATGCCTTTCTTCGGAAGTTCTAATAAAGTCATTATTTGAGCAATTTAAAACTTGCCCCATTTTAATAAAATTTTCTGACATTTGGTCAGCCAAAGCCTGAGGGGAAATATTAAGTTTATTGGCTTTTTGTTGAACTTTTAAGCCATGCTCATCAGTTCCAGTAACAAAAAAAACATTTTTACCTTCAAGTCGCTTAAAACGAGCAATAACATCTGCGGCTATTACTTCATAAGCATGACCCATATGAGGAGGGCCATTAGTGTAAGATATTGCAGTGCTTATGAAAAAATTTTCCATTTTGACCTTCTATTTAAGATTCACTATTTTATTCAAATTTAAAATAAGGCTTATAATTGTTTGTTTTCTATTTAATTTAAATATTCTTTCTTGCTGAATTAAATCAAGCATTTGATCTCTTATATCAAGCCCCTCATTTATCACAAAAGAAGTGCTTGAGGAAACAATAGACTTTATTAAGGAATTTACTTTGAAAATAATACAATTAATAAATAAATTAAATTTATTGGTACCCTCATCTTCCTTTAAAATAAAATCAGAAAAACTATAAACAGAAGAATTTATATTCTTTTCAATAGCAATGCTTTCTATTGTTTTGTATATTTCTAAGGAATCTTTCTCAATTAAATTATTAAGATTTCCAATGCTACCTTCAGATAAATTTACTAAGCTTAATATTTCCGAATCTAATAGTTCGGGCCTTAATAATTTGAGTTCTCGAACTAAAGTATCCTTCTCAATATCTTTAAATCTTAGCTCAACACATCTTGATCGAATGGTTTCAATAACAGCATCAACTTTTTGAGCTATGATCAAGAATACACAGTAAGATGGCGGTTCTTCAAGGATCTTTAATATTGTATTTGATGTCGATATATCCATAAAATCAATAGAATCTATTATACAAACCCGCCATTTACTAATAGATGGAGTATGACTAAAAAATTCGGAACATTTTCTTGCTTGATCAATACTAATAAATCTATCTTTTTTTTCTGTATTTGGTTCAATAACCAAAAGATCAGGATGAGTATTTGACTCTATTAGTCGACATGCTTTGTTATTTTTATCAATGTCAAAACTGTCCAAGTCTATATTAGAAAGTAAAAATCTAGCAAAAGAATAGGCGAAAGTAGCCTTTCCAATACCCTCATTTCCTGAAAAAAGATAAGCTTGATGTAGTCGTTTCTTTTTATAAGAATTTAAAATAAAATTTATTTTTTCATTGTGTCCAAATAAATCATAATTGGCTCTTGGCTTTAATTTTTCTAATAACGCAACACTCATTTTATAATATAAACCTATTCATAACTTCATTTGATATAATTTCAAAAATTGAATTTGTGTCTAATTCGCCATCAATTAAAACGAAGCGATGTGGATCCTCTTTTGATATCTCAATAAAAGCATGTCTTAATTTATTATGAAAATCTATATTCATTTTTTCAAATCTATCTTCATCAGAGTTTCTTTTTTTTGTTCTTTCAATGCCAACTAAAGGGTCAATATCCAAAACAAAAGTAAGATCTGGTTTAAAATCGCCAAGTACTATGTTTTTTATTGCTTGCATTTTTTCTATACCTAAATTATGACCAATACCTTGGTATGCATAAGTCGAGTGATAAAAACGATCACATAAAACCCATTTACCATCCTCTAATGACGGTCTAATAAGTTTTTCAACATGCTCAGTTCTAGATGCCCACATTAGTAATGATTCAGTTAAAGGCGTCCATTTATTAGGGTCTCCCTTGGTAACCAAATCTCTAATAATTTCTGCAGAAGGTGTTCCACCTGGCTCTCTTGTGGATAAAACTTTAGCGCCTTTCTTTTTTAGGAAATCACTCAAAAAATCTATTTGAGTAGATTTACCAGAACCCTCACCACCTTCAAAAGTTATAAAATAATTTTTCATAATTAATTAAACAAATATCCCATTGTATCTATAGCCTTTCCTATAAAATTATTACTATCTATATCTTTATTGGATATTAAGTTTGATTCAATGATAATTTTATCATCATTTAAGATTGTAATTTTACCAATGATATCACCTTTTTTTACTGGTGCAGTAATAGGGGAATTATATAAGTAGCTAACATTTAGAAATCGTCTACCCCTTATGTCCAATAAAAGGTAAATATCTTCTGAAGCGACTAAGTCTACAGAAGATGCTTTACCGCCCCATACGTCAACATTATCAATAACTTCATTGGATTTAAATACCAAAGAACGCTTAAATGCTTTTTGCCCGTAATTTATTAATTTTCTCATCTCCGAAGTTCTTTTTTCTTTAGAAGGCAAGCCCCCTAAGATTGAAATGAGTCGAATTTCATTTGCAAATGATGATACGATCATACTAAAACCAGATTGCTCTGTTTTTCCTGTTTTTAATCCGTCAACACCAATATTATCTCTAAGTAAATTGTTTCTATTTGGTTGAAAGATACCGTTCCAAGTGAAGCTTTCCTGAGAAAAAAAATGATAATATTGAGGAAAATTTTTAATAAGTGCTTTAGTTAAAATTACAAGATCCGTGGCTGTTGTAAAGTGATCCTTATGATGTAAACCTGTTGAGTTTTTAAAGTTAGTATCCTTCATGCCTAACTCTTGACTAAAAAAATTCATTTCAATTGCAAATAAGTCTTCAGATCCTGATATTCCCTCGGCAACCGCAATACATGCATCGTTACCTGACTGAATCACGATACCTTTTATTAGGTTTTCAATTGAAATATAAGAAGATACTTCGGCAAACATAGTGGAGGAGTCAGACATTGCCCCTCCTTTCCTCCAAGCATTTTCTGAAATAACAAATTCATCAGCCATATTGATCGCACCCTTATCAAGGTAGTCGAATAAAACATAAAGTGTCATCAACTTTGACATAGAAGCAGGAAATATTCTCTTTGTAGAATTTTTTTCAAACAAAATTTGATTTGTTTTATAATCAACAAGAAGAGCATATTCTGAATCTGTATTAAAAGAGAAAGCTGGGGAAGAATAAAAAAACAATATACAAAAAAGAATTTTTAAATTTTTATTAAATAACAATCGTTAACTCCTAAGAAATCTTAATCTAATATCTCAACAACAGAATCTTTTAAGCCTTTTTCTGATAATGCTCTTTGAACTCTATATACAAAATTTTTATTTCCAAAAGGTCCTAAAAAAACTTTATAAAGCGAGGAATCATTTTTTGATTTTTCGATATTAATTTTTCCAAGGCCTTTAAGTTGTATTTTTATTTTTTCGATATTTTTTTTATCTGAAAATACACCTACATTTAATATAAAGTTTTTTGATTTATTTTTAATATCCTTATGTATTTTTTTATTTTTAATTCGCCCAAAAGAATCAAAAACATTTGCCCTTCCATAGTACTCAACAATTACCTCTGTTGTTCCTTCTTTTTGAAACCCTAATAATGAAGCAGCTTTTTTTGAAACATCAATTATTCTATCTTTAGCAAAAGGTCCTCGATCATTTACACGTAAGATAATTGATTTTTTATTACTAGTATTTGTAACTTTTACTAAAGAAGGTAATTGCAAGGTTCTATGAGCTGCGGTTAATAAATTCATATTGAAAATTTCGCCATTTGCCGTTTTTTTTCCATGAAACTTTTGTCCATACCAAGATGCAATACCCTTCTCCCTATAAGAAAAGTCCTCCTCAGGAAAAAACATTTTATCTTGAATTATATATGGCTCTCCAATCTTATAAATACCTCCTGCAAAAGGGTTTTTTGAAGAAAAAGTAGAGGATTGATAAGATGAGCAACTTGTTAAAAAAAATGTTATAAAGATATAAAAAAGGCTAGAATTCTTCATAATTGATGATAACAAGATTCGTTAATTACAAATACAATGAATGTTTAAAAATGAGTTAGGTAAAAATGAAAAGAAATTTTGAATTAATCCCAACAAACGGCATAAAAATTAATACACTTATTGAAGGGGATGGGAAGCCAGTCATATTTGTTCATGGTTGGCCTGAAAGCTGGTATAGCTGGCGACACCAAATTAATCCTTTTAAAAAGGCTGGTTACAAAGTAATAATACCTGATATCAGAGGTTATGGTAGATCTGAAAAACCAAAAAATGTTAATTCTTATTCTTTAAAAGAAATTACTAATGATTTAATAGGTATTTTAGATCACTTAAAAGAAGAAGAAGCTCATATTATTGGACATGATTGGGGCGCCCCTATTAGCTGGTATACATCTCTACTTTTTCCAAAAAGAATTTTATCTGTCTCTGGTTTATCAGTCCCCTTTACTCCTTTTAATGATATTCCGCCTATAAAATTGTTAGAGCAAATTTATAAAAATACTTTTTTTTATATTCTTTATTTTCAAAAAATAGGATTTCCTGAAAAGGAGCTCGAGAAGGACATAGAGAAATCACTAAGGCTAATTTACTGCAACTCTGATGCATTTGGCATGAAAAAAATGATAGATCTTGCTTTAAAAAATAATTTAAATGAAAAAGATAAAAAATCTTTATTCTTAGAAGGTATGAATGAGCCAAAAGATTTACCTTCATGGCTCTCAAATAAAGATTTAAAGTATTTCACAAAAGAATTTGAAAAAAGCGGAATGTTTGGTCCGCTAAATAGATATAGATGTATGGATCTGGATTGGAAAGATCTGTTTAAAATGTCATTTGATAAAATAAAGAAACCATCTTGCTTCATAACAGGTTCTCTAGATCCAGTTAATTTCTTCATACCTGGTGTAAATTTATTTGATTCTGTAGGAGGAAATTATGAAGATTTAAGGGTGAAGGAGCAACTAAATGATATTGGTCACTGGACGCAGCAAGAGGCTCCCGATCAAGTAAATAAAATTTTATTAGACTTTTTAGAAAAAATATAAATACATACACTTTATAAGAATAATAATCCTGCGGAGGGGTGGCCGAGTGGTCGAAGGCACCGGTCTTGAAAACCGGCAGGCGGGCAACCGTCTCGTGGGTTCGAATCCCACCCCCTCCGCCAATGGAATAAGAGATGAATCAAATTCTTGATGATATAATAGACGATATATGCTTAACCGAAGATGACTTCAAGCTCAAACAAGAGACAATTCGAGGTGTAAATTATAAATGCTTCGATTCTAAAATTTCTAACCTTAATGATTATTTTAAATTAAGTTTAAAATATCCAGATAACGATATGTTAGTTTTTGATAACGAGAGATATACGTTTCAATCATGCTATGATCTGTCTTCGGCTTTTGCCAATGCTTTAATTGAAAGATTCAAGATAAAAAAAGGTGATAGAATTGCAATCGCATCGAGAAATTATCCTGAATGGATAAATAGCTTTATAGCCATCACGTCAATAGGAGCAATTGCAGTTCCTTTAAATAGCTGGTGGACTAAAGATGAATTAAAATATGGGATTGAGAACTGTGGAGCAAAAATTATTATAGTTGATGACAAACGCTATGACTTAATTGAGACCTTTGCTGATACTGATAATTTGAGTCTAATATCGATTAGATGTAACACTAGTGATGATCTAAACTGGGATAATTTAATAAAGCCATTCTCAAAATTGAAAATGCCTAATATTGAAATTAACCCTGATGATGATGCAACAATTTTCTATACATCAGGCTCAACCGGACATCCAAAAGGAGTATGCTCAACACATAGGTCAATCATTTCTACCTTACTACAATGGATGGTCGTTTCTATTGCTAGAGGAATAAGGGATAAGATAGAAGCTGATATCACCATACAGCCTTCCTGTATGATAACAGTACCTTTGTTTCATGTTACGGGAAGTCATAGTCAGTTCATGCTGTCCTTTCTTTCAGGAAGAAAAATGGTTATGCTTTATAAATGGGACCCCCTTAAGGCACTTAAATTAATAGAATCTGAAAAAATAATTAGTCTTAGTGGTGTTCCCACAATGACACTGGAAATAATGCGCCACCCAAATAGACATGATTTTGATTTATCATCTTTAAAAGACTTATCAGGCGGAGGTGCTGCTAGACCATCTTCCCATGTAAAAAAACTTAAAACTGAATTCCCTAATGCAAAACCTGGACTTGGATATGGCTTAACTGAAACAAATGCTGCAGGGGCGGTAACTTCAGGAGATGAATATATAGAAAAACCTGGATCAACAGGCCAACCAACAAAGCCTCTTACAGAAATGATAATTTGTGATGATAATAATAAAAAATTACCAAATGGTATTTCAGGAGAAATATACATAAAAACTCCTTCAAACTTTAGATGCTATTGGAATGATAAAAACGCAACAAATGAGGCATTTTATAAAGGATGGTTCAAAACAGGAGACATAGGATTTTTAGATGAAGATAATTATCTTTTTATAGTTGATAGAGCAAAAGATATAGTAATACGCGGAGGTGAAAATATTTCCTGCTTAGAGGTTGAGGACTCCATCAATAGCCATCCTTATGTTCTTGAAGCAAGTGTTTATGGAATCCCTGATGAAAGGCTAGGAGAGATACTTTGTTGTTCCCTTACAATACAAGATAAAAAAGAAATTAAGGAGGAAGATATTAAAGATTATTTAAAAAATCATTTGGCGGGATTTAAAATTCCAACTTTTTTTGATTTTCACAAAAAACAACTGCCTAGAACAGCTTCAGGAAAAATATATAAATTACAATTAAGAAAAGAAATGGAAAAAAGGTTCTAAATTTTATTTAAGAATCTTAAATGTTGCTGAAGCTTTTGCAATTTCAATATTTGATTCATCCCATAATGTAGACTCAGAAAAACCAATACTTTTTCCTACTTTGATAACCTTACCTTCTCCAATAAACTTTCCTACTTTCGCAGCTGCCAAAAATATAGTCTTAAGTTCAAGCGTAACATGTTGTTTATCATGAACTGTATGAAGCGCATGTCCGCAAAGACCATCAAGCATAGTTGATAAAAAACCACCCATTATAAAATTTCTTCTATTAGTAAAACGTTCGTCTAATTCATAGGAATGCCTTACAAAGCCATCCCCGATCTCTAAATGAACCCTATTCAGAATAACACCACCATTAGGCATGATTATTTTTTGATCATCATTCATATTATATTAAACTTTCTAAATCCTTAGGTGTAAATATTTTAATTTTATCATAATCCTCATTTTTAACTAGAGAAACCCAATCGGGATTAGAAATTAAAGCTCTACCAATGGCAACAAAGTCGTATTCATCTTCATATAAACGTTCTAAAAGACCTAAAATATCAGTGGGTTTAGACTCTTTTCCTTTAAAAGTCTCTATAAAGTCCTCAGTTAATCCTATGCTTCCAACTGTTATAGATGGTTTTTTTGTTAATTTCTTTGTCCACCCAGCTAAATTAAGCTCTGAACCGTCAAACTCATTATTCCAAAATCTTCTTTGCGAACAATGGAAGCAATCCACACCTGAGTTGGAAAGGTTCATTAAAAATTTACCTAATTCTTCTGGTGTTTTTGCCATCTTATGAGAAAAATCCTGTTGTTTCCATTGAGAAAATCTAAAAATAATAGGAAAGTCATCGCCAACCTCCTCACGAGATCTTCTTACTATTTCTGTAGAAAACTTTGTTCGCTCTTCAATAGAAATACCACCCCAATCATCACTACGGATATTAGTACCTTCCCAAAAAAACTGATCTAATAAATAGCCATGTGCTCCATGAATCTCAGCACCATCAAACCCTAACTCTCTTGCAGAATAAATAGCTTTTACAAAGGCATCGATCGAAATTTCAATTTCATCTAAAGTCATCGGCTCTGAAACCTTTTTATCTACTAAAGCTAAGCCTGAAGGGCCCCAAGAAGGAAAATCAGAATTCCAAGTTGTATCTGCTCTTCTTAAAGTTCCTTGATGCCAAATTTGGGGAAATATTAATCCACCTACTTCGTGAACATTCTCCACAACATTTTTCCAGCCAGCTAAAGGTTTTTCTCCATGAAAAGATGGAATATTCGTATCATCAGATGAATTTGGTGTACCAACAGTTGTACCTTCAGTTATGATTAATCCAACACCATTTTCAGCTCTTCTTTTATAATATAATGCCACATCTTCACCAGGAATACTGTTTGGTGATTTAGATCTAGTCATTGGAGCCATCACTACTCTATTAGGAATTTCTAATTTATTAATTAATAAAGGGCTAAATAATTTTTTAATATATTTATTCATTGTAACTCATAATTTTTTTTGGATTAGAACAACTTATACAAATATATATATAATTGTAAATTTTATGAAATAATTTTTAAAAAACACCTTGAAGATAATTAATTAATAATTATCTTTAAAATATGGAGATTAAAATGGAACGCGATGCAAAATTCAAAATAGGTGAAATTGTTAAACATAAATTTCTTTCATTTCGAGGTGTGATTTTTGATGTTGATCCAACATTCAATAACACAGATGAGTGGTGGCTTTCAATACCAGAGGAAATGCGTCCTAAAAAAGATCAACCTTTCTATCATCTTTTGGCTGAGAATGATGTAACTGAGTATGTTGCATATGTATCAGAACAAAATCTATTAGATGACATTAATAAAGATCCAGTTCGCCACCCCCAAGTAGACGAGATGTTCAGTGAATTTAAAAATGGCTCTTATCAAATATCAGAAGCTAAAATGCATTAACTATTTTGCAAAAAGACAATAGACCTTTTTATATCCGATTGCTTGTAGAGAGATTTTATTCTTTTTGGACTAAAAAATTTATCATACCTCAACTTCAAAGTGCTGGAAAAGGTTTGGATATTAATAAACCTTGGAATATTGATATCTACGGTAGTAAGATTTCGTTAGGAAATAATGTTCATATAAGAACATCAAAAAATACAATTACCCAATTGTGCGCTTGGAATCGAAATGATTGTGATGGTGAAATATATATTGGAAATAATGTCTTAATTTCTCCAGGAGTAAAGATACTTTCATCAAAAAAAATTGTTATCGAATCAAATGTAATGATAGCTAGCAATGTTTATATTTCTGACACAGACTGGCACGAAGTTTATGATAGAATTTCAACGCCAGGACTAAGTAACGAGGTCTATATTTCTGAAAATGCTTGGTTAGGTGAAGGTTCAAAAATTGCCAAAGGAGTAAAAATTGGAAAAAATTCAATTATAGGAATGGGATCAATAGTAGTATCAGATGTTCCAGATAATTCAATTTTTGGAGGTAACCCTGCAAAAAAAATTGGAGAAATTGATACTAATAAGCCAATGCGGACAAGAGAAGATTTATTTTTAAACAAGGATTATAAAAATTTAATGAAATTTCTTATAAAAGAAGACCTAAAAGATAATAGTATCCTTAAATGGCTTAGAACAATCTTTTATAGAAAAAAAGGAGATTGATTTCTTATTTTACTCCCCAATCTTTTAAGATTTCCTCATTATGCTCTCCATTACTTGGAGATGGTCCTTGAATTTTAGATGGAGTTTTTGAAAATCTAGGGGCCACATTAGGCTGAACAACACCATTCTTTTCAATAAATGTTTGTCTTTCTTTATTATGGGGATGGCTAGGTGCCTCAGACATTGATAAAACTGGAGCAAAACAAATATCAGTTCCCTCCATAATATCAGACCATTCATTTCGAGTTTTTGATTTAAATTTTTTAATAAGTTCGCCCTTTAACTCATCCCACAAACCTTTGTTCATTTGATCTAAAAAAGCCTCATTGTTTATTTCAAGCTTGTCCAATAAAAGTGAATAAAATTGAGGTTCGATAGAGCCTATAGAAATGTATTTTTTATCCTTAGTTTCGTAAACGTCATAAAAGTGAGCACCAGAATCTAAAAGGTTATCTCCCCGCTTTTCTTTCCATATACCTGAACTAGAAAATCCATAAAACATAGTCATTAAAGAGGCCGAACCATCAGTCATTGCACAATCAACAATTTGACCCTCGCCTGAGTTTTTAGCTTCATAAAGCGCAGCTATCATACCCATCGCCAGATATAGAGCACCGCCTCCAAAATCACCTACTAAATTTAATGGTGGAACTGGTTTCTCATTCTTCCTTCCTATTGAGTGTAAAGCACCAGTCAAGGCAATATAATTAATATCATGCCCTGAGGCTTGAGAAAGTGATCCATATTGGCCCCATCCCGTCATTCTCCCATAAACCAATGCTTTATTTCTCTTAAAACACTCATCCGGACTTAAGCCTAATCTCTCCATAACACCAGGCCTAAAACCCTCTTGAAGAATGTCAGCCCTTTCAATTAAATCAAGACAAGTTTCAATATCATCAGGATCTTTAAGGTTTAGCATAATAGATCTCTTGCCCCTTCCCTCTATAACATGTTTTGATACCTTTTTTTCATCTCTATCGATTCTTAGAACATCAGCGCCCATATCCGATAGTAACATTCCACAGAATGGACCTGGTCCTATTCCTGCAAATTCAATAACTTTAACGCCTGATAATGGTCCATTTTTCATATTAACAACTTCCAATAAAATTAATTATCCTTATTAAACTGTATATTAATATTTAAGTCACCGATTTTTTTTCTAAGAGTATTTCTATTTAAACCAAGTATTTCTGAAGCCTTAAGTTGGTTTCCTTTTGTAATAATCATAACATTTTGGATAATTGACTTCTCAACTTCTGAAACAATATCTGAGTGAATATTTTTATTATTATCTTTCAATAATTTATTCAAATTATTAGAAAAATAAGAATCGATGATACTTGATAAATCTTCTTTATCAACATTATCATTATCTAATTTAGTTTGTCTTAATTCGAAATTAATAATCTCTTCTGACAAAATATCTTCAGAATATAAAGCACAGACTCTAAGCAAGAAATTTTCTAACTCTCTAACATTACCTGGCCATGAATAATTCATTAAACAATTAATAGCAGTATTATTTATTTTCTTTATTGGTAGGCCGGATTTATCAGCGTTACTCAAGAAATGCTCTGCTAGCTCTGGAATATCTTCAATTCTATCTCTAAGAGGTGGTGAGTATATTGGAACAACATTTAGTCTATAAAAAAGATCCTCCCTAAATAAACCTAGTTTTATTAAAGATTTTAAATCTTTGTTTGTTGCCGCAACTATTCTTACATCTGTTTTAATTTTTTCTTTACCGCCAACGCTTGTAAATTCACCCTCTTGAAGAACCCTTAATAATCTAGTCTGTGCATCAATAGGCATATCACCAATCTCATCAAGAAATAATGTGCCCTTTTCTGCCTGCTTAAATTTTCCATCGCTCTTTTGATAAGCGCCTGTAAAAGATCCCTTCTCATGACCAAATAATTCACTTTCAATTAGCTCACTTGGGATAGCGGCCATATTAACCGCAACAAATGGATGGTCTGACCTTTTTCCAAAGATATGAAGTGCTTTTGATACTAATTCTTTCCCGGTTCCACTCTCCCCGTAAATCATTACTGTTAAGTCGTTTTGAGACAGTCGACCTATAACCCTATACATCTCTTGCATTGCTTTAGAGCTTCCAATAATTAGATCTTTACTTTTTTTTCTAATTAAAGATTTTGTATTAATTTTAGGTTTAATTAGCAAAGCTTTGTTAACTAAATTATTTAAATCATTTAAATCAAAAGGCTTTGGCAAGTACTCAAACGCCCCTTTCTCAACGGAGGAAATAGCGGTCTGGAGATTATTTCTTGCACTTACGATAATTATTGGTAGATCGGGCCTTAGTTCTTTTATTTGAGGGATAAGATCAAATGATTCACCATCAGGAAACATAACGTCGGTAATTAAGACATCCCCACCCCCTTTTTCTATTAAACTCCATAAAGACTTGAGGGTTTTAGCTGAGCGAACCTCATAACCTTCACTAGAGAGAAAGTCATTTGTCACAAGTTCAATTGAGTCATCATCCTCAGCTAATAAAATTATTTTCTTACTCATGCTGAAACCTCGTTAGCAAGATTTATTAAAAAAGTTGTTCCGTCAGGGCTTGAGTCGAAACTAATAAGACCATCATGATCATCAATTATTTTCTTTACCATCGCCAAGCCGAGGCCTCCTTTTGAAGATTTTTTTGAAGATACATATGGTTCAAAAATATTATTCTTATAAACCTCTCTTATTCCAGAACCATTATCACTAACTCTTATTTCTATGGGGAGATTTATTCTTTCACCTGAAGATTTTTCCTTAATAATTGGCCCATGCTTATATGAAGTAAACAAGCTGATAACCCCCGCAATAGGTTTATTTTTTTTATTTTTTTCTTTTATTGCATCGCATGAGTTTGTCATTAGATTTAAAAAAAGTTGGATGAGCTGGTCTCTGTTTCCTAAAATATTAGGAATGGATGGATCAAAGTATTCTTTAATTTCAAAATTAAGATCTTGTGAGTTTTTTAAAACATCAGATGTATGCCTTAAAACTGTATGAATATTCAAAGGCTGCAAATCAAATGAGTTAGGGGTATCAAAAATTTCAATATTCTCAATAAGCCTTTTTATTCTATCAACCTCATTACATATCAATACTGTTAATTTATTATTTAGTTGAGGGTATTGCCTTTCTATCAATTGAGCAGCACCTCTTATTCCTGCCAAAGGATTTTTAACTTCATGAGCAAGCATTGATGCAAAATAAGATAATGTATCGCCACTATTATTAGAGCTTCTTGTTGCAAGAAAATTTCTTTCAAAACTATTATCAATAAAAATTATCATTACGTTATCATCAGGTAATGAGGTAACTTGAACATCTATATCTTTTTTTATTCCTATTCTTGGATTACTTAAATCTAGGCCATACTCATTAAAGCCTATCCCCTCTTTTTTACATTTACTAATTAAGTCCAACAAAGGGGATGAAAAAGGTAGATAGTTTTCAATTTTATTTCCTGCAATCATTTTAGAACTTGATCTAAGAAAGTTCTCACCAGCAATATTAATAATGGAAATTTTATTTTCCAGGTCTATAATAATGACTGGAAAAGTCATTGAATTCATTATTTGATCAATTGTATCTTTATTTTGTTTCATTTTATGACTATTTTTTGTGCAATTATATTATATGCCTATTAATTAGGCAATATATCTTTTAAAATAGTGTTACTAGGAACAAATATGACGCATTGTTTAGTATTGGCCGCCGGTAGAGGCGAGAGAGTAAGATCAGTGAAATACCCTGAATCGAAGCAATATCAAAAGGTAAATAATATATCACCTCTCAACTATCTTCTTATGTCTTTAGATAAAATTGATGAGATAAAAACTATAACTGTTGTTATAGCAAAGGGTGATGCTCCTAAATTTAGAGAAAATAGCAAAAATATAAAAAAACTTCGAAAAAGTGTTATTGGAGGAAAAACGAGACAAGAATCATCATTTAAAGGCTTGAAAAATATCGATAAAGAGTTTGGCAAGAAAAAGAACCAAAAAGTAATAATACATGATGCAGCAAGACCTTTTGTTTCTAAAAAGCTAATTAAGTTATGTATCAAGAATCTAGATAATTACCAGGCTGTATGTCCTGTTATAAAAAGTGATGACACATTAAAAAAATTAGCAAAAAAAAACCAACTTATAAGTGAGGATAGAGATAAAATCGTTTCTGTTCAAACCCCTCAAGGGTTTCAACTTAAGGAAATTATCTCTCTTCATAAGGAATCAAAAGAAAAGTTTACAGATGATATCTCTTTGGCATTAGAAAAAAAAATAAAGGTAAAATTAATTTCGGGCTCTAAAGCAAATTTCAAAATTACAAATACAGACGATATTCAAATGTTTGGTCAAATTATATCAGGAAAAAAAAATAATCTCGTTGGAATTGGATTTGATATTCATGAGTTTACTAAAGGTAATCAGATTACGCTTGGAGGCTTAAAATTTAAATCAAAATATGGATTACTTGCTAACTCTGATGGCGATGTTCTGCTCCATGCTATAACTGACTCAATTTTTGGAGCCTTTAACTCCGGGGACCTAGGATTGCATTTCCCACCAGAGAGTAAATTATTTAAGAACAAGAATTCTATTTATTTTTTAAAAAAGAGTTTAGATATAATGAAAAAAAGAAATGGATCTATTATAAATTTAGATTTAAACTTAATATGTGATTACCCAAAAATTAAACCTTTAAGGGGAAAAATTTTAAAGAAAATATCATCCCTATTGAATATTGATATCGATAAAGTATGCCTGAAGGCAACTTCAACTGAAGACCAAGGTTTCATTAACAGTAAAAATGGTATTGCCGCTCAGGCAATAGTATCAATAGAGGTTCTGGAATATGAAAAGTAATATCATCTCCCTAATAGTGACATTTGGAGGGCTTGGGAATATAAAGTATTTTCCAGGAACGATAGGCTCTTTAGCAGGACTTTTTTTGGGAATATTTATTATTTATTCTTTCAACCATAGTATATTTCTTGCTTGTTTTTTTATGCTTACCTTAATAGGCATATTTGCAACAGATGAGTACCTAAAATCGTCGAAAAACAATGACCCACAAGAAGTGGTTATTGATGAAGTTTTAGGACAATGGATTGCTATAGCATTTATTCCATTTACAATATCATCATTATTATTAGCTTTTGTGATATTTAGAATTCTTGATATTAGCAAACCTTTTCCTATAAATAAGATAGATAGAATTAAAGGTTATATTGGCGTTATAGGAGATGATATTTTTGCTGGAGTAGTAACCGCTATTATCATAATTTCTTTAAACGCATACGGATTAATTTAATGACACTTAGAGATATAAAGAGATTATCTAAAGAAATTATTCTTAAGGCAAATGAATGTAATATAGTTATATCTACAGCAGAGAGTTGTACTGGCGGATTAATTGGTTCCGCATTAACATCTATTTCAGGGTCATCAGCAGTCTATGATCGGGGTTATATAACTTATTCAAATGAATCAAAATCTGATTTATTAAATATCGACATTAAACTAATAGAAAAATATGGCGCAGTTTCGAAGGAAATAGCAATCTTAATGGCCGAAGGGGCGCTTAAACTTTCTAATGCCAACCTTACAGTTTCAGTTACTGGGGTTGCAGGGCCAGGAGGTGGAACCAAGATTAACCCTGTTGGTCGAGTTCATATGGGGGTTGCAAAAAAAAATAAAAAGACAGAACATTTTTTATATACATTTGGTGACAAAGGAAGACAGCATATTAGAGAGCTTACAACGCTTAGGGCATTGGAAAATATATTTAGAAATTTATAAACTAATATAAAATATCAGCCCTTTCTTCAAAGCTAACAACAACTTTAGAGATAATTTTTTTTATATTTTTCTTTAATATTGATTCAAAAATTTTATTATTTAAATCTAGAATAATATTTATTTTTACTAAAACGCCTTCATCGACTTCATTAAATGACCATTTCGTAAGAATAGAGCTAAAAGGTCCTTCAATACCCTCTGATATTATAGTTAATTTTTTTGGATCAAGGGTTACTCTACTTTTAAACTTACCTGACATAACTAAATATTTTAATTCTAGAATTGCTTCAATTACATTACCCTCTCTAGAAATAATTTCCGATGATACGCAACCAGGAATAAATTGAGAATAAAAATCTACGTTACTTACAATTTCATATATATTTTTTGGAGAGTAATTTAAGGTTTTTTTATAACTAATATCTATCAATTTATTATAAGGATTCCTTAATTCTTAATTCTTTTAACTTTAAAAAATCATCTCCTGCATGATGCGATGATCTTGTTAGAGGGCTAGATGATACCATCAAAAATCCTTTAGATTCAGCTATTTCCTTATATTTATTAAAATCATCAGGCGTAACAAAATCCTTAATTGGAGCATGTTTTCTTGTTGGTTGTAAATATTGACCCAGAGTTAAAAAATCAACATTAGCTGAACGCAAATCATCCATAACCTGCATAATCTCGTCTTTTGTTTCACCTAAGCCCAACATCAAACCAGATTTTGTAAATACCTCTGGCATAATATCTTTTGCATCTGATAAAATTTTAAGAGAATTAAAATATCTGGCGCCAGGTCTTATTGATAGGTAAAGTCTTGGAACAGTTTCCAAATTATGATTAAAAACATCAGGCCTTGAATTTAAAACAATCTCAAGGGAGCCATTTTTCCTTAAAAAATCAGGAGTAAGAACCTCAATTGTAGTACTTGGAGTTGCCTGCCTTATCAAATCAATTGTTTTAGAAAAATGAAGAGCCCCCCCGTCACCTAGATCATCCCTATCAACTGATGTGATAACAACATGATCAAGCTCAAGGTTTTTAACTGTTTGAGACACTCTATAAGGCTCAAACTGGTCAAGAGCCTCAGGTTTTCCTGTTTTAACATTACAGAAGGCACAAGCTCTTGTGCATGTATCACCCATTATCATAAAGGTTGCATGTTTTTTTGACCAACACTCGCCTAAGTTGGGGCAATTTGCTTCTTCACAAACAGTCACAACATTACCTTTTTTTATAATTTCTTTTGTAGATTTAAAGGTATCAGAGCTGGGGATACGAGAGCGTATCCATTTAGGTTTCGGCATAACAGCAGAATCTTTATTTTTAACTTTTTCAGGATGTCTAATATCTGGCACTTTTTTTCCAGTAAGTTGATTAAATAAAAATCAATAATAAACTATAAATCTAAAAAAGAAATAATTTACTATTGCTAGCTTGAATTTTTTCTATAAACAATTGTTAGCTCAGAATTTGACTGATAACCAAGATAATCTCTTATTACCTGATCAATGAGATCACTGTCCTTTCCTTTAGAAAATTCTAATATTCTATCCTCTAATTTGCGATTAGTTTGATTCACAAGATTCAATTCGTATTGATTTCTCTTTATCTGATGGTTTACATCTTTTAATACAAGAATTCCATTTTCACTATTTATAAGATGAAATAGTGCAGAAAAATTCAATGAAACCATTATAAAGGAAATAACAACATATAAACCAATTCTTTTGTAATAAGGTTTACTTAAACTATTGTTTTCAAATATTTGTTTAGAACGAATCATGATTCAAAGAATCATAAGTTGTACCAATCGGTCAAGATTATTTTATATATTATTTTAGAATAGTTTTTCCAGCATACTCAGCTTTATCAGATAACAACTCTTCAATTCTCAATAACTGGTTGTACTTTGAGATTCTGTCCGAACGCGATAATGATCCTGTCTTAATTTGACACGACGAAGTAGCGACCGATAAGTCAGCTATAAAACTATCTTCAGTTTCACCAGATCTATGTGAAATTATGAATGAATAATTATTTTCTTTAGCAATATCAATAGCTTTCATTGTTTCTGTAAGAGTTCCTATTTGATTAACTTTAATCAAAATTGAATTAGCCGACTTTAGCTCCACTCCTTTCGATAATCTATCTGGATTTGTTACAAACAAATCATCTCCAACTATTTGAGTTTTATCACCAATATCTGAATTTAACTTACTCCAACCATCCCAATCATCCTCATCTAAAGGATCTTCGATTGAAAAAATAGGATATAAATTTATTAGTTTTTTTAAATATTCAATCATTTCATCAGTTTCAATTGGTTTGTCCATGTTTGATAGATTATAAAAGCCATCTTTATAAAACTCCGTAGCTGCACAATCTAAAGCAAAAACAATATCGTCACCCACCTTATATCCCGATTTTTCTACTGCTTTAGATAAAAATGAGAGCGTTTCTTCTGGAGACTTAAAATTCGGAGCAAAACCACCTTCGTCCCCCACACTTGTAGGCTCGGACATTTCAGATAAAATAATCTTTAAAGAGTGAAAAATTTCAGAACCCATCCTCATAGCCTCCTTAAAAGATTCTGCCGAAACCGGCATAATCATGAATTCTTGAAAATCTAAAGAATTATTTGCATGTGCACCACCATTGATAATATTCATCATTGGCACAGGTAAAATATTAGAATTTTTATTACCAAGTGACTGAAAAAGGTGTTGATTCTTGGAAGCTGAAGATGCTTTTACATTAGCCATGGAAACACCTAAAATAGCATTTGCACCTAATCGAGATTTGTTATTTGTTCCATCAAGCTCTATTAATTTACCATCGATTAATTCCTGATTTTCCGAATTCATTCCCACCAAAGAATTGTTTATTTCATTATTGATATTTTCTACAGCCTTTGTAACTCCTCTTCCAAAAAGCTTACTACCACCGTCTCTAAGCTCATGAGCCTCATATGCACCTGTTGATGCTCCAGAAGGTACTAAAGCCCGTCCAAATGAGTTGTCATCAAGAAATATATCAACTTCTACAGTTGGATTGCCTCTGCTGTCATATATTTGTCTTCCGGTAATTTTTTTAATATTAGCCATAAATAAAACCTCTATCTCTATACTCACATAGTTGCTATTAAATGAATATTATTTTTTATAAATGATAGGTAAATGTTAGATAAAAATAAATCAATAGTTCTTTTTTCTGGTGGTCAAGATTCTTCAGCTTGTCTGTTATGGGCCCTTTCAAACTTCAAAGAAGTTCAAACAATTGGATTTGATTATGGTCAAAGACATAATGTTGAGCTTAAGTGTAGAATAAACTTATTAAAAAAAATACAATCGCACTCAAGTAATTTTTTTGGTAAGCTATGTGATGATTTTATTGTAAATCTTGAAGAAATTAAAAAAATTTCTGAATCCTCTTTGTTAAATTCTGAAAATATAAAAGTTCTAGAAAATGGATTACCAAATACATTTGTTCCAGGAAGAAATTTAATTTTTCTTAATTATGCTGCTATAATTGCATATAAAAATAAAACTAAAAATATTATTGCGGGAATGTGTGAAACAGATTTCTCAGGATATCCTGATTGTCGAAACGAGACAATTACTTCAATGGAAAAAAGCTTAAATTTAGGAATGGATGTAGAGTTCAAGATACAAACACCTCTAATGTTCAAATCAAAAGCAGAAATATGGCAGCTTATATATGAAAAAGGGGGAAAGGAGTTAATTGATATTGTGATAGAAGAATCCCATACTTGTTATAAAGGGGATAGGTCTAAAAGATTTGATTGGGGGTATGGTTGTAATTCCTGCCCGGCCTGTGAATTAAGATCTAAGGGCTGGAATGAATTTATTATTAATTATCCGGAATTAGAAAAATAATTATGTATTCAGTTAAAGAAATATTTTTCACCGTGCAAGGAGAAGGCTTT
>Ga0257121_1000787_pt1 | contig 25565 bp, 28 predicted proteins | sample SI106_100metaG_FD_190180 | JGI IMG/M metagenome (GOLD analysis project Ga0257121, IMG submission 190180) | Marine microbial communities from Saanich Inlet, British Columbia, Canada - SI106_100 | ecosystem: Environmental > Aquatic > Marine > Inlet | place: Canada: British Columbia | collected...
ATGGAGGATCTGCAAAAATTAGATCAAAAGTTTCGCTTGGAATATTTTTTAACTCCTCAAGACTATCTCCATTAACAATTTTATTTTTGAATTCAGTATTCATTTATATAAAATAATTAGACTTCAAATGGATTCTAGCGTCAACCTGAGATTGAATTATTTGGATTCGATTTGTGCTGACTTAATATTGGGCAACTAGATATTGTGTGTCTTTAATTTAGATAACGGAGAAAAGGTTTTCCTGTGATGCTTGTTTATTCCAAGTTTTTTAATAGCTTTTAAATGTTGTTTAGTTCCATAACCAAAATTTTGATCCCAACCGTAACCTTTATTCTTGCTTGCCAATTTAGTTATGAATTTATCTCTAGCAACCTTAGCAACAATGGATGCTGCAGAAATAGAAGGAATTTTTTGGTCACCTTTAATTATTGCTTTTAAATTATAATTTTTTAAATAAGGAATTTTATTTCCATCGATTAAAACTTGTGTAGGTTTTTTTTTAAGTTTTTTAATTGCTCTTTTCATTGCAAGCAAGCTTGCTTGTAGAATGTTGATTTTATCTATTTCTCTAACTGATGCTTTACCAATTACCCAAATAGAATTTTTTTTTATATATTTTGACAATAATTCTCTTTTATCTTTAGTAATAGTTTTAGAGTCTTTTAATAACTTTTTATTAATATCTTTATTTAATATTACAGCAGCTGCATAAACTGGTCCCATTAAACTTCCTCTTCCAACTTCATCGACACCAGCTATAATTTTCATTTAAACAATTAAGAAGTGGTAAATTAGCAGTCCAATTAAAATTCCTTTTATTAAAGAAATCCAAAGAAGGCCATAATTAGAGATATTGAGTTTTTCTTTCCACCAATAAACATATCTTTTATGTAATTTAATCATATAAATTTAAATAATAATTTTCATGTCATTAATTTTCTGTTTAATCTTTTTTAAATCTTCCCAAGAATATTTTTTATTTTCTGGAAATCTAATTAAATAGGATGGATTAAATGATATCATCACTGGATAGGTCTTATTTTTTAATATTGTTTCTTTCCATTTGCCTCTTTCAGAAGATATTTTAGTATTAATACCTGTTACAGCTTCCATAGCTGAGCTGCCCATAAGAATAATAATTTTTGGGTTAATAATAGAAATATGCTCTTTTAAGAAAACTGAGTATCTTTTAATTTCCTGTGTAGTAGGTTTACGATCTTCTGGAGGTCTAAAATTTATAGCATAACTACAATAAATATTTTGTTTTTTTATTTCTATTGCGAGCAGCATTTTGTTTAATAAGTCTCCAACCTCACCGTTAAATGTTGTGCCAGATTTATCTTCTTCAATTCCTGGAGCCTCACCAATTAACATAATTGAACTATTTATATTTCCATCTCCAAGGACAAGATTTTGAGAATTATCTTTTAAATTACAATTTTCGATTGAATTTATTTGTTTTTTTAATTCTTCTAGTAGCTCAGCTTTATTTGCTTGATTACTGTCATTGTTATTTTCGATAATGTTAAATCTATTTATTGGCTTATCTTTAAATACAAAGTTAGGCTCAATCGTATTTATTAATTCCTCGTCGAATTTGCCTTTTTGATTTATCACTTTTTTAGTCATACAATGATCAAATGTTTAAAAAACTAATAAAACTAATAGTAGTTTTAGGGTTATTCTATCAGACGTCTGTATATTCTAAAAGTGCTAGTTTTAATGATTTCAATTCAAGAGATCTATCAAATTATTTTTCAGGAATTATTGCCTTTGAGAATAACAATAATTCCGATGCATTAAAATTTTTTAATGCTTCTAAGGTGCTACTTAATAAACATGATGCATATTTAAAACGATATGCTTATTCTTTGGTTCTAGAAAATAAAGTTGCTCAAGCTATTAATGTAATAAAAAATGGTAATAACAAAAGTAATTTAGATTTTTTTGATGCATACATTCTTCTAATAGCTGATAGCTTAAAAAAAAATAATTTAGATCAAGCTGAAAAATATTTAAATTTAAGTTTAAAATTTCAAAATGAAAATAGATTTAATTTAGTAATATTTGAAACTTTAAGACAATACCTTCATACATTTAAAAATAAAAAAATTTTAATTAATAAAAAAAACTTTGGTAATATCTCTATTATAAATCAAGCATTTCAAAGATGCTATTTGAAAAAAGAAAACACTAGATCATCTTTTTTAAATTTAATAAATAATCCTGATGGAGATTATTCAAGATATATATTTTTTTATATCAATTATTTAGTTGAGAATAATCAAATTGAGGAAGTAAAGGCAATCGCTGATCAACTTGAATATATAAATTCTACACTTCTGTTGTCCCAAAGTAAGAGTTGGGTGGAAAATAAAAATTTTAAAGAGTTCGGTAAAATTTTTTCATGCAATAACCATAATGACATAATTGGTGAATTTTTATTTTTAATATCAAATCTTTATTCATCTCAGGATGATATTGAAAAATCCAATTTTTATCTAAATCTTTCAAATTACTTAAATCCAAAATTCATTTTAAATTCAACACTTGTAGCTGAAAACTTTTATCTTAACGACGAATATGACAAGGCTAAAAAAATTCTAAAAAAAATTGATAAGCAATATGAATTTTATTATTGGTTTAGAGTAAAAAAAGAAGCTCAGATAATTATCAAAAATAAAGGATATAATGAGGGCATAAATTTTATAAGTTCAAAGTTTAGTAAAATTAAAAATCCGAATGTGAAAATGGTTTTTGATATTGCAAACTTTTACAAAAATTCAAAAAATTATGAAAAAGCAATTGAATACTACAGTGAAATCATCTTATCTTTGAGTGTCAATTCGGAGATTAAATCTGATTTATTGTATAGGAGAGGTGGTAGTTATGAACGATTGGGTAATTACCAAAAAGCAGACGAAGATTTAAAACACTCACTTGAAATAAATCCAGATGACGCCTATGTTTTAAATTATTTGGCATATTCATGGTTAGAACGTGATTATAAAATAGATGAAGCAATGCAAATGTTGGAGAAAGCTTACACTTTAAAAAGTAATGATCCTTATATTACGGACTCAATAGGGTGGGCGTATTACTTGATAAAAAATTATAACGAGGCAGAAAAATATATAAAAAAAGCAGTTGAACTAATGCCTGAAGATCCAACTGTTAATGATCACTATGGTGATATTTTATGGAAATTGAATAGGAATATTCAAGCCAGATACTTTTGGAACTATGTTTTAAGATTAGATGACACTGATGAAGATATTAAAGAAAAAATAAATATTAAAATTATAGAAGGCCTCAATAATTCTTAAATGAAAATTTATGAACTTAAATCGTTTGCTAAAATAAACTTAGCTTTGCATGTTACGGGCAAACTAATTAGACTACATAAGATTGAAAGTATCGTAAAGTTTATACAATTGCATGACTTAATTACAATTAAGAGAATTGACAGCAAAAAACATAAAATTTCTTTTAGTGGAATTTTTTCAAGAAATATTAAAAAGGATAACACTATTGTTAAATTATTTAAAATTTTAGATGATAAGAAATTATTAAATAATAAAAAATTTGAAATAAAAATTCGAAAAAATATTCCACAGGAAGCAGGCCTAGGCGGTGGATCAATGAATGCAGCAACTATTTTAAATTTTTTGATTAAAAAAAAATTTGTCAAAATTAACCAAAAAAAAATTTTACAAATAACAAATTTAATTGGTTCAGATGTGATTTTAGGTATAGTTCAAAAAAGTACTATTTTGTCATCCAGTGGAGGTATTAAAAAATTTTTAAAAAGTTCTAATTTTTATATTTTACTTGTGCGTCCAAATTTTGGATGCTCTACAAAAAAAATTTATTCAGGTGTAAAAAAGTTTAGTAAACCAGTATTGAGCAATCCAAATAAAAATATGTTAAATTTAAGATTTTTATTAAAACAAGAAAATGCTCTAGAAAAAGTTGCATTTTCAAAATATCCAAAACTAAAAAAATTAAAATCTTTTATGGAAAATTTAAACCAACCTCTATTTGTGAGAATGACAGGCTCTGGGTCGGTAATAGTTGCGTATTATCAAAATAATCAAGATTGTGAATTAGCCAAAGTTAAATTTAAAAGAAAATTTAAAAATTATTGGTGTAATGCATCGAAAACTATATAAATATTATTTTTTTATGTTATATGAAAACAATATTGGGGCGTAGCCAAGTGGTAAGGCACTGGTTTTTGGTACCGGCATCCTAGGTTCGAATCCTAGCGCCCCAGCCAAATATGGATAATTTTTTAGATAAAATTTTTTTTAGATCTCGTAATCTTGATTATATAAGTCAAAATCTTACTGATTTAACAAACCAAACACCTGCTAATAGAATTTTTGAAGCACTTAATACCTATTCGGAAGGTAGTGAAGTTAGATATGTTGGTGGCTGTGTAAGAAAAATCATAAAAAAACAAATTGTTGATGATATTGATTTAGCCACCAATCTAAAACCAAGTGAAGTTTGTGATGCTTTAAAAAAAAAAGAAATTAATTTTTATGAAACAGGCATTGATCATGGAACAATCACAGCAATAATTGATAAGCATAAATATGAAATTACATCTTTAAGAAAAGATGTTTCTACAGATGGAAGACATGCAAAGGTAGAATTTTCCACAGATTGGAAAGAAGATGCAGCTAGAAGAGATTTTTCCATAAATTCAATATACTCCGACAAAGATGGAAATTTGTTTGACCCATTTAATGGTAAAAAAGATCTTGAAAGTGGAATTATTAATTTTATTGGAGGTGCAGAAAATAGAATTAAAGAAGATTACTTACGTATTCTTAGATATGTGAGATTTTTTATAAATTATTCAAATCAAAGTCATAACAATAAAATAATTAAAATAATTAAAAAAAATATTGGGGGGATTTCAAAATTATCTTCAGAAAGATTATTAGATGAATTTAAAAAATTAATAAAATCGAATGCATTCTTAAAAATATTTAAAGATGAGATCAGTTTAGAGCTTATAAAAATTATTTTTCCTCAACTTAAAAATTTAGAAAATTTTAAAAAATTAAATTCTTATGCTCTTGATAATTTATCCAAGATTGATTTTATCTTTTTACTTTCACTAATGATTGTAGATGGAACTGATAATACTGATTATTTTATTTATAAATTTAATCTCTCTAAAAAAGATCAAAAAAGATTAAGATCAATTGATTTTTTCTATAAAGAAAACGTAAGTATAAAAAATTTTAATGAAAAGAATTTTAATAAGATTTTTTACTTTAATGGCAAACAAACTGCACTTGATATTATCAATTTTAAACTATTTACATCACTTAAAGTTGAAAAAAAATTACTTAAATTAGTGGAGACCTATAAAGATAAAATTATTCCAACTCTACCGATCAATGCAAACACTTTAATGACTAAATATGATATTCCTGCGGGAAAGATATTGGGCAATAAGTTAAAATTAATAGAAGAAATTTGGGTTCAAAATAGTTTTCAAATCTCAGAAAAACAAATTCAAAAAATCATTAAAAGCTAAATATATTTGACGTCTTTTACCTCAAAGTTTTTAATTCCAGCGGGAGTGGTAATCTCCACCAGATCATCTTTATTTTTTCCAATTAAACCTTTTCCAATTGGTGATTGAAAAAAAATTAGTTTTTGTTTTAAATCAGCTTCATCTTTGCCAACAATTTTGTAGTTAATTTTTTCACCATTATCCAGGTTTTCTAAAAATACAGTTGAACCAAAGATTATTTTTCCATCATTATTCAATTTTGTAACATCAATGACATTGGCTCTTGCTATGATATCATTGATTTCTGTTATTCGACCTTCACTGTGAGATTGCTCCTCTTTAGCTGCGTGATATTCTGCGTTTTCTTTGAGATCTCCATGTGATCTTGCTTCTGCAATCGCAGCCACAATTTCAGGTCTCTTTTTTTCTTTTAAATAAACTAATTCTTCCTTAAGTTTGTTTAAACCATTTAGAGTTATTGGTTCTTTATCCATTTTTTATTTCCATTTAGCAATTGGTGGTAATGACATCAATATACCCTCAACATTTCCGCCTGTTTGTAAGCCAAATTTTGTTCCTCTATCATACAATAAATTAAATTCAGCGTATCTACCTCTTTTAATATACTGCATCTCTTTTTCTTTTAAAGTCCATTTTTTTTTGATTTTTTTTTCAATAATATCATTAAAAATCATTTGAAATGTAACTCCTACATCTCTTATAAATTTGAAATCTTTTTCAAAATTATCTTTTTTATAATCAAAAAAAATTCCACCAATTCCTCTTGCCTCATTTCTATGCGGTAAATAAAAATATTCATCACACCATTCTTTATATTTCTTATAATATTTTTTACTGTGACGATCACACATTTTTTTTAGCGATTGATGAAATTTGTTTTTTTCTTTAACATCTTTAATTGAAGGTGTTACATCCATCCCTCCACCAAACCAATTTTCAGTTGTGCAAATATATCTAGTGTTGAAATGCATAGCTGGAATGTGGGGATTTTGCATATGCATTACTATCGAAATTCCAGACGCCCAAAATCTTGGATCTTTACTTGCTCCAGGAATATTTTTTTGAAATTGTTTTGGAAATTTTCCGTAAACTTTTGAAAAATTTACTCCTACTTTTTCAAAAATTTTTCCATTTTTAATAATTCTATATTCACCACCACCTTCATCTTTACTTTTATTTCTTTGCCATGTCGTTGATTTAAATTTAATTTTATTTTTTTCTAATTTAACAATATCATCACAAATAGCATTTTGTAAAAGCTTGAACCAATTACTAGTGATGTCTTTTTTTATTTCATTATCCATATTATATTAACCCTGTTTGTCTTAAACTTTCTGCTAAAACAACTGCAACCGAGGACGCAATATTAAGTGATCTAATATTTTCATTCATTGGTATCTTTAAACGATCATTTATAGATTGATGAATATTTTCAGGAACACCAGCGCTTTCTCGCCCAAACAATATTGTATCATCTTTTTTGAAATTAAACTTTGTATAAGATATCGATGCTTTTGTTGTCATTAAAATAACTCTATGATTCTTTTTTGCCTCAAAGAAATGTTTTGAACTTTGATATAAATCAATTTTATCCCAATCCATATAATCCATAACTACCCTTTTAAAACGTTTATCACTGAGATGAAAACCACATGGTTCAATAATTTCAAGTTTAGCGCCCAAACAAGCGCATGTTCTAATTATTGCTGCTGTATTTTGAGGAATATCTGGTTCATATAATGCAATAATGGGTCTATGGCTCATAATTATGTGTCATTCTTTCAGTAGAAAAAAAACTATTATCTTATAAGAAATCGTATATTAAGTAATTTTTTAACAATAATATTTAAAAAAATGTCAGATAAAAAGCCTAAAAGAAGAGAATTTCTATTTACTGCCTCGTACGCAGTTGGTGCAGTTGGTGTTGGTGCAGTGGTTTGGCCATTAGTAGATCAAATGAATCCTGACGCATCTGTAAAAGCATTAGCAAGCACGGAAGTTGACGTAAGTTCAGTCAAACCCGGAAATACAATAACTGTACTTTGGAGAGGTAAACCAGTTTTTATTAGAAGAAGAACGCCAGAAGAAATTTTAGAAGCAAAATCTGTTAAAATGGAAGATTTAAAACATCCTGAAAAAGATGAAGACAGAGCTAAAGATCCTGAGTGGTTAGTAATGCTTGGAGTTTGCACTCATTTAGGTTGTGTACCATTAAATGACAAAGGTGATTATGATGGATGGTTCTGCCCATGCCATGGTTCGCATTATGATACATCTGGTAGAATTAGAAAAGGTCCTGCACCTTTAAATATGGAAGTTCCAAAATATGAATTTGTTAACGCTAACACAATTAAAATTGGATAAATAATATTATGAGTGATCACGAATACACACCTACGTCAAAAGTTGGAAAATGGTTTAACGATAGGCTTCCGCTTTTAACTTTAGCAAATCACTTAACAGATTATCCCACTCCAAAAAATTTAAACTACTGGTGGACATTTGGTGGAATTTTAACTTTTTGTTTAATAACCCAGATTGTCACTGGTTTAACGCTTGCAATGCATTACATAGCTCACGCTGATATGGCTTTTGAAAGTGTTGAGCATATCATGAGAGATGTAAACTATGGCTGGTTGATCAGGTACATTCATTCAAATGGTGCATCAATGTTTTTTTTAGCAGTTTATATTCATATATTCAGGTCTTTATTTTATGGATCTTACAAATCTCCAAGAGAGATTATTTGGATTATTGGAATAATTATTTATTTATTAATGATGGCTGCTGCATTCATGGGCTATGTATTACCTTGGGGTCAAATGAGTTTCTGGGGAGCAACAGTTATAACAAATTTATTTAGTGCAATTCCATTAGTGGGTGAAGGAATTGTCACTTGGTTATGGGGTGGTTATTCAGTGGACAACCCTACATTAACTAGATTTTTTACACTTCATTACTTAATTCCTTTTTTAATTTTGGGATTAGTAGTTTTGCATATTTGGGCACTTCATGTTCCTGGAAATAACAACCCAGTTGGAATTGATATAAAGAAACCTTCAAAAGATACTGTGCCGTTCCATCCTTACATCGTAATTAAAGATGGTTTTGCATTACTAATGTTTGTGATTGTTTTTGCTTTTTTTGTTTTTTATTCACCTAATATTTTAGGTCATGCTGATAATTATATTGAAGCTAATCCAATGGTTACCCCAGCTCACATTGTTCCTGAGTGGTATCTGTTACCCTTTTATGCAATTTTAAGATCAGTTCCTGACAAATTACTTGGAGTTGTTGCAATGCTTTCAGCTATTTTAATTTTAGCAGTGCTACCTTGGTTAGATACTTCAAAAATTAGATCTGCAGTATTCAGACCTTTGTACAAACAGTTTTACTGGATACTTTTAGCTGATGTTCTAATTTTAGGATACATGGGGGCTATGCCAGCTGAAGGGCTTTACTTGTTGATTGCGAGAGTAGCTACAGCATATTACTTTCTTCATTTTTTAGTGATTTTACCTGTTTTAGGATTTAAAGAAAAAACACTACCTGTTCCATTAAGTATTACAGAACCAGTGCTTGGAGGCTCTCCTAACTTAGCTACGGCTAAACATAATGAAAGTTTTGATAAATAAAGTGAAAAATTTAATAAAATTATTGTCAATTTTAGCTTTAATTACCTTTGCAACAACACACTCTAATTCTGCAGAGTCGGCTAAACTTTTAAAAACTGATTGGAGTTTTAAAGGTCTTTTTGGAAAATTTGACAGAGGTGCCTTGCAAAGAGGATATCAAGTTTACACAGAGGTGTGCGCTTCATGTCACTCAATGAAATATGTGAGTTATAGAAACTTAGGTGAAAAAGGTGGACCAGAATTTACAGAAGCTGAAGTTAAAGCAATTGCAGCTTCATTTGAAGTAACAGATGGCCCTAATGCAGACGGCGAGATGTTTGTAAGACCTGCAAAACTCTCAGACAAATTTGTAATGCCATATGAAAATGTTAAAGCAGCCCAAGCTGCTAATGGTGGTGCTTATCCGCCCGACATGTCTGTTCTAGTTAAAGCAAGAGGGGGTGGGGTAGATTATATTTATTCTTTACTTCAAGGTTATGAAGATGCCCCAAGTGGAATGACTTTGGACGAAGGAGTACATTATAATAAATACATGTATGGTAATAAAATTATGATGTCAGCACCGCTTTCAGACGACATATTAGAATATGGAGATGGTACAAAAGCAACTGTTGAACAAATGTCAAAAGATGTAACAACATTTTTAATGTGGGCAGCAGAGCCACATTTAGAGTCTCGACATCAAATGGGCTTTAAAGCGATTATTTACTTAATTATTTTAACTATCTTAGTTTATTTTAGTATGAAAAAAATATGGTCACGTGTTGAATCTGAAGTTTAATACATCACCATCTTTGACTATATAATCTTTACCTTCTAATCTCATTTTTCCATTAGTTTTAGAATTAACCCAGCCATCATTTGCTACAAAATCCTCATATGAAACTGTTTCTGCTCTTATAAAACCTTTTTCAAAATCAGTATGAATTTCACCAGCTGCTTTTGGGGCTGTACAATTCTTTTGAATAGTCCATGCTCTAGTTTCTTCTACACCAGACGTGAAATAAGTATCTAGTTCTAAAATTTTATATCCTTTCTGAATTAGCATGCTTAATCCAGTCTCTTTTAAACCAATCATTTCCATGTAATTTTTTCTCTCTTCAGATTCTAGTTCATTGATTTGATTTTCTATGTCTGCTGATACAATTAAAGTATTTTCTTCACCGAATTTTTCTATAAATTTTTTTGTGTATTGATTGCCTTGTTGAACACTTTGTTCGTCTACATTGCATACAAATATTTTTGGTTTAATTGATAATAAACCACTTTGATTTAGTTGTTTACTCTCAAATTGGGATTTTAGAATTGAGATATCCTTATCATTATTAATACAATCTAATGCAATCTCTAGTATTTTTAATTGTTCTTCATCAACATTTTTTTTATTACTTTTTTCTAATCTTTTTTGAATTGACTCTAAATCAGCCAACATCATTTCTGTCTCAATAATTTCTAAATCTCTGATTGGATCCACTGTTGGGTTGACATTTTGAATATCATCAGAGTCAAAACATCTTATCATGTGAATGATTGCATCTACTTCTCTGATATGTGATAGAAATTTATTACCTAATCCTTCGCCTTTTGATGCACCTTTTACGAGTCCAGCAATATCAACAAATGAAATGGTGGTGTTAATGATTTTTTTTGATTTTGAAACTCTTGATAGATTATTTAATCTTTCATCTGGCACAGGAACTACCCCAACATTTGGGTCAATTGTACAAAAAGGGAAATTTGCTGCTTGAGCTTTACTAGAATTTGTTAGAGCATTGAATAAAGTAGATTTACCAACATTGGGCAAACCAACAATTCCACATTTAAAGCTCATTATTTGTTATTATTTACTGTGCTAGAAAATAGATCTAATTTTTTTTCTACTAATATAGAAATGGATTCATTAATATTTGTTGAAATTTTTTCTATACCAGTCAATTCATCTTCATCAAAGTTTTGAAGAACAAAATCTCCAACTTCAATATTTTCTTTTGGCTTACCTATACCAATTCTAACTCTTGAATAATCTTTACCTATAAACTTATCAATAGAAGCAATTCCGTTATGTCCTGCACTTGATCCACCAAATTTTGCTTTAATTTTTCCAAATTCAACGTCTAAATCATCATGAAAAACGATGACGTCTTCTGCATCAATTTTAAAATACTCAATAAGTTCTCTTATACAAATTCCAGAATTATTCATGAATGTTAGAGGCTTAATTGCATATATTTTTTGATCACCAACATTTCCAGTTGTTAGTAGCCCTTTAAACTTAGGTTTTTGTTTTGATAAACTAAATTTTTTGTTAATTGAGTCTATAATCTTAAAACCTACATTGTGCCTATTGTTTTCACTATCTGGTGTTGGATTACCTAAGCCTACAAATAAAAGCATATTTTTTTAATGGATAGTAAATTTTAACTTTGACAGTTTATTTCTTTTCTTCAGCAACTTTTTTATCGTCACCCTCTTTTTTTTCACCTTCAGCTGCTGGTTTATCTCCATCTGCCGCCGAATCTGCTCCTGCTTCACCTTCTGCAGCTTCTTCTGCTTCAGTTGGTTTTTCAGGTTCTTTCATTACTGTTGGTGCAGCCAGTGTCGCTATAACAAAGTCTCTTCCTTTAATTGTCGGAGTCACATCTGTTTCTAAATTAATTGATGATATTTTGAAACTTTCACCAATATCAACACCATCAAGGTTTATTACTAAACTTTCAGGAATTTTTTCACTTGGACATCTTAATTCTACTTTTCTTCTAACAATATTTAAAACTCCACCTCTTTTTAAGCCTGGAGATTTTTCATGGTTAATAAATTGTACAGGTACTTCAATTCGTATTTTTACACCTGGTACTACTCTTAAAAAATCAACGTGAATTGGTTCATCTGAAATGATGTGATATTTAATCTCTCTTGGAAGAACGTTTTGAGGTTTTCCATCAACATTTAAAGTTACTATATTTGATAAAAAATTTTCTTTATCAATCAGAGATTTTAATAATTTTTTTGAAATTGATACTGTTTCATTTTGTGCTTCACCACCATAAATTACAGCTGGTACACTGCCATTATTTCTAAGTGCGCTAAGCTCACCTTTAGTTTTTGTATTTCGAATGTTTGCTTCTAATGAAATCATAAAATCATGGGTTTTTAGCGCAAGTTCTTTAATAACTCAAGGTAATTATTTAAATAAATCTGAAACAGATGTTGAATTAGATATCCTTTTGATCGCTTCTCCCATTAAGCCTGAAATTGGCAGAACCTCAATGTTTTTAGCGCTTTTAATTTTGTCATAGTTGTCAATCGTATCTGTAATGACAAGATTTTTGATTACAGAATTTTTAATTTTTTTAACAGCCTCGCCGCTTAATACTCCATGTGTGATGTAAACATAAACTTCCTTCGCACCTCTATCTTTAAGCGCTTTTGCTGCATTTACTATTGTTCCACCTGAGTCAATTATGTCATCAACAATTACACAAGTTTTACCTTTAACATCTCCAATTACATTCATCACTTGTGATTGACCTGGCTTTGGTCTTCTTTTATCAACAATTGCCAGTCCCACATTTAATAGTTTTCCTAAGGCTCTAGCTCTTTCAGTTCCACCAACATCAGGTGCAACACAAATAATATTTTTATTTTTTATTTTTTTCTTTGCATGTCTTGCAAAAATAGGAGTTGCAAATAAGTTATCAACGGGAATATCAAAAAAACCTTGAATTTGACCGGCATGTAAATCTACTGTCACGACTCTATCAGCACCCGCTTTAGTTATTAGGTTAGACACCAGTTTTGCTGAAATGGAAGTTCTTGGAACAACTTTTCTATCTTGTCTTGCGTACCCAAAATATGGAATTACGGCAGTAATATTTTTTGCAGAGGATCTTTTTAAAGCATCTATACAAAGTAAAAGTTCCATTAGATTATCATTAGCAGGTGATGAAACTGACTGAATAATAAAAATACTGTTTCCTCTAATATTTTCATTTATCTCAACATAAATCTCACCATCAGAAAAGTTTCTGATACTAGAGTTTACCAATTTAGACTTTAAATATTTTGCAATATTTTTGCTAAGAGGTTTGTTGCTATTTCCGGATAATAATTTCATTAAAAAAACTAATTAATCATAATTATTGAAATATTTCTACCATAATCATTATGTTTTAATTTTAAAGCTCTTCTTGCACTGAAAAATTTATTTTTGATATCAAAAGTATCAATATTTAAAACATCTATGTGTTTAACCTTAATAGCTTTAAGAGACTTATATATAAAACCAGTTAGATTAAAGTATAATTTGTTTTTTTTATTCTTAAAAAATATTAAATTTTTTTTATCTTTTTTGGTAAATTTTTTCTTAAAATCCTCTTTTACTTCATAGTTTTTTAGAGAAATAGACGGACCTATGACTGCAGTAATATTTTCTAAATTACAACCCTTTTTGATCATAAATTTAATTACATTATTTATTATACCTTTATAGGCTCCTTTCCAGCCCGCATGAATTGCAGCTATCATTTTTATTTTGTTGTCATAAATTAATATTGGGGCACAATCAGCTGTTAATACAGCAATAGGCAAGTATCTTTGATTAGTTATAATAGCATCAGCTTTAGGTTTATTTTTATTTTTATATTTTTGGTCGATGTATATGAATTTATTACTATGAAATTGTTTAACTAAAAAAATATTTTTTGCTTTATTGCTAATTTTTTTTCTTACAATCTGTAAGTTTTTTTTAATATCAGATTTTTTATCAGACGAACCAGGTCCACAGTTTAAACTCTTGTAAATTTTTTTTGATTGACCGCCGCTACTATTAAAAAAGCCATGCTTTAAATTTCTTAATCCTACTAATTTTTTTGATCTAATCAATTTCAAAACCTATCTTAAATTCATTTTTTGTCTTTTTTATCAACATCACTTTAAATAGCTCACCCATTTGTTTTTCATCTATAAGACGCCTAATTCTATAAAATAAATCTGATTTTTTTGAGAAAGGTATATTTTCACTTATTATTTCTGCTCTTTGAACTATTCCCATACTAGTCAAAAACTTTTTTTGATTAGTAATTATTGAATTTAAATCACTAAATTGATCAACAAATTTTTTAAATAAACCAAAATTAATATTATAAGTTATGTCAGAATCTCCGATATCATCTAGAACATTTGAATATTTATGATTATTGATAGCTTGGAGCGTTTCATGCATTTTAAAATTTAAATATCCATAATCAATTATTAGTATTCCACCATTATTTTTTTTTATTAGATCACAAATATTTTTTAAATAATCAAATGAGCCTGGTGAATATTCAATAATTTCTTGATCTTTTGAAATTTCAAAGTTTAGACTCTGTTCAATCTCTTTTATTTCTGTTAGTTGCTCTTTAAATTCAGCCTTGCTTTCTTCTTTTAAATATACAAATCTTTCAACCCAACCTTCCTTTTTTTTGAAAAATTGTTTAATTGGTAGTGCATCAAAAAACTCATTGGCTAAAAATATTGTCGGATATGAATTATTCATCTTTATATCTTTTACCCAAGTTATTTTTTCAGATTTTAAATTTAATTGTTGTTTTTTTCTTAAAAGTTCACTTTTTTCATGTATTTGAAAATTACAATTTTCAAAACATTCTGAAAAATTTTTTAATGTTTCAATTACAACTTTCATCATTTCACCATTTCCAGCTCCAAGTTCAAGCAAATTAAACTTTTTTGGTGATCCGATACTTTTCCAAAAGGTTAACACCCAAATCGCAATCATTTCTGAAAATAGTCTTGTAATGTTTGGTGCAGTAATAAAATCTCCTTCTTTTCCAAAAGGATTTTTTTTCATATAGTAACCTGAATCTTTATTATATAGAGCAAATTCTATAAATTGGTCTAAAGGTAAATTTGCTGTTCTATTAATTTTCATTTTTAAGATAAAAAAGAATTGTTCCAATCGTTACAAACACTAGGCTAATTATTTGTCCCATAGTTAAATTTAAAACTAAATAGCCTAACTGTTCATCTGGCACTCTAAAAAATTCAATAAAGAATCTAAACAAAGAATAAAAAATTAAAAATAATGCTGAAATTAAACCAGGTTTTCTCAAATAGTCTTTTTTTATAAAGTATATCAACACTAAAAATAAAATTATACCTTCTAAAATTGCTTCATACAATTGAGATGGATGTCTTGATAAATCATCTACTTTAATAAAGACAACTGACCATGGAATATTTGTAGTTATTCCATAAAGTTCAGAATTTATAAAATTAGCCAATCTTCCAAAAAAAATTCCTATTGGCGCTACTAGTGATACCTGATCTAAATAAGAAAATGGATTTTGATTATTTTTTTTTGCAAAAAAGAAACTTGAAATGATTACTCCTAATAATCCTCCGTGAAATGACATCCCACCTTGCCATATCTTAAAAATATCAAATATATTATCTGAATAATATGAAAAGTTATAAAATATAACATATCCTAATCTTCCACCTAAAATTACTCCAATGATGAGATAAGCTATATAGTCATCAAATTTTTCATTTATATCTGGGTCTTTAATAAATACTTTTTTACATAATGACCAACCAATAACAATTCCCAAAATGTAAGCTAGAGAATACCATCTAATTTCAAATGACATAATTTGAAAAGCGACTGGGTCAAAATTATTGATGAACATTTTAAATAATACTTATATTATATATCTTAAATATGAAAAATTCTAAATTTTTAATTGATAAACTTGGTAAACTTTTTGAACAAGGTATTATCTCCTCAAAAGATCTTAGTTCAGAGCTTTTTAATATCTTGAAATCTAAAAGAGATGAAATTGTTTTTAAAATGAAACTCGTCAGCAAGGACGAATTTGATGTGTTATCAAAACGAGTTGAAAATTTAGAAAATAAAATTAAAAAATTAGAAACAAAAAAGAAAACTAAACAGGTAAAAAAATCTTAACACGAAGTCCGTTCATTTTAGATTTTTCAAGAACAATATTTCCCCCATGAGATCTGATAATATCTGATGCTATAGATAATCCAAGACCGACACTTGACTTGGACTCTGCTCTACCTTTATCAATTTTATAGAATGGCTTGAATACATTTTCATGTTCTTTTTTTGGAATGCCATAACCATCATCATCAATGATAATTAACAAATTTGTATTTTCTTTGTTAAGTTTTACTTCAACTTTATTTCCATATTTTAACCCATTATCAATTATATTATTAAGACATCGATTAATTAAATTTTTTCTGCCATTGAGATAAACTCTGGGTATTAAATCTTTTTGAATATTCTTGTTATTATATTTGTTAACAATTTGTTCTATCAATTCTGATAAGTTGAACATCTCATCTTTTTCAATATAGGATGAACTTGTAAATTGCAGATATTCATTAAGCATTTTTTCCATCTCATTAATATCCTCTGCTAGTTTTTTAGCTAAATCCTTATCTTTAATGAAAGCAACTTGTAGTTTCATCCTCGTAAGAGGTGTTCTCAAATCATGACTTATGCCAGATAACATCTCGGTTCTTTGATTTAAATGTTTGAGAATTCTTTTTCTCATTTTATCAAACTCATGCCCTGCTTGTCTTATTTCCAAGGCACCAGAAGGTTTGAATTCCACTATTTCTTCACCTTTACCAAATTTTTCAGCAGCACGTGCAAGATTGGTAATTGGTCTAGTTTGATTTTTTAAAAATATTAATGAAATCATAACCATTATAATTGCTGGAACTGTTATCCAAAGCGCAAATATTCGTGCGGACGAACTAGTAACTCTATCTCTAGGTACTAAAAATCTAAAGTATCCATCTTCATATTTTATTCTTATATCAATTAATTCTTTATAACTTGTTGTATCAAACCAAAACTCACCAAGATTAAAGTTTGATTTTAATTCTCTTCTAAGAGTCCTATCAATTGGACTGAATGTTCTTTTATCATATTTACTATTAAAATTCTTATTATTAACATGCTCTATGTTTAGATCTATAAATAGAGAAAAGAGATTTTTTAATTCATCTTTATCAATTTTTTGATTATCATAAACTTCAACAAATAAATTAATTTCATTAATTAATGCCTTGGTCATTCCTTTATTAGTTTTGATCCAAAGGCTATCAAAAAATACAATAGTTATGATTAATTGAAGAACTAAGACAGGAACAGCTACAATTAAAAGGGCCCTATAAAACAATCTTTTAGGTAATATTTTTTTTAAAAAATTACTCAATCCAAAGAACATATCCTGCACCCCTTATTGTTTGTAAAAATTTTGGATTTTTGGGATCAATTTCAATTTTCTTTCTTAATCTTGTAATAATTACATCTATAGATCTTTCTTTATCTAGCTCTATTAATTGACCAATATTCTCACGTGAAAATGTTTTACCTGGATTATTAATCATTTTTTCTAATATCATTTTCTCTGTATTGTTAATTTTAAACTCATTATCATTTTTAATAATTAATAGTTTATTTAAGTCAATTTTAACATTTTCAAACTTTATAATTCTAACTTGTTCAGTTTTTATAGTTTTATTTAAAATATTTTTAATTCTTAAAATTAATTCTTTTGGTTCAAATGGTTTTGGTAAATAATCATCAGCCCCAACCTCTAATCCCTCGACCCTTTCATTAGCTTCACCTTTAGCAGTCAAAAGAATAATAGGTGTATCTAATTTTTTTTTATGATCTTTGATAAACTCTAGTCCATTTTTTCCAGGCATCATTATATCTAAAATTATTAAATCAAATTTTATGATACTAATTTTTTCTGATGCATTTTCTGCACTATCAGCAGTCGTGACTAAAAAATTATTTTCATTTAAATATTTTTTAACCAAAGATCTAATTCCATCATCATCATCAACAACTAGAATATGTGCAATAAATTTATCCATTTATAATTTTAGTTAAAACATTATCAAAATTAATTACTTCCTCTGAACTCGAATTAAGTAAGGCATTGTAAATTCTTTTCTTTTGTAGATCGAAAATTTCATTAAATATTTTTTTTCCTTTTTCGTTTAAAAAAATATGCTTTACTCTTGTGTCTAAATCATCTCTTTTAAAAGTTACAATTTCCAATTTAATTAGATCTTTTAGTACCCTGTTTAAACTTTGCTTTGTCACTTTCAGCCGTTTTAAAAGCTCTGAAATCGAAATACCTTGGTACATTGACAATAGGTGAATTACTTTATGGTGGGCTAATCCAATAGAGTGTCTATCTAATACTTTTTTGGCGTCTGAAAATGTTTCTCTGTAACTTACAAATAATTTTTCAATTAAATCTTTTAGTTGTTCATCTTTTAAATATAAAAGTTCTTTCATTATAGGTAAGTTATATTGACATATTAAAGATACAAAGATAATTTTCACTAATAATTTAAAAATTTCATACATGGTGCCGTACGATAATAGATCTGGAAAAATTTGGTATAATAGTGAGCTAGTTGATTGGGCTGACGCTAAGATACACGTTTTAAATCATGGACTACACTATGCTAGTTGTGTTTTTGAGGGTGAGCGTGTGTATGATGGTTCTATATTTAAATTGGAGGAACACACTTCAAGACTTTTTTATTCAGCAGAAAGAATGGGAATGACAATTCCTTACAGCGAAAAAGAAATAAATGATGCCTGCAATAAAATTATTTCAGTTCAAAAAGTAGAAAATGGATATGTAAGACCTACTATTTGGAGAGGTAGCGAGATGATGGCAATTTCTGCACAACAAACAAAAATTCATGTTGCTATAGCGACTTGGGAGTGGGGCTCTTATTTTGATCCAAAACTAAAAGTAGAAGGAATAAAATTAAATATTTCAAATTGGCGAAGACCAGCTCCAAATACAATTCCTTGGGATACAAAAGCTTCAGGTCTTTATATGATTTGTACTTTATCTAAGCATGAAGCAGAAAAACAAGGATACACGGATTCATTAATGTTAGATCACGATGGAAATGTTGCTGAAGCAACTGGAGCAAATATTTTTTTCAAAGATAAAAATGGAGAAATTCACACTCCAATTCCAGACTCTTTTTTAGATGGAATAACAAGAAGAACAGTTATTGAAATTGCAAAATCTAAAAATATTAAAGTTCATGAAAGAAAAATAAGTCCATCAGAACTTTCTAATTTTGTTGGATGCTTTTTGACTGGAACAGCTGCGGAAGTAACACCAGTCTCATGTATTGCTGAGAATCAATTTAAAGTATGTGAAACTATAATTGATTTAAATGAAAGTTATCAAGCTTTAGTAAGAAAGAAAAAAGCAGCCTAATCTTTGTTGTCTTCTGACATCGCGTGATCTATTCCTTTACGCATATAATCATACCCAGTGAAAAGTGTTAAAAATGCTGAAAGCCAAAGAAGAATAATTCCTATAGTTTGTGCATTATAATCTTGAAAATTAATAATCTTATTTCCTGTCTCTCCTGAGAGTAAAAGACCAATCGATACCATTTGTAAAACAGTTTTTAGTTTTGCAAGATTTGATACTGGAAGTTTAATTTGACCTTTAGCTAAAAATTCTCTTAATCCTGAAATTAAAATTTCACGTGTAAGAATAATTATAGCAGCAATAACCTCATAATTTCTAATGGTACCATCCATTACTAATAAGATTAATGCTGTAGCTACAATAATTTTATCTGCAATTGGATCTAATAATTCACCCAATTTAGACTCTTCCCCAAGCATTCGAGCCAACATTCCATCTAAAAAATCAGTGAACGAGGCAACTATAAACAATATGAGCGCAGTCAAATCTCCATAAAAGCCTGGTAGATAAAAAGCTAAGACAAAGAAAGGGACAATTATTATTCGCCCAATGGTTAATATATTAGGAATTTTTCTAAGCATAATTATTCGTGAAAGAAGTTATATATCTTTTTTGCAACTTTTTCCTCAACACCTTCTACAGACTTTATCTCATCAAAACTAGCAGACTCAACAGATCTTGCTGAACCAAAATGGTTTAATAATGCCCTTTTTCTAATAGCGCCAATACCATCGATCTGATCTAGCAATGATTTCGATAATCCTTTAGCTCGTTTTGCTCTATGCGAGGTAATTGCAAATCTATGTGCTTCATCTCTAAGTCTTTGCATAAAAAATAAAGTTGGATCATTTTTTTCAAATTTATAGCTTTTACCATTGTAGAAGAATGTTTCGTCTCCACTATTTCGCATTTTACCTTTTGCAATAGCAATCATTGGAAGGTCATGTAGACCTAACTCATCTAGCACTTCTTTTGCTGAGGAATATTGTCCTTTTCCACCATCAATCAGTATTAAATCTGGTAAGGTTAAATAATTACCTTTTTCTAAAATTGCTCTTTTAAATCTTCTAGATAAAACTTCTTTAAGCATGGCAAAATCATCTTGCTCTGCACCTTTTGTTTTAATATCAAATTTTCGATATCTCTTTTTAACAAAACCTTCATTACCAAATGTAACCATTGCCCCAACACTGTTGGTTCCTGAAATATGACTATTGTCATAAACCTCAACTAAATTGATAACATTTTTTAAATCAAATTTTTTAGCAACACCTTCAAATAAATTCTTATTATTATTTGTTTCATAAAGTTTTCTATTTAAAGACTCTTTTGCATTTTTTTCTGCCATTGCAACAACTTTTGCTTTAGTTCCTTTTTTTGCTGTATTGATGGAAATGCTATTTCCTTCTTTTTTACTTAAAGTTTCTTCTATTAATTTTTTATCTTTGATATCACTATTAATAATAACTAATTTAGGAACAGTTTTATTTTCATAAAATTGCATTAGAAAAGAAGACATAATTTCTGAAATTTCTTGATCTGGATCATGTTTTGGAAAGTAAGCTTGATTACCCCAATTTTGTTTTGATCTGTAAAAGAAAACTTGAATACAAGCTTTCCCAGATTCTTTATATCCAGCAATCACATCAGCATCAACTAGGTTTGCCTCATTAATTCTTTGTGAAGATTGAATGATATTTAGAGATTTTATTCTATCTCTAAAAATTGAAGCTCTTTCAAAATCAAGTTGATCACTTGCAGCCTCCATTTCTTTAGAGAGATTTTTTTGAATATCTCTAGATTTACCAGAGACAAATTGAATTGCTTGATCTACCGAACTTTTATAGTCATCTTTATTTATGTATCCCACACAGGGACCCGAACATCTTTTAATTTGATAAAGTATACAAGGTCGTTTTCTATTTTTAAACGTACCATCATCACAAACTCTTAATTGAAATATTTTTTGAAGCATCTTAATAGTCCAGTTTGCAGTGCCTGCAGACGCAAAGGGACCAAAGTAAAATCCTTCTTTTTCTTTTTTCCCTCTATGTTTTGTAACTCTTGGCCATTGTTCTTTTTCACCAATAAATATGAAGGGAAATGATTTGTCATCTTTAAGTAAAATATTGAATTTTGGTTTATGTTTTTTTATTAAATTTGCTTCCAGCAGTAAGGCTTCACTCTCATTTGCAGTAGTTGTGATCTCAAGCTTAAAAGTTTGAGACAACATTCTCTCTGTTCGAATGATGTGGTTTTTTTCTGCCACATAACTTTTTAATCTATTCGGTAAATTTTTGGCTTTACCCACATAAAGAATATCATCTTTGTGATTGAGCATTCGGTAAACACCAGGGCTTTTAGGAATTAATGGAAGCTCTTTTTTTATTACTTCTTTTCCAAGTTCAGAGCTTTTCATGACTTCTTTTTTTGGTAATTTGAATACCAACTGACGTACATTCTTTTAAAATCTCTAATTTTTCAATTTGAAGCATTATTTTACCAATCCGCTTGTCTTTGAATAAAATATCAAAAACATCTTCCGCAAGTGTTTCTAAGAAATTGTAATGCTTATTTTTGGTAAGTTTTTTGATCAATTTTACAACTTGTCCATAATTTACAATAGATTTGATATCCTTGTCACTGGTTGGTTTTTTATCTTCATAATCAATTTCAAGGCTAAATTTTACTTTTTGGGGCTTCTCTTTTTCAAATTCGTAATAACCAAGTTTTAAATCCAAGGTTAACTCTTTGATTAGAATTTTTTTTTCATAGTTAAATAAACTTTTATTTTTATCTATTTTTACAACTTTAAAATTACTTTTTTTCATTCTTTTCCAATTACATCTGGTGTTTGCCAGTTTAAATTTTGTCCACTATCAATAGCTAATACTTGACCTGTAATAGAACTGTTTTTAATAAAAAAGTCAACAGCATTACATATTTCTTTAACATTCACCTGTTGCTTTAAAGGTGTAGCTAAATATTGTTTTTTAAAATGTTTATCTGTTTGTCGCTTATTTTTTATTGTTGGTCCAGGAGCTATACCGTTTACTCTTATGTTTGGAGCCAAACTCATAGCACTTGTTTTTGTTAATGTGTAAAGTCCAGTTTTACTTAATGTGTATGAAGTAAAAAATGGAGTTAGTTTAAAAACTCTTTGGTCAATAATGTTTATGATATTATTATTTTTACCTTTAATATTTTTTGCAAATTCTTTTGTTAAGAAAGCAGGAGCTTTTAAGTTTACATCTAAATGATTATTCCAACTTTTAGATGTAAAATTTTTTAAATTATCATTTTCAAACAATGAAGCGTTATTAATTAAACAATCAAAGTATTTTAATTTTGATTTTGCAAACTTGATAATTTTTTTTAAATCATTTTCTTTGGATAGATCTCCTTTAATCAACCAAACTTTTGTTTTATTTTTCTTTAGTTCTTTTTGTAATTTCTCAGCATTTAATTTTGATTTATTATAATGAATAACAATTTCCACATTTGGACCTGATAGCTTTTTAGCAATCGCAGCACCCATTCTAGTTGCTGCTCCTGTTATAATTATTTTGTTTGCTTCCACTTTTTTTTACCTTTTTGAGCTCTTGTACCTGGAAGACCCATAGTTGATCTACCTTTTGGATACATTTTATTATTTGAACTATATTTTTTTACCTTTGGATTTAAAGTAATTTCTAGTTCAGATGCTTCAAGTTTTCTAATTTCATCCCTAATTTTTGCTGCTTCTTCAAACTCAAGGTTAGTTGCTGACTCTTTCATTCTTTTATTCAGAGCTTTTAGGTGTTTCTTAAGATTACCACCAATATTTTCATCAGTTCCAACTTTTACGTAGTCTTTCTCATAAACACTTTCAAGCACATCTCCAATTTCTTTTTTTATACTTGTTGCACTGATCTTGTGTTTTTTGTTGTAAGCTACTTGAATAGTTCTTCGTCTATCTGTCTCTTTAATTGCATTTTTAATACTTTTTGTTTCCTTATCCGCATAAAGAATAACTTTACCCTCTAGATTTCTTGCAGCTCTTCCAATAGTTTGAACTAAAGAAGTCTCAGATCTTAGAAAGCCTTCTTTATCTGCATCTAAAATTCCAACTAATGCACATTCTGGAATATCAAGTCCTTCTCTTAGTAAATTAATTCCAACTAATACATCAAATACTCCAAGCCTTAGATCTCTCATGATTTCAATACGCTCTAAGGTGTCGATATCAGAGTGCATGTATCTAACTTTGATACCATTTTCGTGAAGATACTCAGTTAAATCTTCGGCCATCTTTTTAGTTAGAGTAGTGACTAATACTCTAAAGTTGTTATTAATTACTTTTACACACTCATGCATTAAGTCATCAACCTGGTTTTTTGCAGGCCTAATTTCAACTGGAGGATCTATTAATCCTGTGGGTCTAATGATTTGTTCGACAAATTTATTTTTTGTTTGTTTTAGTTCCCATGGTCCTGGTGTAGCTGACACAAAAACTGTTTGAGTTCTCATTGCATCCCATTCTTCAAATTTAAGTGGTCGGTTATCCATACAAGAAGGTAATCTAAAACCATACTCTGCAAGATTACTTTTTCTTGATCTATCACCTTTATACATTCCATTTAATTGAGGAACAGTTACATGACATTCATCAACAAAAATTAAAGTATTGTCTGGAAAATATTCAAATAATGTAGGAGGGGGCTCTCCAGGTTTTCTTCCAGATAAAAATCTTGAATAGTTTTCGATTCCAGCACAAGATCCAGTTGCTTCAATCATTTCTAAATCAAATTTAGTTCTTTCTTCTAATCTCTGTGCTTCAAGTAATTTATTTTGTTCTTTAAATCTTTTTAAAGTTGCCTCTAGTTCTCTTTTAATTTTAATTATTGCTTGTTCAATAGTTGGTTTGGGTGTGATGTAGTGACTGTTAGCATAAACTTTAATTACATCAAGTTCACTAACCAAATCTCCTGTTAAAGGATCAAACTCTTCTATCTTTTCTAATTTGTCTCCAAATAAACTTAATCTCCAAGCACGATCTTCTAGATGAGAAGGAAAAATTTCAAGGTACTCTCCTCTAGCTCTAAAAGTTCCTCGATAAAAATTTTGATCATTTCTTTTATATTGGAGTGCTACTAAAGATTTTATTAATTCTTCTCTATTGTAATCATAATTAGTCTTTAAACTTAAAGTCATCTTACTATAAGCCTCAACAGACCCTAATCCATAGATACAAGAAACACTTGATACAATAATTACATCATCTCTCTCTAGTAATGATCTTGTTGCTGAGTGACGCATTCGATCGATTTGTTCATTAATTGATGCTTCTTTTTCAATATAAGTATCTGATCGTGGAACGTATGCTTCTGGTGTGTAATAATCATAATAAGAAACAAAATATTCAACAGCGTTATCAGGGAAGAAAGATTTCATTTCTCCATATAGTTGAGCTGCTAGAGTTTTATTAGGTGCAAGAATTAGTGCTGGTCTATTTGTCTTTTCAATAACTTTCGCCATTGTAAAAGTTTTTCCAGATCCAGTCACACCTAGTAAAACCTGACTTAACTGGTCTTTATTTGCACCATTAACTAATTGTTTTATAGCCTCAGGCTGGTCACCAGCAGGTTTGAAGTCAGTTTTCATCTGAAACTTTTTACCACCCTCAAGTTTAGGGCTTATCGCAGGATTTTTATTCTGCACAGCTGTAATTAAATCTTGATAAGTGTTCTGCATTATTTATAAAACTAGTAGATTAAAATTATATTTCAATGAGCATAATATCAGACAGTTTAAAAAAAATTAAACCATCACCAACGATTGCTGTAACTCAAAAAGCGAGAGAATTAAAGGCTGCTGGTAAAGATGTGATAGGCCTTGGAGCAGGAGAACCAGACTTTGATACTCCGGAGAATATCAAACAAGCTGCAATTAAAGCAATTAATGATGGAGACACTAAATATACTGCAGTTGACGGAACCCAAGCTTTAAAAAAAGCAATAGTAGAAAAATTCAAAAAAGAAAATAATCTAGAATACACAACTGACCAAGTAACAGTTGGGGCAGGTGGAA